>Ga0256833_1002153_pt1 | contig 14083 bp, 14 predicted proteins | sample 356284metaG_FD_190535 | JGI IMG/M metagenome (GOLD analysis project Ga0256833, IMG submission 190535) | Hydrothermal vent microbial communities from Mid Atlantic Ridge, Atlantic Ocean - 356-284 | ecosystem: Environmental > Aquatic > Marine > Hydrothermal vents | place: Atlantic Ocean: Mid...
AGAATGAAGACTCGTTCTGGACGACGCATCCTAGCCAACCGGAGAAGGAAAGGACGCTGGCGACTTACCGTTTAAATCAACGTTTTAGGCCTCAAGAGCGCCTCAGGCGCCGAAAAGAATTCGATCGCGTTTACCAAAAGGGAAAACGTCTCTATCTCCCATATTTAAAAATTTTACTTCTCCCCAATAAGTTAGGATATACGCGCCTGGGGCTTAGTATTTCGCGCAAATTTGGTAAAGCTGTTAAAAGAAACCGAGCTAAACGAATCTTGCGAGAAGTGTTTAGGCGCCATAAAAAAATCTTTCCGAGATCGCATGATATCGTTTTGACTCCACGGAAGGAAATTTTAGAAAAACGGCAAGAAGAAATCGTCACTGATCTCAAAAAAATTTTCGAAAAATATGAAAAAAATTGGTATCATTCTCATAAAAATTTATAAAATTTTTCTTTCTCCCCTCTTTCCCCCTTGCTGTCGTTTTTATCCCTCTTGCAGTACCTACGCCCTGGAAGCCATCGACCGCTTTGGCCTTCTTAAAGGGGGGCTTTTGTCTTTCTGGCGTTTGCTGCGTTGTCATCCCTTTAGTGAGGGGGGATATGATCCGGTGCCCCCAGAATTCACTTGGTTTCGGCGAAGAATTAAGAAAAAAGGAGCGTTTTAATGGAAAGAAATGTTATTTTAGCTATAGTCCTTTCTATTTTGGTAATTATTGGCTTTCACTTTTTCATGGCTACAAGTAAGAAAAACCCGCCTTCTTCTCAGGTCTCCCAATCTTCTCATATTGAAAAGAAGGTTTCCAAAAAAGTCGAAAATAAAATGCCTCAAACGTTGGTTCCAGCCCGAAAAAGTATTTATCAGGCTAAAATAAAAGAGGCTTTAGTTGATACATCGCTTTTCCGGGCTAAAATAACCGAAGCTGGAGGAAGATTTACGAGTTTTACCCTCAAAAAATACCGTCAAACTATTGATCCTGCTTCCCCTCCTGTAGAACTAGTAAATGCGCCTAAATTGGGGTTACCTCTGGAGATTTACCCTACTAAAGCGCCTGAGCTTGCCATTGCACCTTATAAGGCTCAACCGCTAAAACTTTCTCTCTCTTCCCGTCAGAAGGGAGATCTCAAACTCTCTCCCCTCATAATTGAGCCTATTACCATCAAAAAAATCTTTACTTTTGAAGATGACTCTTACCTTTTCACTTTGAAAGTAAAAATCAAAAATCCGACCCAGAAGCCGTTTACCGATCAGCTCCTTTTTCGAATGGTTTCAAATCCGGTAAGCAAACTTGACAGGCGCTATGTTTTTCGGGGGCCTGCTTATAGTACTAGAGGAACTTATGAAGAGGTAAAACTCAAAAAACCCGGAAACCTTTTTGAATATACCGGGGAACTTGATTGGGTGGGATATGGTGACCCCTACTTCTTAATGGCCTTAGTTCCTCCTGCTGACGAAGCCTGGCGTGTTACCTTTCGCCGTCTAAATAAAACGGCAGACGAAGTTATTCTTTGGAGCCCTTCTTTTACCCTCCCTCCTCAAGGAGAAGATGAAATAGAACTCAAACTCTATTTTGGTCCTAAAAGTATACAAGTCTTAAAAAAGGTGGGCTACCATTTAGCAAATGCTGTCAATTTTGGTTTCTTTGATCCAGTAGCCAAACCACTTCTTTACGCTTTGCAATTCTTCTACCGCTATACGGGAAATTATGGGATTGCTATTATCATTCTTACCGCTCTTATAAGAATTCTATTCTGGCCTCTCAATCATCTGAGCTATAAAAGTATGCGTAAGATGCAAGAGCTTCAGCCCGTTATCATAAAACTGAAAGAAAAATACGGTGACGACAAAGCCCGCCTCAATCAAGAGCTAATGCAGCTTTATAAAACCTACAAGGTGAATCCCTTTATGGGATGTTTACCAATGGTTATTCAGATCCCTGTTTTCTTTGCTCTGTACAAAGTACTTCTAATGGCCATTGAATTACGCCACGCACCTTTCTTGGGTTGGATAAAAGACCTTTCCGCCCCCGATAGGCTTTACATTGGTTTTGATATTCCCTATTTAGGTGGTATTCCTGTATTAACAATATTAATGGGAGTCTCTATGTATTTTCAGCAAAAACTTAGCCCAACTTCTCTTGATCCTACTCAGGAAAAAATGATGCTCATGATGCCGGTGATTTTTACCGTTCTTTTTATAAACTTTCCCTCAGGCCTGGTTTTATATTGGCTGACGAATAACCTTCTTTCTATTTTCCAGCAACTTTTGACTAATAAAATGCTGGCGAGGAGCAGATAATGAAAGCAGAAGAATTTGAAGGAAAAAACGTAGATCAAGCAATAGAAGCCGCTTGCCGCCATTTTAATGTTTCTCCTGAAGATTTAGAAATAGAAATCATTACCCATGGTTCCACCGGGCTTTTTCGGATAGGTGCCAAAAAGGCTCGCATTCGAGCCAGTGTGAAACCAGAAGTCTTGTTACGTACCAGAAAAGAAGAGGCAGAAAGAATCCTTAAAAACTTTCTTGGTGCAGCAGGGCTAGAAGTGGAATTTCACGGAGAAATTAAAGACGGGAAGATCCTTTTTGAACTCAAAGGGCCAGATAAAGAATATCTTTTGGCTCGTGGAGGGGCCCCTCTTAATGCCCTACAATATCTGGTAAACAAGGTAGTAGCCAGAAGACAAGGAATAGGGGCCAAAATTATCTTTGACATCGAAGGTTTCCGCAAGGCGCGAGAACAAAAACTCATTCACATGGCCCAAAGAGCGGCTCAACAAGCTAAAAAGACGCGAAAACCCGTAGAACTACCGCCTATGCCATCACATGAAAGGCGTCTTATTCATCTTACACTCCGGAATTTTCCTGACGTCGAAACCCGAAGTAAGGGGCAGGGAGAAACCCGACGGGTGGTAGTTTACCCCCGGCGAAGACGCCCTCGTAAAAAATGAAGCCGGCAGAGCTAGAATATGCCGAAGCCACTATCGCTGCCATTGCAACCCCGGTTGGCCCCGGAGCTATCGGGGTTATTAAGGTCTCAGGAAACCTTTCGGAAAGGATCTTAAAACGCCTTTTTGAGCCCAAACGCCCGGTAGAAGAATTTCAGAGTCACCGACTCTATTATGGCTTTATTAAAGACCCTGAAAGCGGAGAGTTAATAGATGAGGTTTTAGTTACTCTCATGCGCAAACCTCATACTTACACCCGTGAAGATGTACTGGAAATTTACGGTCATAGCGGATATCTCGTTTTGACCAAAATTTTAGAACTAGTCTTGCGAGAAGGAGCAAGACTTGCCGAACCCGGGGAATTCACCAAACGAGCTTTTCTCAACGGGCGAATTGACCTCTCTCAAGCCGAAGCCTTACTTGACCTTATAAATGCCCGCTCAGAAAAGGGGTTGCGTTTAGCCCTTAACCAGTTAAGAGGGGCTTTGGCCCAGGAAATCATCCCTGTTAAAGAAGCTCTCCTTTCTGCCCTTGCGGTAGTAGAAGTGGCGGTGGATTTTCCAGAAGAAGATGTCGAACTTCTTTCACACTATGAACTAGCCGAACAACTAGAAAAAGAGGTTCTCTCCCCCCTTCAAAGGCTTCTTACTAACTACCAAAGCGGACGCCTTTACCGAGAAGGGATTGCCGTGGTAATTGCAGGCAGACCAAACGTAGGTAAATCGAGCCTCTTAAACGCCCTCCTTTTGGAGGAACGCGCTATCGTGACCCCAATACCTGGCACTACAAGGGATATCATTGAAGAATTTGCAAATATCAGAGGACTGCCAGTAAGACTTATAGACACAGCTGGTCTTAGAGAAACCGAAGACTTGGTAGAAGAGATTGGGGTTCAACGGGCCAAAGAAAAAATGGCCGAGGCAGATGTTATTATTTTCATGGTAGATGGAAGCCAAGAACCGCAGGAGGAGGACTTCCGTCTTTACCAAGAGATAAAAGATCGTCCTCACCTTGTGGTGGTGAATAAAATAGACATTGCCTCTGAAGAAACTTTAACCCTGTGGAAGAAGGCTTTTGCTCAAGAAAAATGCATTTTTATTTCTGCCAAGAAAAGAGAAGGGCTTGAAGCTCTGGCGGAAAATATCTTTTCCTTGGTAACAGGAGAGCGAGTAGAAAGTGCACCCCGGGTAGCCCCAAATCTGCGTCAGAAGGTAGCCTTAGAAAAGACCAAAGAAGCGGTAGAGCGAGCCATTGCTAACCTTAGACAACCAGTCGTTTATCCCGAACTGGTAGCGGTAGATATACGCGATGCCCTTCATAGTCTGGGAGAAATAACGGGAGAGTCCACCACCGAAGACCTTTTAGACCGAATTTTTAGTAATTTTTGCCTCGGAAAATAAGCTACACAAGCCTTTTGCTTTTTGCTCAAAGGAGGGGTAACTTTTTCTCTATGTCTCGTATTTGTGTGGCCACCATAGCAGGTTCAGACCCAAGTGGGGGTGCCGGTCTTCAAACTGATCTCCGAGTATTCACCCTCCTTGGGGCTTATGGTCAAACGGTTATTACCGCCCTTACCGTCCAAAATTCGCTAGGAGTAAAAAGCTGGCAACCTGTGGCTGCAGAAGAAGTTAGAGCCCAATTAGAAGCCCTTTTTGAAGACTCCCCCCCCCAAGCTTTAAAAACCGGCATGCTGGGAAGAGCAGCCAATATTCTGGCCATTATAGAAATCTTAAAGGTCAAAAAACCACTTTTGGTAGTGGATCCCGTTCTCCTGGCTAAGAGGGGAGAAAAACTCTTTGAAAAAGAAATGCTTGAAGCCCTTAAAAAGCTTTTACCTTTAGCTACGGTAATCACCCCCAATCTTCCAGAGGCAGAAACCCTTTTGGGAGAAAAAATCACCGATCCCGAAAAGGCCCTTTTTAAATTAAAGGCTTTAGGTCCCCAAAATGTCATCCTGAAAGGCGGACATTTGGAAGGAAATGAAGCCCTAGATTTTATCTTCGATGGTCGTGGGGTCACAACACTTTCTGCCCCCAAAATCCAAGCCCAGGTAGGTCATGGCACGGGCTGTACTTTTTCTGCCGCTTTAACAGTGGGATTGGCCCAGGGGTTGAGTCTTTTAGAGGCTGCCCAGCAAGCCAAAAACTTTGTTACTCTAAGTCTGAAAGCTGCGACTTTCTCTCCCCTCGGGAAGGGAATCTCTCCTCTTGATCATCTCGTACATCTTGACAGATTGAAGGCACGTCATCAGGTCTTGGTGGCCCTTGAAGAAGCAGCTCAATTTTTTTGCAATTTTCCGGTGCGAGATCTAATTCCGGAGGTGCAGTCAAATCTTGGCTATGCTATCCCTTTTGCTCAAAATCACCAAGAAGTTGCGGCTTTCCCCGGTAGAATTGTGGCCTGCGGAGAAAGGGCACACCCGGTAGGTTGTCCAAAATTTGGGGCCTCAAGACATATTGCCAATGTCATTCTGGCAGCTCTAAAATTTGACCCTCAAATAAGAGCAGCCATGAATATTCGGTTTAACGAAAAATTTCTGGAAAAGGCCTGCAAACTCGGCTATCAAATAGCAGAGTTTTCGCGTCAAGAAGAACCACCAGAAATTAAAGCTCAAGAGGGTTCTACTCTTTCTTGGGGAGTAACTTTGGTCTGTAGACGTCTGGGAAGGGTGCCAGATTTTATCGCCGACAGGGGAGAAGTTGGCAAAGAGCCAATGATCCGTATATTGGGGAAGGATCCTTTAGAAGTAGTCCAGAAGGCCTTAAGACTCCTAACAGGAGGGAAAAGATGAGCATTTCCAAAGAAGAGGTCCTGCACGTGGCTCATTTGGCACGTTTAGAATTCGAAGAAGAAGAGCTGGAACGTTTTGCGGAACAATTAGCAGCTATTCTTTCCTACGTAGAAAAACTCGGAGAACTTGACACATCAAATATTGAGCCCACTTATCACGCCTTGAATATGACTAACGTCTTTCGGGAAGACGAAATCAAAGAATCCACCCCCACCGAAGAAGCCTTGGCAAACGCCCCGGAGCGGGAGAATGGTTTTTTTGTAGTCCCGAAAGTTATCAAGTAGGAGGCCCCCTATGGAATGGCACAAGTTTTCTCTTACGATGCAATTAGAGATGTTAGAAAAGGGCGAAATAAAGAGCCTTGATCTTACACAGGCCCTTCTTAATCGGATTAAAGAAAAAGACTCTAAGATAAAGGCCTTTTTAAAAGTCACAGAAGAACAAGCACTTTCAGCAGCAGAAAAAGCAGATCGCAGACGAGAAAAAGGAGAAAAAGGGCCGCTTCTTGGTCTCCCTCTGGCAATCAAAGACAATATTTGTACCAAAGGAATTCCTACCACTTGTGCTTCGAAAATTCTTTCCAATTTCATTCCCCCTTTCGACGCCACGGTAATCGAAAAGCTTAAGGCTTGCGGGGCAGTAATTCTCGGAAAAACCAACCTTGACGAATTTGCTATGGGTTCTTCCACAGAAAATTCGGCCTTTTTCCCCACCAAGAATCCTTGGGATCTGGAACGTGTCCCTGGAGGTTCCTCTGGGGGTTCAGCAGCGGCGGTAGCTGCTGGTTTCTGTGCAGGGGCCTTGGGTTCAGATACTGGCGGCTCCATTAGACAGCCGGCTTCTTTTTGCGGAGTAGTGGGGCTTAAACCTACCTATGGAAGGGTTTCACGTTACGGATTGGTAGCCTTTGCTTCCTCTTTAGACCAAATAGGCCCTATCACCCGCACTGTAAAAGATGCAGCTTTACTCCTTCAATATCTAGCTGGCCATGATCCTAAAGATTCCACCTCTGCCCCCAAGGAAGTTCCCGATTACCTTGGAGCCTTAAAAATGGATCTTCGCGAAAAAAAGGTCGGGGTACCGAAAGAATATTTAGGTGAAGGTCTTGAAGAGGAAGTAAAAGAAAAACTAAAAGAGTCTTTGCAAATTTTTAAAGAAGAGCTTGGACTTGAAGTTAAAGAAGTCTCTCTCCCTCATACTCCTTACGCTGTAGCTACTTATTACATTATCGCCCCTGCGGAGGCCAGTTCTAATCTGGCCCGTTACGACGGCGTAAAATATGGATTGCGGGTTGAGGCCCCAGACCTTATTGAGATGTACAAAAAAACGCGCTCCCAGGGATTTGGGCCTGAAGTAAAAAGGCGCATCATGATCGGGACTTATGCTCTTTCTGCCGGCTATTATGATGCTTATTACAAAAAAGCTTCCCAGGTAAGAACGCTGATTGTCCAAGATTTCCAAAAAGCTTTCAAAGAGGTCGACTTTATCATAAGCCCGGTGGCTCCTTCTCCAGCCTTTAAAATAGGTGAAAGGGTTGATGATCCTCTCAAAATGTACCTTTCTGACATTTACACCATTTCCGTAAACTTGGCAGGAATCGTCGGGCTCTCTCTTCCCTGTGGATTTTCTCAAAAAGGGCTTCCCATAGGACTCCAGATTATGGGGCCTCATTTCAGTGAGCCCCAAGTCCTTGCTCTTGGGCACCAATTCGAGGAAATCGTAAAACTTTACGAAAAGTATCCAGAGATATGAGACAGAGAATACCGGTTTCCCTGGCCAAGCCCGGGATGAAAGTGGCAGCAGAAGTACGTGATGAAATGGGGCGCACCCTTTGCGGCCCAGGGACGGAACTAAACGCAGAACTCCTAGAAAAATTTTCAAAGCTAGGGGTCAAATTTATCACCGTGGAAGGACACCCAGTTAATTTTCCCTGGGAAAGGCCGCTTGAAAAAGACCTTCTCCTTTTAGAAGCGCGTTTTGCCAAAGTAAAAAACGACAAAACATTATGCTTGCTAAAAAATATTATTCGCCAATATTGGCTGGAAACCCGTAATACTGATGAATGATACCAAAAGAAAGATAAAGAAAAGGCTCCGTAATCTTCAATCTCTTCCTACTCTTCCTCCTATTGTAGGAAAATTAACCAAACTTATCGGAGACGAAAACGCCACTGCCCCTCAAATAGCAGAGCTTATCGAAAAAGATCAGGTACTTACCAGTAAAGTTTTGAGGATGGTAAATTCTGCTTTTTACGGGTTTCCCCGTCGAATTTCCACGGTTTCAAACGCTATTGTCCTCCTGGGTTTCAATGTTATCCGTACTCTTGTTATTACAGCCTCTATTTTTGAAACGATGCAGAGCAATGATCTTACCCTGTGGGAACATTCTTTAGGGGTAGCGGCAGCTTCTGGTATCCTGGCCCAAAGGCTTGAACTCCAAAACCCCGAAGAGGTAACCACTGCCGGCCTTTTACATGATCTGGGTAAGGTGGTTATAAGGACTGAATTTCCGGATCTTTACCAAAGGATTGTAGCTTCTGTGAGAGAGAAAAAGATCTATTTTTTAGACGCCGAAAGAGAAATTTTAGGGCTTGACCACGGAGAAATAGGACGTCTCCTTGCCAACCAGTGGAATTTACCAGAAAGACTTTTGGAACCCATTGCCTATCATCACCAAATAGACAAAGCGCATAAATTCAAAAAAGAAACCGCTATTGTACATTTTGCCGATATTGTGACTAGGGCTGAAGGTTATGGTTCCGGAGGGGACCCGTGGGTTCCTCCGCTCACCGAAAAGGCCTGGAAACTGCTCAAACTTACCGCAGAAGACTTGAAGGAAATAATCCCGGTTTTCGAAGATCGACTCTTTGAATTACGCTTTTTTACCTTGGAAATGCAGAATGAGAACCAAAAAAATCCTCATCTTAGTTGAGAAAGATCTCCAGAAACGTTGGGCCCCTATCCTCAAAAATAGTTCTTATCATATTATCTTTAAAAATGACCCCCAACGAGCCGCAGAAGAAATTTTAAGCTCTCCCCCTGAACTTTTGGTTCTCCAAGAAAGTTTAAATCAGGTTCTTATTTGGGAGCTGATTAAAGCCCTCAAAAATAATCTTAACCTTTCATTTTTGCCCATTTTAATGGTCTTAAAAAAAGAAAATCTCAATAAAGATTGGTTTAGTGTTCCGGCAGATGATTTTCTTTTTGAAGAGGCTTGTGGGGAAGAAATCTTGTCTCGTATCCAATTGGCCTTTGCAAGGGCCCAGCGCTCTGTAGATAACAACCCCCTTACGGGGCTTCCGGGAAACACCACCATTTTGAGGGCCATTCAAGAAAAAATCAATGCCGAAGAAGAAGTTGCCGTTGCTTATGTAGACCTAGATCATTTCAAGCCTTTTAACGATCGTTATGGCTTTGCCAGAGGAGATGAAATTCTAAGGATGGTAGCTCGTATCCTTTCAAATGTTGTTTTAGGGCGCTATGGAGCCCAAGGTTTTGTGGGACATATAGGAGGAGATGATTTTGTCTTTATATGTCCCTTAAAAGAAATAGAAAAGGTGTGCCAAGAAATAATAAAAGATTTTGCCGCCCTTTTGCCCAATTTTATAGATCCTAAAGATTGGAACCGGGGCTATTTTGAAGAAAAAGATCGTCAAGGGAAAAAGCAACGCTTCTCTTTTCCTTCGCTTTCAATTGCGGTTGTTCCTTTACTTCCCGGACGTTTCAAACATTACGGAGAGGTCTCAGCAGTAGCAGCCCAAATTAAGAAAATGGCCAAAGGAAAAGAAGGAAATTCCTTTTTTATAGATCGCAGACGCCAGCCTTATGAAACAAAAAACCGATAAAGATTGAACCCATCAGGGAAGGCTCCATAGATTTGAAAATAGCGTTCTTTGGCCTTTTTAAGGTCCAGATGTTCCAAAATTACCGAAAGCCCTGGAAGAAAGGGGTGTTCTCGGCGGGGGCCTTTCCGTTCAAAGAGCAAAATCTTCTCGTAGAAATCGGCGTGTTTGGGGTTAATGCATACCAAAAGGTCGGTAATCTTGCGAGAACTAGCGTATCGGTAAAGGGCTCTAAATAGATGAAAGATCGTGTTTCGGGCGCGCATATCGGGTTTGGTGGCCAGAAGGGTAATTTCTGCAGGTCTTCTAAACCATCTCTTTATACGCCGGACTTCCTTGGTAAAAACTCTTTCACAGGGAAGATCTTTTTCTATCAATGCGGCACAGGAAGCAGGACCCTTAAGATCTTTCAGGTAGGCCACAAAAAAGCGACCAGAAAAGCTTGGAGGCGACCAGGATGGAGGAACGATTTCCAGTTCCTTATATCGCTCTGCAACAAATTTTAACAAGGCTTTGATTTCTAAAGTGGTTTTAGCACATACGACACGCGTATTTCTGAAGTTTTGAAGGCTATCTGAAACACCGGAAAGCTTAAGCCTTCTCAGACGCCACCAATCTTCTGTCCCCACCTGAAAGGCTGGAAGCAAATTTTCCCCTCAAGCTTTTTAAATACTTTTCGGAAGGGAGAAGGAAAATATTCAGCGAATCAGTTTTCCGATGCGCCGCCAACGGATGCGAAAATGGTCCCGATCCCAAGAAAAATAAATAATAAAGGCCTTGCCCTTTACGTCCCGGATCGGTACAAACCCCCAAAAACGACTATCATGACTTTGATCCCGATTGTCTCCCATCACAAAAAGATGCCCCGGAGGAACTCTTACAGGGCCAAAATTGTCGCGGGGGCTTATCTCTCGAGGGAGAATATTGGGATCGGTGTGCTGCACATAAGGTTCTTCTAAGGGAACACCGTTTATAAAAACTTTTTTATTGCGAATCTCTACAACTTCTCCGGGAAGACCTATAACACGTTTGATAAAATCGAGTTTACGGTTTTTGGGAAAGATAAAGACGATGACATCCCGCCTTTGGGGTTCTTTCCCTTTTATCCAGAGTTCACGTGTGACAGGATTTCGCACTCCGTAAATAAATTTATTAACCAGGATATGGTCCCCAATAAGAAGGGTCGGAATCATGGAGCCGGAAGGGATTTTAAAGGCCTGGACAAAAAAGGTCCGGATAAAAAGGGCCAGTAGAAGGGCAAAGAGAATGGTCTTTACCCAGTCCCAGAGTTTAGCAATAAAACTTTCTTGCGAAGCCAAAGATCACTCCTTTTTTTATAGGATGCTAGAGAGATATTCCTTTTTTTGAGAAAAAACAAGGGGGAAAGAAACCGATTAAATCCTCAAAATAGCAAGGAAAGCCTCTTGAGGGATTTCAACTTGCCCCAGGCTTTTCATGCGTTTTTTGCCTTCCTTTTGTTTTTCAAGAAGTTTCCTTTTGCGGGTGACATCACCCCCGTAACATTTGGCCAAGACGTCTTTTCTAAGGGGTGGAATTCGTTCTCGGGCAATCACTTTTGAACCGATAGCAGCCTGAATAACCACTTCGAAAAGCTGTCGCGGGATTACTTCTCTAAGTTTGGAAACCAGCTCTCGTCCCCGATAATAGGCTTTATCCCGGTGTACAATAAGAGAAAGAGCATCAACGGGTTGTTTGTTAATATAAATATCAAGCTTTACGAGTTCAGAAGGGCGGTAATCTAGGAATTGATAATCCATAGAAGCGTAACCACGGGAGTAAGATTTAAGTTTATCAAAGAAATCCAACACCACTTCGCTAAAAGGGAGATCGTAAATCAGCTGCACACGCTGCGGGGTAAGATAGCGCAAATCTTTTTGAAGGCCTCGCTTTTCCTCACAAAGACGCATAATGGCCCCCACATATTCTTTAGGAGTATAAATTTCGGCCCGGATATAAGGCTCAAGCACCCGTAAGATTTTCTCTCGTGGTGGCCAGTGAGCAGGATTTTCGACCTCTAAGACCTTTCCATCAAGAAGTTCGACTCGATACCGCACCGAAGGGGCCGTGCTTATAAGTTGCAGACCAAATTCGCGCTCCAAGCGTTCCTGAACTATTTCCATGTGAAGAAGCCCTTGAAAACCGCAACGGAACCCGAAACCTAGGGCAGCAGAATTTTCCGGCTCATAAGAAAAAGCCGGATCATTGAGCCAGAGTTTTTCTACAGCTTCTCGGAGCTCATCATATTGCTCGCTATTGACGGGAAAAAGCCCACAAAAGACCATGGGCTTTACTTCCCTAAAACCGGGCAAAGGTTCACGGGCTGGACATTCTACTTCAGTCACAGTATCACCAATTTTAGTATCTCTGACTTCTTTGATCCCGGCGGCGAAAAATCCCACCTCTCCAGCTACTAACATGTCTACCCCGGTGGGATTGGGCGCAAAAACTCCTACTTTGGTTACTTCGAACTCCTTACCAGTAGACATGAGCTTGATTTTCTGCCCAGGATAAAGCTTTCCGTCCACCATACGGATGAGAACCACCACTCCGAGGTAGGGATCATACCAGGAATCGAAAATAAGGGCCTTAAGAGGCGCATCTCTTTCCCCACGAGGAGGGGGAATTTTTTTTACGATTGCTTCTAGTATTTCTTCAGTCCCGATGCCCTTTTTGGCGCTGGCCAAAATAGCTTCCGAGGCATCTAAGCCGATAATTTCTTCGATCTCCTGTTTGACCCTTTCAGGATCTGCTTGGGGAAGATCAATTTTGTTTAAAACCGGGATAATTTCGAGATTGTTTTCCAGGGCCAGGTACACATTAGCTAGCGTTTGGGCCTCCACTCCCTGAGAAGCATCCACCACTAAAAGAGCCCCTTCACAAGCAGCCAGGCTACGAGATACTTCGTAAGAAAAATCAACGTGTCCGGGAGTATCGATCAAGTTTAGCTGATAAAGTTCGCCATCTCGAGCCCGGTAATAAAGCCGAACCGCCTGGGCCTTAATAGTTATTCCCCTTTCCCTTTCTAAATCAAGTCGATCTAAAAACTGTTCTCGCATTTCTCGCTCAGAAACCATGCCGGTTTTTTCGAGCAGACGATCCGCTAGCGTGGACTTTCCGTGGTCCACGTGGGCGATAATACTGAAATTCCTAATTTTTTCCTGCGGGAAGAGCTTCATAATTACCCGAATTTAAGCAATTGCCCTTTTTAAGCCGAAAAAATTCTAAAGTCAATGGAAAAAATCCCGATTAAAGATAATAGTCAATAAAGAGGTTGACAAGATAAAACAACAGCATCTAGTAAGAGGGAATAATGGTTTTTTTTAAATTTGGAAAACCCAAAAGTTATTTAGGGATCGACATCGGAAGTTACGCCATTAAAGTAGCAGAGGTAACAAATAGCCTTCCGTTAAAACTTCGTTCTTTCGGGCAGATTAGAGTCCCCCAAAATGGAATTATTGGTGCTGAAGAAGAAATTATCGAAAAATTAAAACAACTTTTTTCCAATCTGAAAGTAAAAAGTAAGAAAGGTATAATTTCCATTTCCAGTTACACTTCTATTATTAAGAGAATAGAAATTTCTATTCCCGAAGAAAAAGACCTAGACGAAGTGATCAAGGAAGAAGCAGAAGCACATATACCATTTGATCTTAATGATGTCTATTTAGACTATCACATAATCTCATCAGAAGAAGAAAAAATAGAGTTTATATTGGCAGCAGCAAGAAAAGAGTTAATAGAAAATATATACGAAATTATAGCCGCTAGCGAAATTGATATTGAGGCAATAGATATCGATATAATAAGCCTAAGCAATATATTCGAACATCTCTATAGTTTTCATGAACCATGCTTTCTAATTGATTTAGGAGCCTCTAAAACCTCTATAATTTTATGGGAAAATAACAACATTAAAAATTCTAGAGATATAAGCATTGGCACAAATATAATAAACCAAAAGTTACAAGACACATTAAACATAGATACAGAAAGGGCCGAAAAAATAAAACTAAAAGGAGAAAAAAAAGAAGAAGTAATTTCAGCAATTTCATATTATATTGAGGAAACAACCAAAAACATTATAGAAACATGCTTACATTTAGAAGAAAGTGAAACAAAAAAAATATTCTTATGCGGAGGAGGTTCTTTTTATTATCAAATTAAAAATAAACTGCAGAAGCAACTTAAAAAAGAAGTAGAATTTATAAAACCATTTATAAAAATAGATGCGAACGAAATAAACGAAAAAACAAAAGAAATTATAGAAAAAACAGGATTAACAGCAATAGGATTAGCCGCAAGAGAGATTTTGTTATGATTAAAATAAATCTTTTACCAAAAGATAGAAAAAAAGAACAAGAAAAAAAAGAAAAAACAAGAATAGTTTGGGGAATAATTTTATTATTATATTTAGCAACACTAGCTAATTTTATTCAAGCAAGAACAGAAAGGCAAGAAATAAATGAAAACATCCTCAAGATAAGAAAAGAATTGC
>Ga0256833_1002154_pt1 | contig 14079 bp, 12 predicted proteins | sample 356284metaG_FD_190535 | JGI IMG/M metagenome (GOLD analysis project Ga0256833, IMG submission 190535) | Hydrothermal vent microbial communities from Mid Atlantic Ridge, Atlantic Ocean - 356-284 | ecosystem: Environmental > Aquatic > Marine > Hydrothermal vents | place: Atlantic Ocean: Mid...
GGTCATTTGAAGGAGGTGAGTGTGTGACCTCAAGACGTGAGTTTCTGGTACTGCTTGCTACGGGCACAGCAGCGATTGCTACTGGCAAAGCTATGCAAATGCCAAAAACTGAAGTTGACCTCTCGAAATACGAGTGGGCAATGGTTGTACAAGTTGACAAGTGTACAGAGTGTATAAACAACATTCTAAAGAAAAAGGGAATTAAGTTTGAAGAGCTATCCTTGGATAAACAGAACGAACTTCTTAGAAATTTAAGACCTCCTTGTGTTGCAGCCTGTGATCTTGCAAACAACGTTCCAAGAATGCCAAACAATCCGAGATTTGACTGTTATATGATTAGAATAATCGCCGCTAAATCTACTGAAAATGCTGATTGGCGCTTTTTCCCTTTGATGTGTCAGGAATGTGAACATCCAGCTTGCGTTGAAGTTTGTCCAACAAAAGCATCTTACAAGAGGCCAGATGGTATTGTTGTTGTTGACTTGCACAGGTGCATAGGTTGTAGGTACTGCATGGTTGCTTGCCCATACAACGCGAGAACTTTTACTTTCATGGATCCTTTGGAACATCTTGAAAAAATAAACCCAGAAGTTCCGATAAGAAAAGATGGAGTTCCCATGAAGTGCGAGTTCTGCAGATGGCTAATAGATATGGAGAGATGCGAGGGAGTTAAAAATCCAAAACCCGTTTGCGTACAAGTATGTCCATACAACGCCCTTGTTTTCGGAAACCTAAAAGATCCGAATTCAGAAGTCTCTAAGATAGTCAGGACTTCTAAGGTAGTTAGACTTAGAGCTGGACTTGGTACTGAGCCAAAGGTCTTTTATCAAGACTTGTAAGGAGGTGTAACTCATGGTTGAGTTTAAGAAAATTGATGGTAGAAGCAACGGATACTGGTTAATTTGCGCGATTTTCTTTGTTCTAATGATGTGGGGCTTTTATGCATGGTATCTACAGCTGGTTTACGGACACTGCGTTACTGGCTTAAGTCAGAGAGTTCCATGGGGCTTTGGTACAGCAGCTATATGTTACACCATAGGTGCAAGTGCTGGATCGTTAATAGTTTCAGCTTTATCTGGGGTATTTGGTAAAACGGAGTTCAAGTTCTTTTCAAGAAGTGCCTGCGTTTTTGCCCTTGCAACGATTGTTGCTGCTATGTTATCCATTATGCAGGATATAGGTAATCCAGAAAACGCTCTTAACGTTCTAATGCACTACAACCCGACGTCCGTTTTCTCTTGGAACAGTTTTCTGTATTCCAGCTACTTCGTCATAGGTTTCGTTTACCTCATGGCTCAGTTTGGTGAAAAACACAGAATTACCAAAGCTCTTGCAGTTCTCGCAGTCGCTTGGGCAGTCTTAGTTCACAGCGGTACTGGTGGTATAGTTGGATTCGTTTACTCCACTGATCTGTACCACTCATCGTTAACAATACCGATGTTCATAGTTTCGGCTATAGTTAGCGGTCTCGGTTTGTTAATCCCAATGTGGCTTTTAACGTTTAAGTGGACAAATAGACCCTTAGACAGAAATCTGATGTGGGTTCTTGCAAAAATAATGGGTGCTTTAACTATACTATTGCTGTACTGTTTTGCGGCTGAAGCTTTGGATACTGCATATGTACCGGGAAACGCTGGGGCAATACACATGGCTCTATTTGACTTCCGCTACCCATATGCATGGGACTTCTGGGTTATACAGGTTGGTGGCTGTCTGCTTACCGTGCTGATACTCCTAACTCCCTGGGGTAAAACTGACTGGGGAATGGGCATTGCAGGATTCATAGTTGCTATAGCGGTTTACGGTGAGAGGTATTCTCTGATAACTCCCGGACTTGGTTATCCAAAAGACTTAGTTCCGGGAATGATATTCAGACCATTCTGGATAGTTCCATACTATCCGAGCTGGGTAGAGTATGCGGAAATCATAGGCTTAATGTCCATGGCGTGCCTCGTTTACTGCATAGGTCTAAAGATATTCGCAATACTGCCTGAAAGAGGGGAGGTGGAAGAATGAGCTTAGTTTACCTTAAACTGTTTATTGCTGATGTACTGCCTTACATAGCTGGAGCAATCTTCATAGTGGGGACTATAAACAGAGTTATAAACTGGGCAAAATCTCCAGTACCCCTAAAAATACCCACGACCTGCGGTCAGCAGAAATCCTTGCCGTTCATAAGGAGGACTTGGGAGGACAGGTTAGATAGCCCTTACACGATGTGGGAAACGATAGGCAGGATGATAGTAGAAGTTTTCCTGTTCAGAAGCTTATTCAGAAACACGAGGTACTGGCTTGACAAGCAAAAAGGTGTTGACACGAGGTGGCTTTGGCTCTTTGCTTTGCTGTTCCACTACTCAATGCTCATAATACTCCTAAGACATCTCAGATTCTTTGCCAATCCAGTTCCCGGATTTCTCAGCATAATAAACGCTCTCGACGGACAGCCAGCTTACGTTCCCGCACTATACATAACTGGCATTTTGGCATTAGTAGCCCTCTTCTGGCTCTGGGCAAGGAGAATACTCTGTTCGAGAGAGAGGAACATATCTTATCCAGCTGACCACCTAATACTTGCTCTCGTAGCGGGCATACTCATAACTGGAAACTTGATGAGGTACTTCTTTAAAGTTGACCTTTATGCAGTAAAAGAAGTCGCTCTCGGAATCGTTAGCTTCCATCCAGCTAGTGCTGCAGTGGTTAACCAGATCGGGTGGATATTCTTCGTGCATTTAAGCTTGGTATGTATAACTGTTGCATACCTGCCTTTCAGCAAGGTAATGCACTTTGCTGGAGTATTCTTCAGTCCGACGAGGAACATGCCCAACGACAACAGAGCTCATGTTCACATTAATCCGTGGAACCCACCATATCACGGTATAACGTGGCAGGAGTATTACGAGATGTACAAAGATCAGCTTGACGAGATTGCTGAAAACGGATATAAAGTTAAGCCGGAGGTGTGATAGATGGTAGAAATTGAGAAGAACGGAGATTACGTTAAAGTTGAGCAGAAGTTTACGAGTTGGAGAGATTTGCTCAAACCAGTAACGGAAAAGGACTTTAAACCCGGATTTTATCACTATCCAATTTTAAAGAGAGACGCTGAACAGCTTGGAATACCTTATAGAGATTGGGATCCGCTCGAACCTGACTGGAAATTGCCAGAAGGGTGGAAAGAAACGTTTCTCAACAAGTTCAAAGAATTACTCGAAAAGAACAGGCAGTTTAAGCTTTTCATGGACATATGCGTTAGATGTGGAGCTTGTGCTGATAAGTGCCACTACTACATAGGTACCGGCGATCCGAAAAACATGCCTGTAGCAAGAGCCGAATTGCTGAGGAGCATATACAGAAGGTACTTCACTAAAGTTGGAAAGATATTCGGAGAGTGGGCTGGAGCGAGGGAACTAACTGAAGACGTAATAAAAGAGCTATACTACTACTTGTATCAGTGTTCCCTTTGCAGGAGGTGCTCCGCTTTCTGTCCTTACGGCATCGATACGGCAGATATAGTCTGGAGAGGTAGAGAGATGCTTCAATCCATAGGGACTGTTCAGAGGTTTAGCTACATATCCATAGCTGCTTGTGCGAGAACGGGCAATCACCTCGGACTTTTGCCCGGAGGTGTTGCTGGAGCATTACAGAGTGTAGCTGAGGATGTTTACGACATAACAGGTGTAGAGATAGAAGTACCCATAAACAAGAAAGGAGCAGATATTTTATTTGTAGCACCATCTGCCGATTACTTCGCAACACCTCACTGGTATGTTTGCATGGGATATCTAATGCTTTTCCACGAACTTGAAGAGAGGTATGGTTTCAGCTATACTTGGTCAACTTATGCGAGCGAAGGTGGTAACTTCGGTACTTTTGCAAGCTACGAATTAGCTCAGAAACTGAGCCATAAAATATACGAGGAAGCTGAGAGGTTAGGTGTTAAGTGGATTCTTGGTGGCGAGTGCGGTCACATGTGGAGAGACAAACATCAGTTCATGGCAACAATGAATCCGCCACCAAAAACGCTTGAAGATCCTGTTAGTCCTATAACTGGAACATACTTCGAGAATGCAGCTGAAGCTAAGATAGTTCACATAGCAGAATTCGTAGCCGATTTGATTGAACACAAAAAGATAAACTTAGATAAAAGCAGAAACGACCACTGGAAAGTTACTTTCCACGACTCATGTAACCCGGCAAGAGGTATGGGCCTATACGAAGAGCCAAGGTATGTAATAAAGAACGTTTGCAACTACTTCTACGAAATGCCTGAACACAGTATTAGAGAGAAAACTTACTGCTGTGGTAGCGGTGGTGGTCTGTTAGCTGATGAAGTCATGGAATTAAGGATGAGAGGTGGAATGCCAAGAGCTATGGCTTTGAAGCATGTGCACAAGAGGTATGGCGTAAACTACCTCTGCACCATATGTGCTATAGACAAAGCGGCGTTTCCAACTCTATTTGAGTTCTGGAAACTACCCGTGGAGGTTGGTGGAATGATGGAACTCGTTGGAAACGCACTGATAATGAGCGACGAAGAGCAGGAAAGAGAGCTTGACCTTAGAGGAAATCCACTGAAAAAGAGTGAGGAATAGAGGTGATTTAAATGTACAGCACGAAGTGGGTAATTGCTGGAATTATAGTTTTTCTTGTAGCAGTAACACTTCCAGTATGGTACAATGCCGCTATGGGTGAGCAGATAACTCCGCCAAAACTTGTATTGCCGAAAAACAAGAAACACTGTGTTGAGAGTGAAAGTTATATGATAAGCGATCACATGGAGTTATTAGTTAAATGGAGAGAGATGAACGTAAGAAAGGGAGAAGGATTCTATATAAGTAAAACTTACGATGTACCCTATAAAACACAGTTAGTACAGTGCTTCCAGTGCCACAAGTCATACGACGACTTCTGTGGTAGGTGTCACAACTTCGTAGGTGTAAGGCCGTATTGCTTTGAGTGCCACGCTACTCCTGATTTAGTAAAGCAGAAAGGAGGAGTTAACGTAACCCAGCTGATTCAGCACTTCCACCAGATGTATCCAAAAGTAAACTCAACTTCTTAAATTTTTACTTTCTATTTTTAACGAAGTCGTTTAATACTTTTGGGTTAAGTTAAACTCAATGACAATTGAGTACGAGATATGGGTTGAAAAGTACAGACCTAAAACTCTCGACGAAATAGTGGATCAGGAGGAAGTAGTAGCGAGACTTAAAGGTTATGTTGAGAGAAAGAATATACCGCACTTACTCTTTGCAGGCCCACCGGGTACAGGAAAAACTGCGAGTGCTATTGCACTTACGAGAGACCTTTTTGGGGAGAACTGGAGAGATAACTTCATAGAAATGAACGCAAGTGACGAAAGAGGAATAGACGTTGTTAGGCACAAAATAAAAGAGTTTGCGAGAACGGCACCTATAAACGCACCTTTTAAAATCATATTTCTTGATGAGGCTGACGCTTTAACGGCTGACGCTCAGGCAGCTCTTAGAAGGACTATGGAAATGTACTCAAAGATTTGCAGGTTTATCCTTAGTTGTAACTACATAAGTAGGATTATAGAACCTATTCAGTCGAGGTGTGCAGTTTTCAAGTTTAAGCCAGTTCCGCCTGAGGCTATGAGAAAGAGGTTGCTTGAGATATGCGAAAAAGAGGGAGTGGAAATAACAGAGGATGGGCTTGAAGCTTTGATTTACGTTTCTGGAGGGGATTTCAGAAGGGCTATAAATGCATTGCAGGGAGCTGCGGCGCTGAACAAGAAAGTTGATGCAAACGCAATATATCAGATAACGGCAACTGCTAGACCGGAAGAAATAAGGGACCTGTTAGACTCAGCACTTAAAGGCAACTTCATGCAGGCGAGAGAGAAACTCGACAAGTTAATGGTGGAATACGGAATGAGCGGAGAAGACGTGGTTTCTCAACTCTTTAAGGAAATAGTTTCTTCGAGCATGGATGAAAAGCTAAAAGTAACACTGATAGATAAACTTGGAGAAGTGGATTTCAGGCTTACAGAAGGAGCTAATGAGAGAATTCAGTTAGACGCCTATTTAGCTTTCCTTGCGAATGTAAAGTACAGTAAAAAGAATTAGTCAAAGTCCAGAATTTCTGTTCCAATTTCCCCAATCCTTATTAGTTTGCCTTTCCCACCACACTTCGGACATTCTAGTACGTATATCGCCCTACTGCCTTTTTCTAATTTTTCTACGATTTTCAGTTCCGCCCCACACTTCGGACATTCCATAGCTATCACCTCTCGTAAAAACAATCTCCCGAAAATATTATTACTGTTTCTCCATTACTTTCGAGTATTAAGGCACCTCTCTCGTCAATTCCTCTCACTACACCAGTGTAAGTTTTTCCAGAAGAATTAATTCTTACCCTCTTTCCAATCATGTCCGTCAATTCTAACCACTCTCTTCTAATGTCTCTCCAATCTTTTTTGAGGCATTCTTTAAGTTTTAAAATCACCAATTTGCAAACGTCTGCAACTTCAACTCCGTACTCTTTTAAGTTTGCTGCGTTTGGCACTTCGTTTTTTACGTTAACACCAACCCCCACGATTACCCATGGTTCTTCAGTTTCTCCACAAAGCTCGCAGAGTATTCCACTTACTTTTTTTTCTCTAAGCATAATGTCGTTTGGCCATTTTATTGTACAATCTGGAGCAATCTCTCTTATAGCTTTGCAAACTGCAACTCCAGCAGTTAGAGTTATTCTTGGCAATTCTTCTATACCAATTCCAATGTCTCTAAGCGGAAAGCAAGTGGAGAAGTACAAGCCACCGTAATCGCTTATCCACTCTCTTCCCAACCTACCCCTACCAGCCGTTTGTTTTAAAGCTATTGCTACACTTCTAACCTTTTTTTCGGAAAGTAACCTCTTTAAAAAAGTATTAGTCGAATCAACAACATCGAAGAAGTAGAACTCCTCGCACTCGCACATCTCAGCTATGTCGTAAACTGGAAATTCTGGAGAAGAAATTAGAACGTAACCTTTTCCCCTAACACCTCTTACTATGTATCCTGCGGATTTTATTTTCTCTATCGCTTTCCAAACTGCCGTTCTGCTGACGTTAAGTTCTTTTGAAAGGTCTTTTCCAGAAACGACTCCTCTTTTCAAAGCTTTAAAAACTCTTAGAGACGTTTCATCTTTTACTATCTTAACTTTCACACTTCTCTGTTGGTAGCGTTTATATAAAAGACAATCGAACTTTGTTCGTGAAGGTTGTAGTAGCTTTAACTGGAGCTTCCGGACAGGTTTATGGTTTGAAAGTTCTAAAAATCTTGAAGGAATTGGGAATCGAAACTCACGTGATATTGTCTAAAGCAGCTGAGCTTACTATGAAAGTAGAGGGAATAGAAGAGTCTGAAGTAAAAAAACTCGCTTTTAGATTTTATTCAGACGAAGAAATAGACGCTCCAATATCGAGTGGTAGTTTTCGACACAACGGAATGATAATCTCGCCGTGTAGCATAAAAACAGCTTCCAGTATTGCTTACGGTATTACCGACAACCTAATTTCGAGAGCGGCAGACGTAACTCTTAAAGAGAGAAGGCCACTTGTTTTACTCGTTAGAGAAACGCCACTTCACTCTGGGCATCTTAAAACTCTTTTAACTCTTAGTGAGTTAGGTGCTATAGTAATGCCACCAGTTCCAGCTTTCTACATTAAACCTAAAAGCATAGACGATATAATAACGTACACATCTTTGAGAGCTATATCCATGCTTGGTATAGATGTGAAACACTTCGAATGGAGTGGTATGAGATGAAAAGACTGCTTTTAATTCCCGACGGAATGGCTGACTGGAAAAATCCCAAGACTGGAAAAACACCTCTTGAGGAAGCTGACACACCAAACATGGACTTTTTAGCTAAGGAGGGGGCGTGCGGTATAGCGAGAACGATTCCAGATGGATACGAACCGGGTAGCGATGTAGCTAATCTAACGATTTTGGGAATAGACGTAAGAAAATATTACACTGGAAGGGGGCCAATAGAAGCTCTTGCGAAAGGAATAAAGACAAAAATCGCTTTTAGGTGTAACTTAGTTTACGTTGAAAACGGCGTTATGGTCGACTACAGCGGTAACAGAATAGACGATAGAGAAGCTGAGATAGCCGTTAACGCATTGAATTCCGCTTTAAAAGAAAAAATGAAAGATTTCAAGCTTTACCGTGGCAGGTCTTATAGACACATTTTAGCCATAGATAGAGATATAGATAGGGATATAGGTGGCGATGTAGGTGGCAATAACTTAACCGAAACTAATAAAACTAATTTAACTGAAACTAAAACTTTTGCTCCTCACGACATAATAGGAAAGAGGATTGAAAATTATCTACCCAAAGGTAAGCTTGCGAGTGAACTTAGAGAGTTCATAAGGATTTCAGAGAAAGTTTTGCCTGAAGTAACAGATAAGGCAAACATGGCTTGGCCCTGGAGTGGAGGTAAAATGCCTAATTTTCCGAGTTTTTCGAAACTTAGGGGCGTTAGAGGTACGATGATTTCCGAAGTCGATTTACTGCAGGGCATAGGCAGGGGTTTGAAAATGAATGTAGTGGAAGTAGAAGGCGTTACGGGATACATTAACACTAATTACAAAGGGTTGGCAAAAGCTGCTTTAAGAGCTTTTAAGGAAGATAGCTTTGTGGTTCTTCACTTAGAAGGCATAGACGAAGTAAGTCATGAAGGAAATTACGAGTTGAAAGTGGAGGCTATAGAGCTTTACGACGAAAAAATTGTAGGTTATATAATAGATAGACTCGATTTAAGCGAAATAGCAATAATGCTTCTCCCAGATCATCCAACTCCAGTTGAAAAAAGAACTCACGTCAGCGAGCCAGTACCGTTCCTTGTTTACGGTGGTAAGAGGGATGATGTAAGAATGTTTACGGAAAAGAGTTGTAGAAAGGGTATGTTTGGAGAAATAAGTGGATTAAAATTAATAGACATACTTTTTAGTAGCTAAGGTGTAGCTCCGCCAACCGACCCAGGATCATGCTTTTCACCCGGGTGTGAGGGGCGGAGCTATTAAGCTTTAGTTTTTTCAGATTGATAAACTTTTTGATAAACCTTAGATAAACTTTACTTTCTAAGTTGCTGTCCAATGATTCTGTTAAATTCTGTTAGAAATTCTCTTTCCCTTCCTTCCGGAATTGTCGCTCCAGCAGCTATGTTATGTCCACCACCTTTTCCCCCTACTCTTTCAGCTGCAATTCTTACAGCTTCAGCTAAATTAATTCCTCTGTCCACTAAACTCTGAGTAGCTCTGGCTGAAACTTTGACTCCTTCCTCGCTTTCCGCAAAAGCTACGATTGGCTTACTCGTTTTTGTTAGAGAATAACACATTCCGGCAACTATTCCAACTATGGTATCTTTGATTTTCTTTCCAGCGTGGAAGTACTGAACGTTTTCCAACTCTTCAATTCCTCTTTCACTGACGAATTTCACTCCCTCAGACAAATTTTTTCTGTGATTTTGTAATAAATTTTTAGCTCTTTTATAAGCTCTGTAGAACTTTTCTTCTGAAATACTTTTACAAACTCCGAGACAGACGTTCAATCCTACTTCCTCGTAACCGTATCTTGCTGTAGCGTTTAGCAGAGTTGAAAATTCCATTGCATCTCTTAGCTCAGTTCCTTCTTCTACGTTCTTTAATATGTAAACTTCCCCTACGAGTCTTTCTATTGTTTTAATCGGATATTCGCATCTCATAAGCAACTTAACTAACTCTGAAGTGAGCTTTACTCTCTCCTCTTTGCTTAAATCTATCCACCTTCTCCACTTATCGCTGACTACTGGCTCGACGCCAGCTTTTTTCATGAAGTTTAAAGCACCCTCCTCGTTACCGCTTATCCCCGGTAAATACGGATCGAACGTAAATTCTAACATTTTATAAACTGGCCTAGTCTGCTTTCCAAAAAGTCTGATATCTCTAATCTTTTCCAACACTCCCGCTTTTATACCCTCTCCAAGCACAACTCTGTTGAATGATTTTAGCATACCTGCCTTAGAGTCTTGCAAATCTCCAACACATCCAACTATCGCTAAGGCAGAAAGAGTTAGGTCTTTGAACAGACACCTTGAAACGAGGTAAGTTGTCGATGCTCCGCCAAACTCGTAACTTCCATCGATTCCGAAGTCGTGAGGGTTTAGTTGGTATTCCACTTTTTTTATTGGCTGATGGTGATCTGTTACGATACAATCTATTCCGACTTTCTCTATTAAGTCTATCTGACCACTTCCTAAATCAGTAAACCATACAAAGACGTTTTCGTCCGCTATTTTTTCAATTGCTTTTTCGTCTAATTGCTTTACGAATTCTATTCTGCTCTCAATTCCAGATTTTCTCAAAGCCTGAACTGCTATAGCCCCGGAAGTAATTCCGTCTGCGTCAACGTGAGTTACTACTAAAACTTCACTTCTTTTTTTAACTAAGTTAGCTATTTCTCTCGCTTTTAAACACATTCTTTTGAAGTTTTCTAATTTGGTAATTCGCTTAGTCATTTGGATCACTCTCTAAAACTAACTCAAGCTCTTCTGCCAAGATAAAGGGGTCACTTGAAACGACGGATGTTCCAGCAAACACTTCCATACCTCCAAAATCTGAAGTTTTAACTCTTACATTGCCCCTATCCACAACCCTCATAACGTAAAAGTCTTTTTCGTTTAATGGGGGCATGTAAACTGCTACGTTAAAGCTTTTTACTCCTATTGAATAGTACGTCTTGAGAATATTGTATAAAGCTGATGAGAGAGGTACGAGGTCATTTGAAATTGCAATAACCTCTTTTTCTTTTACGGGAGTTAAGTAAGCAAAAATTTTAGTTCCTCTAAGGTTAAATCCAAGCTTTAGCTCTCTGTGAATGGCGTAAACGTCTTCTAAATACTCTCTTTTGTACTCTTCTCTGTACATTTTTCTCACTCTTAACAATTGTGCTGGTTTCGAATACATCTCTTCTGACACGAGTACGTGTGCGTGTCCGTGAAATACACTTGCTCCTGCCCTCCAGAGGCAGTTCCATACGAAAAATGGATAACCATTTCCAGCTAAGTTTATCCACTTCTTAGCTACAGAAAAAATATCCTTTAGCACTTCTAACCTTTTTACTATCGGATCATGTTCTTTGAAAACTATGAGTGCGTGCTTGCAATCGTATTTAGCAGCATTGCTTGCTGTAAAGCAGTATTTTCCTTCAACCCTACCGAAAGTATCTTTTGGAAGTTCCTCAGGATTGCAAAAAATGCATTCCTCTTTTTCTTCAAAATGTTCATCTTTAAAGTTAAAGGGTCTATTGGCTCTAACTTCGTTGAAAAGTGTGCTTTCTCCAGTTAACTTGTTGGTAACTCTAACTATTTTTTGTTTTTCAATTCTATCTGGATAAACTACTTCACCAATACATGTTTTAATTGAATATATTCTATAAAAAAGCTCTCTAAATTTTTCTCTTTTTGAGCTTAAAATTTCTTCTAATTCGGTTATTTTAAGTTGCATGCCCGTAACTAAGAACTCGGTGGTATATATGTTACCAGACGTTCAGATGAGAAAGCCGGAAGTACCAGTAAGACTCAACAGAGTCGGAGCTAAGGGGATAAAGAAATTAGTTTTGGTTGGAAGAGATAGTAAAAGACCTATCGTACTCGTCTCTACTTTTGATGTATTCGTTGATTTAAAAGAAAGCTTGAAAGGTGCAAGCTTGAGCAGAAACTTTGAAGCCATAGACGAAGTTCTGGAGAACTTAACCGCTGGAACTGTTAGGTGGATTGAAGAGTTAACCGAAAGAATTGCTGAAGAGTTGCTGAAAAAACACGAGTATGCGAGTAGAGCGGAAGTTACTATGAGTGCTGAACTAATTTTGAGGAAAAAAACACCTGTAACTAAGAACAGGACTCAGGAAGTAGTTAGAATCTTTTCTAACTCAAGTGTAGTTAGAAGCGGTAGCAAAAACACTTGGATAGGTGTGGAAGTTTGGGGAACAACAGCCTGTCCATGTGCTCAAGAATTACTAAAAGCGAGGATGAAGGAACGGCTAAGTAAACGCGGTTTTAGTAGAGTTGATGAAATACTGGACTGTATTTTAATGCCAACTCACAATCAGAGGAGTAAGGCTGAAGTGTGGGTTCAACTCAGAGATTTCAGGATTTCTCTTGAAGAACTCATAGAAGTAGCTAAAGCTGGGATGAGTTGTGAGATGTACGAAATGCTTAAGAGAGAAGACGAAGCTGAAGTCGTTGAAAAAGCACATAAAAATCCACTCTTTGTTGAAGATAGCGTTAGGAAAATGGCGGAAAAAGTTGTTGAGGTTTTGAGAGACGCTCCTGACGAGACGATTGTCGTGTTAAGGCAGGAAAACGAAGAAAGCATTCACCAACACAACGTTTTTGCTGAATTGATTAGGAGTCTCGGTGAGTTGAGAAAAATTCTCTGTTAACTTTATATATCGTAACTTCTTTACTTGAGTAAACAGGGTACAACAATTTACTTAAAAGATTGAACTTTCTTTCACTTGCGTGTAAGACTTTCTTTTCCTCGTAACCAAGAATAACGTAGCTGACGTTGTATTTCTTTAAAATTTCTTTATACTTTATTGGATTTTCGTAAAACAGCTTTACGTCAAGAATTCTTTCTCCAAGCATTTTTGCCATACCCCTCCACTGAACTTCGTGGCAAGCCCAACCTATGACTACAGGATTACCGGTAAAAGCGGCAAATCTACCGCCGTAAGAGTAGCATTTATAGGCACAGGACATTATTACTCCTTTAACGTTCTTTTGAGCCCAAAGTAGAGCTTTGTACTCTCCAAACTCTTTTGTAAATGCCATTCCGTTTAAAGTGCACCTCCTAACAGCACACTTTTGAGGAGTTGCTATTACTGGATAAGCTAAGGAAGTGACAAATAGAAATAGGAGAAAACAGGATTTTAATTTTTTTACGTCCTTTAAAACTTCTTCGAGAGCTATAGAGCCGGGAATTGAGAACAATATCCAGCAAATTTCGTAAAACTTGAATACTGTGTTCATTCTGCAATCTATGGCTATAAATTCCGGTATTAACGTAAATACGCATGCTGTAAAAACGAGGTAGCTCATAAAATTATCAGAAAATAACAGTGAAAACAACGAAAGCATAGTTAAAGGAATTAATACTATTGAAATCTGCACGCCGAGTAGTAAAAATGTGAGGGTTAAAACAAAAATGGGAATAAAAATAATTTTCTTTATATTTATTTTACTTCTATCCAAAATCCAAGCATATGAAAAAGCTATTGGGATCGAAAAGTAGAGCAAAAATGGGGCTATTGGAGTTTTAACGCTCACTAAGTGAATGAGTGCCGAGGCTGATTTTATTGTTCTGGAAGCTAAAAAGGCGGAAAAAACGCTTAAAATGAAGTAAGGGATTAACTTTTTCTTTTTCAAAGCTAAAATTAAAAAGATAAATAGAAATACTGGACTACTCCAGCTGTTGGTTACGTAAAGCACGTAGCTTAAAATTACTGCCGCGTATTTTGCTCCGCTACTTTCATCGTTGAAAAGGGAGTAGAGAATAGATAGGGATAGTATGAAGAGGGGAATTGCTACAACGTGAGCATGAAAGTCTGCATGTAAAAAGCTGAAATAAGGGAATTCGTTTATAGTTCCGGGTATTACTCTTGTTGCATTCCAGTAGTATAACCACGAGATTTTGTGTACGGTAAATAAATCTTTAATTAGTTCGTAAAATCCGTAGAGGTCTCCCGAAAACAGAGTAAATATTACACCTAACCAAGCTCTTTTCATCCCGATATCTTTTAAAAATCCGTACAGCGTTGACGCTGAATAAGCGGCTATTGCGGAAATTGCTATGTTGTATCCGTACTGGACTGGCAGAAAACTCATGAGAGTTATCGATGCTCCAATGACGTGGCCAAAGTAGTAATAACAGTTAAGCCTGTATCCAGACAAAAATGGATCGAAAGGAGGTAGGTTTGGGGATTTCAGGATAGAACTTATGAAAGCACAGTCCATGAACTTTTCTGCGCCGAATATGTCTGGGTTTAACCACCTTAGGAACAGGAAATAGCTAAAAGTGATGAGGAA
>Ga0256833_1002155_pt1 | contig 14069 bp, 14 predicted proteins | sample 356284metaG_FD_190535 | JGI IMG/M metagenome (GOLD analysis project Ga0256833, IMG submission 190535) | Hydrothermal vent microbial communities from Mid Atlantic Ridge, Atlantic Ocean - 356-284 | ecosystem: Environmental > Aquatic > Marine > Hydrothermal vents | place: Atlantic Ocean: Mid...
CCCCAGCTCGTCGAGGACCCCCAGGACCGGGGTCAGGGCCGGACCCCGTGCATCAAGACCGCCTGCATGGCGGCGTCCAGCACCTCGGCCCGGCTGGCCCCGGCCTTGAGCGCCCCCTGGACGTGGAAGGCGATGCCCCGCTCGCACTGGGCAGCCACCGCCAGGGCGACGTGGATGAGCTCCTTGTGCTTTAGGTCCAGGGGGCTCGGCCGCTCGACCGCGGCCAAAAACTCCCGGAAGGCCCGGATCGCCTCCGGGGTCTCGGTCTCCAACCGCCCCATAAGCCGCTGGATCTCCTCGAGCCGCTCGCGGTCGGCCATGGATCCCCCTTTCACCCACAGGCTGAACCGGGCGGCGGGGACCGGTGTCCCAAAGGGAGGCGGGGGCCGCCCCGGCCCCCGCCCCGGGAAAGCGGCCCTAGGCCAACGCCTTTCCAACCAGCTCGACGATCTCGTCGATGGTGTCGGCGATCGGCACCCCGGCCTCCTGGAAGGCCCGCACCTTGGACTCGGGGGTGCCCACGTCGCCCATGATGATCGCCCCGGCGTGGCCCATCCGCTTGCCCTTGGGGGCGCTGCGGCCGGAGATGAAGGCGACCACCGGCTTTTGCATGTGGGCCTTGATCCAGGCCGCCGCCTCCTCCTCGTCGGAGCCGCCGATCTCGCCGATCACCACCACCGCCTCGGTCTCCGGGTCCTGGTTGAACAGGGGCAGGAGGTCCTTGAAGGTGGTGCCGATGATGGGGTCGCCGCCGATCCCCACCGTGGTGGTGGTGCCGAGGCCGGCGTCCGAGAGGGCCGCCGCCGCCTCGTAGGTGAGGGTCCCGGAGCGGCTGATGATCCCCACCCGGCCGCGCTTGAAGACGTGGCCCGGCATGATGCCGATCTTGGTCTCGCCGGCCGAGATCAAGCCCGGGCAGTTGCCGCCGATCAGGCGGACCCCCAGCTCCTTGATCTCCTTGACCGCCGCCACCATGTCGAGGGTGGGGATCCCCTCGGTGATCAGCACCACCAGCGGCACCCCGGCGTGGGCCGCCTCCAGGGCGGCATCGGCGGCGGCGAAGGCGGGCACGAAGATGATCGAGGCGTCGACCTCGTGGGCCTTCGTCGCCTCCTTGACCGAGTCGTAGACCGGCACCCCGTGGACCTCCTGCCCCCCCTTGCCGGGGGTGACGCCGGCCACGATGCGGGTGCCGTAGTCGAGCATCTGACGGGTGTGGAAGGAGCCCTCGCGTCCGGTAATGCCCTGCACCAAAACCCGGGTGTTTCGATCGACCAGGATCATTTCTTCCCCTCCACCATGGCCACGATGGCCCGCGCCGCCTCGATCGAGGTGGGGTACATGTAGACCGGCTTGCCCTCCAAAAGCTTCCGCGCCTCCTCCTCGGCGGTCCCCGCCACCCGCATCACCACCGGCACCTTGAGGACCCCCGCCTCGAGGACGCGGATCACCCCCTTGGCGACCTCGTCGGCGCGGGTGATCCCCCCGAAGATGTTGATGAAGATGCCCTCGACGTCGGGGTCCTTGGCGATGAGCTTGAGGGCGTTCTCGACCACGTCGGCCTTGGCCCCGCCGCCGATGTCGAGGAAGTTGGCCGGCTTGCCGCCGACCCGGTTCACCAGGTCGAGGGTGTACATCACCAGGCCGGCGCCGTTGCCCAGGACGCCGATGTTGCCGTCGAGCTTGACGTAGGCGAAGCCGTACTTAAGGGCCTCGATCTCCAGCGGGTGCTCGGCCTCGACCTCCCGCAGCTCGGCCAGATCGGGGTGGCGGAAGAGGCCGTTGTCGTCGAGGTCGATCTTGGCGTCGACCGCGATCACCTGCCCCTCGGCGGTGACCACCAGGGGGTTGATCTCGGCGAGGAAGGCGTCGACCCCGGCGTAGGCCCGGTAGAGCTTGACCAGCACGTCGGCGAGCTTGTTGAGGTTGCCCTCCAGCCCGGCGTCGATCACGATCTGCCGGGCCTCGAAGGGGCGCAGGCCGGTGTGGGGGTCGATCGGGTACTTGACGATCGCCTCGGGCTTCTCCCGGGCGACCTCCTCGATATCCACGCCCCCCTCCTTGCTCACCATCATCACCACCCGCTGGGAGGCGCGGTCCTGGATCAGGCCGGCGTAGTACTCCTTGGCGATGTCGGCGGCCTCGGCGACCAGGACCTTCTTCACGGTGAGGCCCTTGATGTTCATCCCCAGGATCCGCTTGGCGACCTCGTAGGCCTCGTTGGGGTCCCGGGCCAGCTTGACCCCGCCGGCCTTGCCCCGGCCGCCCACGTGGACCTGGGCCTTGATCACCACCGTCTTGCCGATCTCGGTGGCGATCTTCTTGGCCTCCTCGGGGGTGTAGGCCACCTTCCCGGGGGGCACGGGGATGCCGTATTTCGCGAGGATTTCCTTGGCCTGATACTCGTGGAGTTTCAACGCCCACCTCCTTTTGCCGACGGGGATTATACCGCCCGGCTAGGGGACATCCGGTCCCGGTCGCTTGCGGGCGAACAGCATCTTGCCGAGGTGGGTCTGGATCGCCTGGGTGACCACCGCCTCCACCCACTCGCCGCGGTCGCCGGCGGCCCCCTCGACCACCACCATGGTGCCGTCCTCGAGGTACCCCACCCCCTGCCCCGCCTCCTTGCCGAGCTTTTGGATCCGGACCCTGAGGCGCTGGCCCGGCTGGTAGGGCGCCTTGAGGGCGTGGGCCAGGGCCTGGATCGAGAGCCCCTTGACCCCGTAGACCTTGGCGAGGGCGAGCAGCGCCGAGTCGTTGGAGACGACCGCCATCCCCTTCCTCTGGGCGTAGCCAAGGAGGGCGTCGTCCACCTCGCCCCCCAGCCCGGTCTCCAGCACCCGCACCCCGAGGTCGCCGAGGGTCGCCAGGGTGGCCAGCCCCCGCCGGCCCTTGGCCCGGGTCAGGGGGTCGGAGCTATCGGCGAGGCCCTGAAGCTCCTTGAGCACGAAGTCGGGGACGTAGATCGGGGGCTCCAGAAACCCCAGGGCCACCACCTCGGCCACCCGCCCGTCGATCAGCACCGAGGTGTCGAGGAGCTTGCCCCCCGGCCCCACGGCGGGCTCGACCGCCCGGCGGAAGAGCTGGCGGTTGGCCAGGGCCACCGCCGAAAAGGTGAGGACCAGGAGGAAGGCGAGCAGGAGCGAGTGGTACCAGCGGAACCCCGGGATCTGCCCCAGCAGGGTGGTCAAAAGCACCGCCGCCAAGAGGGCCAGCATGCTGCCGGTGGCCACCGCCAGCGGGGCCTCGGGGGGGACCCGCCGCCACCAGGCGGCGATCCGCCCGCCAAGGTAGGCGATCCGGGGGGCCAGGAGCAGCCCGGTGAGGGCCCCGACCAGGGTCAGGTAGACGAGGTTGAGGGGGGAGCTGGCGGGGTAGCTGGCCTCCAGCCACAGCCCGGTCGCCAGCCCCAAGAGGCCGAAGACGAGAATGGCCGCCGCCTGCAGGCCCGTCCGCACGCCCTGAGCTTACCGGCTTCCCAGGGCCCGGCGCACGGCCTCCTCAACGTGGGCCACCCGGCCGGGGGCCAGCACCCGGCCGAAGCCGGCCCGCTCGGCCTCGGCCAGCCGCCGCTCCAGCCCGCCCACGCTGCGGATCTCGCCGGCGAGCCCCACCTCCCCCACCGCCGCCAGGTCGTCGGGGAGGGGGCGCTGCACCACCGCCGAGTAGACCGCCAGCACCACCGCCAGGTCGAGGCCGGGGTCGGCCACCCGGAGCCCCCCGGCCAGGTTGACGTAGACGTCGAGCTGGCCGAGCCGGAGCCCGAGCCGGCGCTCGACCACCGCCAGGGCGACGTCGACCCGCCGGGGGTCGAGCCCCTGGACCACCCGCTTGGGGGCGGCGTAGGGGCTCCTGGCGGCGAGCGCCTGGATCTCCAGCGCCAGCGGGCGCTCCCCGGCCAGGGCGAGCCCCACCACCGACCCCGGCACCCCCAGGGGGCGCTCCGCCAGGAAGGCCTCGGAGGGGTTCTTGACCTCCACCAGGCCCCGCTCCTCCATACGGAAGACCCCCACCTCGCCGACCGGACCGAAGCGGTTCTTCTGGCCCCTAAGCACCCGGAAGAGCCCCGCCGACTCCAGGTAGAAGGTGGCGTCGACCACGTGCTCGACGGTCTTGGGCCCGGCCACCGTGCCCTCCTTGGTGACGTGGCCAACCAGCACCACCACGGTGCCGGTGCGCTTGGCCAGCTGGGTGAGGGCCTGGGTCGCGTTCCTCACCGCCACCAGCGAGCCGGGGGCGCCGTCGGCCTCGAGGCTCTGCACCGAGTCGACGAAGAAGGCCGCCGGCCGGTCGGCCTCGACCCGCGCGAGCACCGGCTCCAGACGGGTCTCCCGCACCAGCCGGAGGTCGCCCCGCACCCCGAGCCGCTCGGCCCGGAGGCGGATCTGCCCCGGCGACTCCTCGCCGGCCAGGTAGTAGACCGAAAGCCCCCGCCCCAGCAACCGGTCGGCGATCTGCAGGAGGAGGGTGCTCTTCCCCACCCCGGGCTCCCCGCCCAAGAGGGCCACCTCGCCGGGGACGAACCCGCCGCCGAGGACCCGGTCGACCTCCTCGAGGCCGCTCGGGATCCGCCGCTCCGCCCCCGCCCGCACCTCGGCGAGCGGCAGCGGCCGGGCCCGCTCGCCGGCGGCGGCGGGGGCGGCGGGGACCTCCTCGAGGAAGCTCCCCCAGGCGCCGCAGGAGGGGCAGCGGCCCAGGGGCTTGGCGGTCTTGTAGCCGCACTCGACGCAGGTGTAGCGGGGAGCGCGGGCCACTAGACGAAGCTCAGCTCCTCCTCGAAGCGGAGCTCGTCGCCCTCGACCCGGACGTGGATCGGCTCGCCGGGGCGCTGGAGCACGGCCAGCGAGAGGGGGTCCTCGACCCGCTCCCGGATCACCCCCCGGAGCTGGCGGGCGGAGCCGGTCTTCTCGGCGCGGGCCACCACCCACTCGGCGACCTCGGGGGCGAACCGGACCCGGACCTCGCGCCCGGCCATCTCCTCCTCGATCTCCTTGAGCATCATGCCGGCGATCCGCACCAGCTCCCCCTCGGTGAGCGGCCGGAAGCGGATTACCTCGTCGAGGCGGTCGAGGAACTCGGGGGTGAAGAGGGTCTTCAAGGGCGAGTCGGTGTCGACCTCGGTGCCGGTGAAGCCGATCCCCGGGCCGACGTTGAAGCCGGTGTTCGAGGTCATGATCAGGATCACCCGACGGAAGTCGACGGTGCGGCCGAGGCCGTCGGTGAGCCGCCCCTCGTCGAGCACCTGGAGGAAGGTGTTGTAGATGTCGGGGTGGGCCTTCTCGATCTCGTCGAGGAGCACCACGCTAAACGGCTGGCGGCGGATCGCCTCGGTGAGCCGCCCACCCTGCTCGTAGCCGACGTAGCCGGGCGGGGCCCCGATCAGCTTGGAGATCGAGTGGGGCTCGGCGAACTCGCTCATGTCGAAGCGCACCAGCGAGCGCTCGGAGCCGAAGAGGACCTCGGCCAGGGCCTTGGCGAGCTGGGTCTTCCCCACCCCCGAGGGGCCGACGAAGAGGAAGCTGGCGGCCACCCGGGTGCGCCCCCCAAGCCCCACCCGGGCCCGGCGCAGAGCGCTGGCCAGCGACCGCACCGCCTCCTCCTGGCCGACGATCCGCTCCTTGAGGGCCTCCTCGAGGCCGAGCAGCTTGGCGTCGTCGCGGTCGTCGACGTAGACCCCGCCCCAGGAGTCGACCACGCTCTCGATGTCCTCCCGGGTGACGGTGGGGGTGCCGTCCTCGTCCTCGGCCACCGGCAGGCCCAGCGAGGCGTTGAGACGGACCCGGCTGGCGGCCTCGTCGATCAGGTCGATCGCCTTGTCGGGGAAGTTGCGGCCCGGGAGGCTCCGGATCCCCACCTTGACCGAGAGGTCGAGGATCTCGTCGGGGATCGCCACCCCGTGGTGGGCCTCGTAGCGGGGGCGGAGGCCTTTTAGGATCTCCAGCGTCTCCTCCGGGCTCGGCTCCAGCACGATCACCGGCTGGAAGCGCCGCTCCAGGGCGGCGTCCTTCTCGATGTAGCGGTGGTACTCGCCGGTGGTGGTGGCCCCGATCACCTGGATCTCGCCCCGGGAAAGCGGCGGCTTCAGGATGTTGGCGGCGTCCAGCGTGCCCTCGGCGCCGCCGGCCCCGATCAGGGTGTGGAGCTCGTCGATGAAGGCGATGACCTTGGCGTTCTTGAGCTCCTCGATGATCTGCCGCAGGCGCTCCTCGAACTCGCCGCGGTACTTGGTGCCGGCCACCACCCCGGCGAGGTCGATCTGGACCACCCGGGCGCCCCGGAGCACCGGCGGCACCCGGCCCTCGACCACCGCCTGGGCCAGCCCCTCCACGATCGCCGTCTTGCCGACCCCGGGATCGCCCACCAGGACGGGGTTATTCTTGGTCCTCCGGGCGAGGATCTGGATCACCCGGTGGATCTCCTCGGTGCGGCCGATCACCGGGTCGAGCCGGCCCTCGCGGGCCTCCTTGGTTAAGTCGCGCCCGTATTCGTCTAAGAAAGGGGTCTGCTGGGTCTTCTCCTTGGTCTGGGGGCCGGCCTCGGTGCTGGCCAGCACCCGCCAGCGGATCGCGTCGACGTCCTTGGCAAAGTGGGTGAGGATGCGGTAGGCAACCCCGTCCCCCTCGCGGATGATCCCCAGCAGGATGTGCTCGGTGCCGATGACCGGGCTGCCCATGCCCCGGGCCTCGGCGCTGGCGAGCTCCATCACCCGCCGGGCCCGGGGGGTGATCGCCGGGGGCTCGCCGGCCCGGGCCCCCTCGCCCCGGCCCACCAGCTCCTCGACCATGCGGCGCATGACCTCGAGGCTGGCGCCGTACTCCGCGAGGATCTTGGCCGCGGTGCCCCCCTCGCGCATGAGCCCCAGGAGCAGGTGCTCGGGGCCGATCATCGAGTGCCCCAGCCGGCTCCCCTCCTCCCGGGCGTAGTGGAACACAAGCCTCGCGCGATCGTCGTACCTGTTCAACGCCAAAACCCCTTTCGCACCATGACGGTCGGCCGTCCTCGCCTTAGGTCCATGATATAGTATCGGCGCCCACGACGGGGGCGAATGCGCCCCCGCTTACCAAACGAGGGGGAGGCATGCGCTTTCAAACCCTGGTCTTGAACCTGCACCGCTTCTGGGACGAGCAGGGCTGCGTGATCACCGAGCCCTACGACATCGAGGTCGGGGCCGGAACCTTCTACCCCGCCACCTTCTTCGGGGCGCTGGGGAAAACGCCCTGGCGGGTGGCCTACGTGGCCCCCTCCCGCCGTCCCCAGGACGGACGCTACGGCGAGAACCCCTACCGCTTCCAGTACTACTGGCAGTACCAGGTGATCCTGAAGCCCTCGCCCGACGACGTCCAGGAGATCTACCTAAGGAGCCTCGAGGCCCTGGGGATCGACCCCAAAAGCCACGACGTCCGCTTCGTCGAGGACAACTGGGAGTCCCCCACCCTGGGGGCCTGGGGGCTCGGCTGGGAGGTCTGGCTCGACGGCATGGAGATCACCCAGTTCACCTACTTCCAGCAGGTGGGCGGGGTGGACCTCGAGCCGATCAGCGTCGAGATCACCTACGGGCTGGAGCGGATCGCCATGTACCTGCAGAAGAAGGACCACGTCTTCGACATCGAGTGGGCCCCCGGGGTCACCGTCGGCGACCTCCGGCGGGAGTTCGAGGTGGAGCACTGCCGCTACAACTTCGAGGAGGCCAGCGTCGAGAAGCTGCGGCGCTGGTTCGAGGAGTACGAGGAGGAGGCCACCCGCCTGGTCGACGGCGGGCTGGTCTACCCCGGCTACGAGTTCGTGCTCAAGGCCTCCCACGCCTTCAACCTGCTCGACGCCCGGGGGGCGCTCTCCCACGCCGAACGCCAGGCCTACGTGCAGCGGGTGCGGCGGCTCGCCGAACGGGCCGCCCGGGCCTACCTCGAGAAGTTCGCGGAGGGCGAACGTGAAGCTGCTGTTTGAGATCGGCACCGAGGAGCTCCCCTCCTGGTACGTCGCCGAGGGCGAGCGGGCGCTCGCCGAGGGGCTCGCCCGTCGGCTCGCCGAGGCCCGCCTGGCCTACCGGGCGATCACCCCCTACGCCACCCCCCGGCGGCTGGCGGCGGTGGTCGAGGGGCTGGCCGAGCGGCAGGACCGGCTGGAGGAGGAGCGCCGCGGCCCCCCCGCCGCCGCCGCTTTCAAGGACGGCGCCCCCACCCCCGCCGCCCGGGGCTTCGCCAGGAGCGCCGGGGTGCCCCTCGAGGCCCTCTACGTCAAGGAGACCGACCGCGGCCCCTACGTCTTCGCCCGGGTGGTCGAGGAGGGCCGCCCGGCCCGGGAGGTGCTGCCCCCGCTCCTCTCCGAGCTGGTCGCCGACCTCCCCGCCCCCCGCAAGATGCGCTGGGGGACCGGCGAGGGGCCCTTCGTGCGGCCGGTGCGCTGGCTGCTCGCGCTCTTAGAGGGCGAGGTCCTGCCGGTCGGGGTCTTCGGGGTGGTGGCCGGGCGGGAGACCCGCGGCCACCGGCTCCTCGCCCCCGAGCCCTACCGGGTCGAGGACCCCGACGACTACCGCGAGGTGCTGGCCCTGGCCAAGGTGCTCCCCGAGCGGAAGGCCCGGCGGGAGCGGATCGTCTTCGAGGCCGGCACCCTGGCGGCCAGCGAGGGGCTGGAGGCGGTGATGCCGGAGGACCTCCTCGAGGAGGTCACCGACCTCGTCGAGTGGCCGGTGGCGGTGATGGGCCGCTTCGACGAGGGCTACCTCGAGCTCCCCGACGAGGTGCTGGCCACCGTGATGATCCACCACCAGCGCTTCTTCCCGGTCCGCCGGCCGGGGGGTCGGCTGGCCCCCCGCTTTCTCGGGATCAGCAACAACCAGGGCGACCTCGAGGTCATCCGCGAGGGCTACCAGGGGGTCCTCAAGGGCCGGCTCGACGACGCCGTCTTCTTCTGGCGGGCCGACCGCAAGAAACCCCTCAAGGTCCACCGCGAGGGGCTCAAGGGCATGGTCTTCGCCAAGGGCCTGGGGACGATGTGGGAGAAGGCCGAACGGGTGGCCACCGCGGCCGTCGGGCTCGCCCCCGAGACCCCGGCCGAGGTCGCCCTGGTCGAGGAGGCCGGGGCGCTGGTCTTCGCCGACCTGGCCACCCAGATGGTCTACGAGTTCCCCGAGCTCGCCGGCACCATGGCCAAGCGGTACGCCCTGGCCGAGGGCTACCCCGAGCCGCTGGCCCAGGCGCTGGAGGACGCCCCCCGCCCCGAGGGCGCCGCCGGCCCCCTGCCGCGGACCGACGCCGGGGCGGTGCTCTCGGTGGCCGACAAGGCCGACACGTTGCTGGGCTTTTTCGCCCTGGGCAAGCGGCCCCGGGGCTCGGCCGACCCCTTTGGGCTCCGCCGGGCGGCCTTCGCCCTGGCCCGGGTGCTGGGGGCCCGGGGCTACGACCTCCCCCTTGACCGGGTCCTACGGGCGGCCCTGGAGGCCTACCGGGCCCAGGGCAAGGAGTTCCGGGGGGACGCCCTCGCCGAGGTCCGTGCCTTCGTCTGGGAACGGCTGGAGAACCTGCTCACCGCCGCCGGCCTGCCGGTCCTGGCGGTGCGGGCGGCCCGGGCCGCCAGCCAAAGCGTGCGCGGGGTGATGCTCCGGGCCTACCTCCTCCGCCTGCTGATGCACGACCCCCGCTTTACCGAGCTCTTCCTGCTCTATAAACGCGCGGCCAACCTCGCCCGGGAGCTCGAGGGGCCCGCCGAGGTCGACCCCGCCCGCCTCGAGGCCGACGAAGAAAAGGCCCTCTACCGGGCCCTCCCCGAGGTCGAGCGGGCGGTGGAGGGGCTGCTGGGCCGGGGCGAAGAGGCGATCCCGCCCTGGGACCCCGCCGGTCCCCTGCCCCCCGCCGACGGCCAGATCTTCGCCGAGCCGCTCGCCGCCATCGCCGCCTTCAAGGAGGTGCTCGACCGCTACCTCGACGCCGTCTTGGTGATGGTCGAGGACCCCGCCCTCAGGCAAAACCGCCTGGCCCTGCTGGCCCGGGTGCGCGACGCCCTGAAGAAGCTGGGGGCGCTGGAAGCGATCGGGGGGTAGGCCCGCTCGCCCGGGGCCTTTAGGAAGAACCCCCCGGCCCCGAGCCGTTTGCATAACTTTTCACGAGGTGCTAGCCTGTCCCCATGAAGGTCGCCGTCGTGGGCGCCACCGGCGCGGTCGGTCGCGAGATCCTCAAGGTCCTGGAGGCGAAGAACTTCCCGCTAAGCGAGCTCCGCCTTTACGCCAGCCCCCGCTCGGCGGGCACGAAGCTTCCCTTCAGGGGCGAGACCATCCCGGTCGAGGTCCTCCCCGAAGGTCCCCTGCCCGCCGACCTGGTGCTCGCGAGCGCCGGGGGCGGCCTCTCCAAAAGGTACGCCCCGGTCTGGGCCCAGGGCGGGGCGCTGGTCATCGACAACTCCTCGGCCTGGCGCTACGACCCCGAGGTGCCGCTGGTCATCCCCCAGATCAACCCCGAGGCGGCGCGGCGGCACAAGGGCATCGTCGCCAACCCCAACTGCACCACCGCCATCCTGGCGATGGCCCTCTGGCCGCTGCACCGGGCCTTCGGGGCCACCCACGCGGTGGTCTCCACCTACCAGGCGGCCTCCGGCGCCGGAGCCGAGGGGATGCGGGAGCTCCTCGAGGGCACCCGGGCGGTCCTCGAGGGCGAGACCCCCGAGCACCGGGTCTTCCAGCACCCCCTCCCCTTCAACGTGATCCCCCACATCGACCGCTTCCTGGAAAACGACTACACCCGCGAGGAGATGAAGGTGGTCTGGGAGACCCAGAAGATCTTCGACGCCCCCGAGATGCGGATCAGCTGCACCGCGGTGCGGATCCCCACCCTCAGGGCCCACGCCGAGGCCGCCACCGTCCTCTTCGAACGGCCGGTGACCCCGGAGGCCGCCCGCGAGGTGCTGGAAAAAGCCCCCGGCGTTCGGGTGGTGGACGAACCCGGGGAAAACCGCTACCCGATGCCCCTCACCGCCACCGAGAAGTGGGACGTCGAGGTCGGCCGGATCCGTAAGAACCTCGCCTTTGACAACGCCCTCGACTTCTTCGTGGTCGGCGATCAGCTCCTAAGGGGCGCCGCCCTGAACGCGGTCGAGATCGCCGAGCTCTTCCTCTAGCGGTGGCCCGGCTCTCGCTCCTCTTGCTCCTCGCGCTCGGCCTGGCCCTGGCCGGCGGGGGGCAGTGGGGCGGCTCCGGCGACGACCGCGCTTACGCCGCCGCCGCCCGGCCCGGCGCGGTTCGGATCGGGGGCTCAAGCGAAGGCCGCCTGCTCTGGCTCTCCTGGAAGGAGGGGCGGTTCGCCGCCCGGATCGGCGGACCGGGGGCGGTGCGCGCGCTGGACGCCGCCGGCGACTACTGGGCCGGGGAGGCGGCGGGCCAAGCGGCGCTGGGGCGCTGGGGCGAGCCGCCGCTTTGGCGGCTTGGGGCGGCGGTGCGGAGCCGGGCGGTGGGGATCTGGACCGAGGGAGCCAGGGCCTGGGTCGCCGGTACGCTGGAGGGGCCCCGCCCCGACCCCCTCCTCGGCGGGAGCGACCTCTTCCTCGCCGAGGTCGACCTGAAAAACGGCGCCACCCTCGCCCTCCACCGCTTCGGGACCGGCGACGACGACCACGCCACCGCCTTCGTCCACGACCGCGAGGGGGGCTTCTGGCTGGCCGGCTACCTCGAGGTCAACGAGGACTGCATCCGGGTGAGCGAGCGGGCCTTCCTCTACCGCCTGGATCCCGCGGGGCGGGTGCGGGCCCGCCACCTCTTTGGCTTCGCCGCCAGCAGCCGCGCCCGGGCCCTCCTTCCCCTCCCCGGAGGGGCGGTCCTCGCCGGCTCGACCGACGGCGCCCTCTTCGGTCCCGCCGCCGGCGGCGACGACCTCTTCCTGGTGCGCTTCGATACCCGGGCCCGGCCGCTGGCGCAGGTTCAGTTCGGAACGCCCCTGAGCGACCTGCCCCGGGCCCTGGCCCGGGGCCGAAAGGGCCTCTGGCTGGCCGGCGCCAGCGCCGGCGGGCTGGCGGGGGCGAACCGCGGCGGCTTCGACGCCTTCTGGCTTCGCGTCGGCGAGGGCGGGAAACCGGTTCCCGGCGGCGCCCTGGGAACCCCGGGGGACGACGCGATCACCGCCTTGGCGGCCGGCCCCCAGGGCGTCTTCGCGGTGGGGGAAACCGAGGGGGCCCTCTTCGGCCCCGCCGCCGGCGGCCGGGACGTCTTTCTTTTCCGCCTGGCGCCGGGCGGGGAGTAGGATGGAGCCGGAGGTGGAAAGGCCATGAGCAAGGTCTACAAGAAGATCACCCTGGTGGGCACCAGCCCCGACGGCATCGGCCCGGCGGTGAAGGGCGCGATCAAGCGGGCCTCGGAGACGCTCCGCCACCTCGACTGGTTCGAGCTCAAGGAGGTCCGGGGCCGGATCGAAAACGGCGAGGTCGCCGAGTTCCAGGTGGTCCTCGAGGTCGGCTTCCGCCTCGAGGAGGGCCAGGACGCCGACTAGCAACCGCTGGACGGGGCCCCCGGGGCCCCGTAGGCTTTCTACGTGGGGATCACCGAGCGGACCTGGTACGTCCTCGAGGACAAGCGCCGCCCCGGCGAACACCTCACCCTCACCGCCGGGGCGGTGAAATACGCGCTGGTCTGGACCGACGAAGCGGGGGCCGCGGCGTTCGTGTTGGGCAACCCGGTGGCCCGGGGGCTCGTGCCCCTGGCGCTCGATACCCGCGCGCTAAAGAGCACGTTCCTCGAGGCCGCCCGGCGCCTCGGCGCCACCCACGTCCTCTTCGACTACCAGCCCGGCCTCCACCAGGCCCCGGCGGCAACGATCGAAGCATTGGAAGGGGCGCTCCAGGCCCGGCCCAACCGCTAGGAAACCAAGTCGTAAACCCTGAGCTCGGGAAAGTACTTTTTGAAAAAGCCCGCGTCCAGGGTGGCGAGCGCGGGAACGTAGCCGGTACCCGGCAGCGCGAGCGCCTGGGCACCGATGAGGAAGTCCGCGAGGATGCGGCGGGGGCGGCCGCCCCTCGACCTCCTCCGGTTCGCCACGTAGCGGGTATAGCGCTGGGCGGCGAGCTCCCAGACCGCGGGACCGTCCATCCCGGCGAAGACCGGCCGCAGGCGGTAGGCCTCAAGGAACCGCTTTGCAAGCTTCGCTTCCGGAAGGACCAGGACCTCGGCGTAGACGGCCGCGGGGAGGGTGAGGAAATCAAAGGCGTGCGCCTCCAAAAACGCCACCGCCGCCTCGTGGTGCACGTCCCGTGAGTCCAGGGCGGCGATGATCACGTTGGTGTCAAGGCCGATGACCTCATAGGTCATCGTCGTCCCCGCCCCTCAGCGCACGGACGAAGGCCAGGGCGTCGTGGCCGGTGGCCTCGCCGAGCGCCCGGACGGCCTTGGGTTCCTCGGCCACGAGCGCTTGCAAAAGCGCACGAACCGGCGGGCGCGCCAACCGGAGCACGATCCTCCCGCCCTCGACCTCGACCTCCAGGCGGTCGCCGGGCTTGATGCCGAGGGCTTTGCGCACCTCTGCGGGAAGCGTGATTTGGTAACGGCTGCTCACGGTCGTCGTGGGCATGCATTCATTATCAAGCAAAGTTTGCTTTGCGTACAAGCCTAGCAAAAGGCCCCGGCGCTTGAACCGGGGCCAAAAGGCACGGGGCCGGTCTAGAAGGGATATCCCTCGGCCTCGAGGACGGCCTCGGCGACCTTCTTCTGGATCCCGATGCGGTCCACCGGGTCGTGCTTGGTAAGCCGCCGGGCGGCGCTCATCAGCATGCGGAGGTCGGAGCCCTCCTCGAGGTAAGGAAGGAGCGCCTGGGCCTCGGTGCTGGCCCGGTCCATCTGCTCCGTCAGGTAGTACTCGGTGGCAAGCAGGGAAAGCGCGTCGCCGCGCTTTTTCGCCCGGAGCAGGGCGCTCTCGGCGGCGTAGGCGGCGATGGCGATGTCGGAGACCCGGAGGAGCACCTCCTCTTCCTTGGCGATCTTCTCGCCGAACTTCTGGGCGGCGATCCCGGCGGTCATGAGGGCGAGCTTCTTAAGGCCCTCGACATATCCGTACAGGCGCTCGAAGTCGTCCTCGGACGGCTCGGTAAACGCGGGCTCC
>Ga0256833_1002156_pt1 | contig 14066 bp, 12 predicted proteins | sample 356284metaG_FD_190535 | JGI IMG/M metagenome (GOLD analysis project Ga0256833, IMG submission 190535) | Hydrothermal vent microbial communities from Mid Atlantic Ridge, Atlantic Ocean - 356-284 | ecosystem: Environmental > Aquatic > Marine > Hydrothermal vents | place: Atlantic Ocean: Mid...
TTCAATTCTCAATTCTCAATTCTCAATTCTCAATTTTCAATTTTCAATTTTCAATTCTCAATTTTCAATTCTCAATTCTCAATTCTCAATTCTCAATTCTCAATTCTCAATTCTCAATTCTCAATTATTTACTGCCGGCTATAAGTTGGTAAGATTATACATATTATATAAAATAATATATGTTTTTATCGAAATTAGATAATTTTTATTAATGAATTAGTTGGAACTTTGCATTGTAATCAAAAAGATAAAATTATGAAAAATCAAAAAAAAATGTTATCATTATTAATTGTAGTAATATTTTCCATCAGTGGTATTAATGCTATCTATGCACAAAAAACCAAGTATTCCAAAAAGATTGCTGTTTTATCTATCAATACCGATAATGTAATATTGAATTCAAATCAGCTAACAAAACTTGTTAGAAATTCTTTGATTGAGTTGGATACATTTGAAGTATTGGGTAAATATGATATGCTTGATATGTTGTCAGGTGCCGGTATTGTTGATTCCGTTTGTTATAGCACTAATTGTCTGGTGAAAGCAGGTGAATTATTAAAAGTGGATTATATGTTGTCAGGTTCTGTTGAAAAATTGCTTGATAAAATTGTTGTTTCTTTATGGATTGTAGATGTCGACAGAAAAAGTATAGTTAAACAGAAACTTATTGAATTTATTAATGTGGATAAAAGGCTTAAAGAAATGCTTAAAATCACATTGAAAAAATTGTTGGAAATACCCATTGATAAAACTATCGAAACAGCTTTGATTAAAGAAAATCAATATGAAAGTAGCATAAATGTTCCTGATGTGGAAAGACTGTCATTATCAGGTCCTCGGATTGGATTTACATTGCTTACCGGTGACGAAGCCAATATTATCCGTGCTGAATCGGAAGTTGGAGGTTTTGAAGGTAGGCCTTTGTATTTTCAATTTGGTTATCAGTTTGAGGTTAGCTATCTGAATGCTGGAAAAATACAAGCTTTATTTGAGATTATTCCTGTTATAAGCGGAGTGGATCAGGGAGTTGTTATTCCCAGTTTGACCTTGTTAAATGGGGTCAGATTAAATACCAATGGGTTTGAATTGGCAGTTGGACCTACATTTATTTTGACAAAAAAAGGTGAAGGATATTATGATAAAGACAATAAGTGGCATATAGGCAAAGTACCTGATGGATATGTGAAAAAGTACAGGCTTGATAGTCGTGGTGAGCCATATTTGGATACGGGACTGGTTATAGGACTTGGAAAAAGTTTTAAATCGGGAAAAGTCAATTTCCCATTAAATATATTTACAGTACTGAAGAAAAAGGAATTTCAATTTGGTTTATCTCTTGGGTTTAATGCGAGTAATAATAAGTAAAAAGGCAAAATAATCAGCTGTTTTTTCATACATGCTCTGATATTGAAAAATATCAGGGCTTTTTTATTTGTCTATTTATTTTGACTAGATAATAACTATTTGTAAATTTGCATGTTTAATTAAAAACTTGGGTTATTAGTGTTACAGTTTATATATTGATTTTTATCGTTAGTCTTGCTTTTTTAATTAAAGCAAGTGATTTGTTTGTTGTGTCAGCAGAGAAAATTGGTCTGGCTCTTGGAGTTTCTCCATTTATTATAGGAGTGACTATAGTAGCATTTGGGACTTCTTTACCGGAATTAGCGACGTCAATTGCTTCTGTGTATGCCGGTAGCTCTCAGATTGTAATTGGTAATGTAGTTGGCTCAAATATTACAAATATTTTGCTGATTATTGGTGTAGTATCAATTGTAGGTAAAGGAATAGATCTTGATTACAATATTATGGAGATTGATATGCCACTTCTTTTGAGTTCGGCTTTGTTGATGTGGTTTGCTTTGTTAGACGGACATCTGGATTATTTTGAAGTGGGTTTGTTTATTGTAGCATTGGGAATCTTCCTGTTGTATTCGATAAAAAAGAAAAGAATTGCTGTTGAAGATGGTAATGTATTAAAAATTTCATATTTTTTATATCTTTTGGTTGCCGGTGCAGTGATTTATTTTAGTGCAGATTATGTTATTTATGGTTTAAAAGGTATTGCTGAATTAGCAAATATTGATGAATCTGTAATATCTCTTGGTGCACTGGCTCTGGGAACATCATTACCTGAATTGGTTGTGAGTCTTGCCGCGATCAAACGTAATAATCATTCTATTGCTGTAGGAAATGTTGTAGGATCTAATATTTTTAATACTTACGGGGTACTTGGTGTGTCTTCTCTATTCGGAAGTCTTGTTATACCAAAAGTCTTGTTGGAGGTCTCCATTCCAATGATGGTTGGAGTCACTATATTATTTGGTTTTGTAATGGCATTGAGAAAGGTAAGTAAGTGGGAGGGGTATATGCTTTTGATATTATATTTATTTTTTATATATAGTCTGACTAAAATATCTCCTGTAATAAATTGATATTATAAAAGGATTATTTTCACAATTAATTATTAACAGATGAAATTCCTAATGCTATGAAAAAAGTGGTGATTCTAGATTTTGGTTCTCAATACACACAGTTAATCGCACGTAGAGTTAGAGAACATAATGTATTTTGTGAAATATATCCTTTTAATAAATTTCCCGAAAGTGATGATATATCAGCCGTTATTTTATCGGGAAGTCCGTTTTCAGTCCGTGATAAAAATGCACTTAAAGTTGATTTAAATAAATTTATCGGCAAATATCCTGTGCTTGGAATATGTTATGGTGCACAATTTATTACTGAATTTTATGGCGGGAATGTTCAAGCTTCTGAAAAGAGGGAATATGGAAAATCGCATATTCACTTTGTTAAAGACGATCCTTTCTTTCATGGTATTAAAGAGGGTAGTATTGTGTGGATGTCTCATGGTGATACTATCAAAAAATTACCTGAACAATTTGAAGTTATTGCTTCCACAAAATCTATTCCGGTTGCTATTTTTAAATCAAAAGGAGACTTTTTTAAATACCCTGTTTACGGAATTCAATTTCATCCCGAGGTTACTCATACGGAGTCGGGAGATAAATTTATATCATACTTTCTTTTTAAAATAGCAAGTTGTAAACCTGAATGGTCACCTTATTCGTTTGCGGTTGAGAAAATAAAAGAGTTAAAAGAAGAATTGAAAGATGATAAAGTGGTTCTCGGATTATCCGGAGGGGTGGATTCTTCTGTCGCAGCAATGCTTTTGCATAAAGCTATCGGGAAAAATCTTCATTGTATATTTATTGATAACGGGCTGTTGAGAAAAAATGAATTTTCAGATGTTCTGGATTCATACAAAGGGCTTGGATTGAATGTGAAAGGAGTTGACGCAAAAAAACTTTTTATTGATGCATTGGCAGGAGAGGAGGAGCCGGAAAGAAAAAGAAAAATAATAGGGAAGACATTTATTGATGTTTTTGATACCGAAGCAAAAAAAATACAAGGAGTTAAATGGTTAGCCCAAGGCACTATTTATCCCGATGTGATAGAGTCGGTATCCGTTCATGGTCCCTCCGTTACTATAAAATCTCATCATAATGTGGGAGGATTGCCTGAAAAATTGCATTTAAATATAATAGAACCGCTAAAAATGTTGTTTAAAGATGAAGTGAGGAAGGTTGGATATGAGATTGGTGTTCCGGATTCGATATTAAAACGGCATCCTTTTCCCGGTCCTGGCTTGGCAATTAGGATTCTGGGAGATATAACGGAAGAAAAAGTTTATTTATGTCAGGAAGCGGATGCGGTTTTTATTGATGCATTGCAAGAATCCGGATGGTATGATAAAGTGTGGCAAGCCGGGGCGATACTGCTCAATGCAAAAAGTGTAGGGGTGATGGGAGATGAGAGAACCTATGAATATGTTGTAGCTTTGAGATGCGTTAACAGTGTAGATGGGATGACAGCAGATTGGAGCGATTTGCCACATGAGCTTCTTGGTAAAATAGCAAATACAATTATAAATAATATTAAAGGTATAAATAGAGTAGTTTATGATATCAGTACAAAACCACCGTCAACTATTGAATGGGAATAAAATAGTTTTTCTCTTAATTACAATTATTTTCTTTTCTTCTTGTGGTATATTTTCAGGAAGTTCCAATAAAAAGCAAAGGCACAAGAGACGAAAATCTCCTGTTCACAAGAATAAAGTTGAAAATAAAAACGATAATGCAGTGGATACACTTCAATGGCCTGAAGATGATAAAGATGCAGATAAAATTGACTTGCATGGAACTGTTAAAAAAAATAGTTATACTTTGGATCTTTTGATACCTTTTGGAGCTAATAAGCATTTTGAAGATATTACCGGGCTTGAAAAAAGCAGAACTAATAAATTTTTACATTATTACAGCGGTGTTTTAATGGCTTTGGATGAACTTGAAAAACAAGGAGGAAGTTTTATCGTAAATGTTTTTGATACACCTGTAAAAAATAATAGAATTGCATATATAAAATCTAAAATGAATCTCGATCCTCCTGATTTAATAATTGGTCCCTACGACAAAATGCAGTTAAAAAGTATTGCGAATTATGGTAAAAGAAAACAGATAGATGTAATTTCTCCATGGAAATCTTATAGTTCTGTTGCAAATGATAATCCTTATTATATTCAGTTAAAACCGTCTTTGGAAAATCACTTTGAAGCTCTGGTTAAAAATGTGGATAAAAATTTTGATCCTGAAAATGTTTATATCGTCGGTAGGGATATCTTCAAAGATAAATCCAGAATGAAAAAAGTTAATGATTTGCATAAGCATAATAATGAAAATGATAAAGATTATAATATTTTGGTTATAAATAAAGATTCTTTGGAGCAGGAAGGAAGTATATTCGATGGATTATTTGAAGAAAATAAATATAAGGAAAAAGTATTTATTATTCCGAACTGGTCATATAAAGATGAGACCTTTATTTATTCGTGTTTAAGAAAATTAAACATTGAAAAAGGAGAAAAAAAAGTATATGTATATGGAATGCCTATTTTGTTGAAATCGAATAAAATCGGATACAATTTTTTCAAGAGATTGAATATCAGAGTGGCATCCCCCAGGTATCTTGATGATAGTAATAGTAAGGTTAAAAAATTTAAATATGATTATTATAAAAAATTCAATGTTTTTCCTTTGGATGAAGCTTATGATGGTTATGACATGATGATGTTTGTAGGAAAGAATTTGATTCAATATGGTACAAAATTTCAATATTTTGTTGAAAATAAGAAAAATGATTTGTTAGTGAATTCCATAAATATTTTAAGAAATATAAAGGAAGAGGATATAACAAAAGAAGATTTGGACAAAATTAATTATTTTGAAAATACTGATTTATTTATCGTAGGATTTGTGTTTAATAAATTTGAAAAAATAAAATAATGGCTTTTATATCAGCTAATCCTTTTACAGGAGAAGTAATTGAGAAATTTCCTTATATTTCAGATGAAAACCTTTATCAAAAGATTCATCTTTCGAAAAATCTATATTATGATTATTGGAGTTCAATATCATTGAAAGAAAGAATATCACAGATCAAAGGACTTTCCCGGTTATTGAGAGATAATAATGAGGAATACGCGGGGATTATCACTTCCGAAATGGGAAAACCACTTAAAGAATCTCTTGGGGAAGTAAATAAGGTAGCATGGCTTATCGATTATTATGTAGAAAATGCTGTGGATTTTTTAAAACCTAAATTCATTGAAGCAGGATATAAAAAATCTTATTTAAGATATGATCCATTGGGAGGAATTTTAGGGATTATGCCTTGGAATTATCCGTTTTGGCAGGTTTACCGGTTTGCAATTCCTACTTTGCTGGCCGGTAATACAGTATTATTAAAACATGCTCCCAATGTTCCTCTTTGTGCATTGGCAATTGAAAAATCATTTGATCATTTATTGGGAGAAAAGGGGATATTCCAAAACCTTTTTATTAATATATCACAAGTGGAAAAAGTATTGGAACACAAATTTATTCAGGGGGTATCTCTTACTGGTAGTGATAGGGCAGGGAAGAGTGTTGGAGCTATAGCCGGGAAAAATATAAAAAAATCCGTTTTGGAACTAGGTGGAAATGATCCTTTTATTTTGTGCAGGGATGCAGATATTGATAATGCAATAGAACAGTTTGTAATAGCAAGGATGAGCAATAACGGACAAATATGTATTGCTGCGAAAAGAATGTTTGTCCATACGGGTATCTATGATGTGGTAAAAGAAAAACTTATTCAAAGAGTATCTCAATTGAAAATAGGAGATCCGATGGCTCAAGATACCGATATAACATGTTTGGCTCGTCCGGATCTTAAAGATAATCTTTTTAAACAAGTGGAAACCATTAGATCTTTGGGGGCGGCTTTAGCTTATGAAGGAGGTGAATTAGTGGGAAATAGTTGTGCTCCCCTCATAATTGAGATGGATAGTGATATAAGCTATGATTTTGATGAAGAGGTATTTGGCCCGGTGGCAGTAGTAATAAAATATAATGATGAAAATGAATTATTAAAAATGGCTAATGCGAGCAAATACGGTCTTGCCGCATCTGTATGGAGTCAGGATATATCAAGAGCCGAACTATTGGCTAGTAAACTTGAAGTGGGTAATGTGTCTATTAATAAAATGGTTGCTTCAGATCCGAGAATTCCTTTTGGCGGAACAAAACAATCAGGATATGGACGGGAAATGTCCGAAGAAGGAATAAAGGAATTTGTAAATATAAAAGCAGTAGTTGTCGGATAAAACTTACTTTGTGATTTTCAGGATTAATGATAAAAATGAGAGAACAACGATATAATAAAATTAAAAATGTTGCATTCAAAAGGCAAGGTAATCTTACTGTTATTCTTAATAATGTGCATGATCCGCATAATATCGGCGCTGTATTGCGTACATGTGATTCAATAGGTATAAAGGAAATATATGTTTTGAATAATGATGAGACATTAAATGAAAATAATTTGGTTCTTGGTAAAAAATCCGCAGCAAGTGCCCGTAAATGGGTCGATACTTTTTATTATACCGATGTTGAAAAATGTATAAGGGATATCAGAGAGAATTATACTTTTATTTATGGAACTCACTTAAATTCCGAAGCTATTTCCATGTATGATCTTGATATGAAGAAATCCATAGCACTGGTTTTTGGGAATGAACATTCGGGAATTTCGGAAGAAGTAGTAAAACATCTTGACGGAAACTTTATTATACCTCAGGTGGGAATGGTGCAAAGCTTGAATATTTCTGTTGCAGTTGCCGTTACATTGTATGAAGCTTATAGGCAAAGAGAGAGCGCCGGTTTCTATCGGGATAATCCAACACTTTCTTCAATTCAAAAAGATATCCTACTTAATGATTATATTGAAAGACATAATGAAAGATATAAAGGCAGGCTTATGAAAGAAAAGTAATAACGTTTTACATAAATAACAAAACAACTTCCGATATACAAAGTAAAGTTTCAAAGTTTAAAGTTTAAAGTTTAAAGTTTAAAAGTAATAATGCTTTTAATAAAATAATTGTATTAATTTTGGGTATGCCTTAATTTCCAACGGGTCAGTTATTATGACATTAGTTTTTTATTTTGCGCATCGTATATTAAACAGGACGCAATAATTCTTTTAAACATTCCGGTTTAAAGCAAAACCATGGTACTTGTTTCATATATTCGCGATAGTCATTTCCGAATTTTTTAATAGCTCCCGGTTCTTCAACTACTTTTATCATTATTAACATAAAAATAATTTCCAGCGGACTAATAATAAGGATAAATGAAGGAGATCCCGATAATAAAGCAATGGATACCGGGAAGAGCAATAAACCTAAATGCATTGGGTGCCGCATCAGTTTATACACTCCTTGTTTGACAAGAACATTGGTTTCCATCCTTTCCAATTCGCCTTTTCTTCCGTATTTGGCCAAAGTTCTGCCTGTATTTTTACTGATTCTGAGTACTAAAAGGAGAATTAACAAACCTGTGATAAAACAAATGATATGGAAATATATATTACTATGAATATTTTTAAATAATATGTTGTCGATATAATATCCACCAATAATACCTCCGATTAACATAATGAACCAAATAATAAGTCTGAATATCATAATGCTTTAAGTTTTTATGAACATAAAGATAATTAAAAAAATTATCCTGTTTAAATTTTTATCTTAAAAAATACTTGCCGGAGTATTTACTCTTATTTTACTATTATAAAACAAATTATATTTTTTGCTGTTTAAATTAATATATGTAAGTTTGCAAGGTTTTTGCATATTTTCAAATTGATAGTTATTATTTAGGTGGAATCATTTTGGATATAGATTATTCTTTTTATCTTAATAAGTATTCTGCCAAAGTAGATAAGTATTGTATTAAATTTTAGATAAATGAAAAAATTATTATTTGTTGCATTTGTATTTGGTATTTTAAATCTCAGTGCACAAGAGTTTTACTGTGGTACAGTAGATGATGGTTCCATGTTGAGGAGATTGGAGCAAAATAAAAAAACGATGAGGTCTTCTCTTGGTGTACGGGATGATACTTGGTTGTTTATACCGATTGAATTTCATATTGTTACTAAAACCGATGGAACGGGAGGAATAGATGAAAACAGGATTTTAGATGAATTAGCACATATGAATAAAAACTATTCCGGTTTTAAAATGAAGTTTTATTTGGCTTCGGATTTCAATTATATCAAAAGTAGCTCTTTATATTCTGATCCGGGTGGTGTCTTTGGAGTTCCTAAAATTAAAGTGAATAGGAATAAATTTCCTCATGCCGCCAATGTTTTTTTAGTAAATGAAATGTCAAGCGGAGGGAGCCCCGGGCAAGTATTGGGCTATTATGCTCCTGCTCTTGATGTTGTTGTGATCAGAAATAGTCAGTTCGGTATTAATGCTCAAACTGCTTCTCATGAACTTGGGCATTTCTTTAGTCTGATGCATCCTTTTTATGGTTGGGATGCAGATCCATATGATCCGGCAAAACATGGTAATCCCGTGAAAATTCAGACGGTTACTTATGCAGGGCAAACGATTCAAATTGAGTTGATGAATAAATCAAATTGCGATGTGGCAGCCGATATGTTATGTGATACACCTCCTGATTACAACTTTGGTATTTCCGATCCTGAAAGAGATTGTAAATTGAATGGGCCTATATTGGATTATAATCATGATACTATAGTGACTATGGAAAACAATTATATGGGCTATTTCTTCGGATGTGGGCAATATGAATTTACTCCTATGCAGATAGCTGCTATGAGAGCTGATTATTTATCGTCAGAGAGGGATTTTCTTCATACGGGAATTGTTCCCGATAGTGCAGCTATTGACCCTTCGACATTTCATGTGAATTATCCTGAAAACAAAGAAAAAGTTGAATATTATGATTATGTGGACCTTGATTGGGACGATATGCCGAATGCAACCAATTATGAAGTAATCATAAGTCCAGCAAGTCAACCGCAAAATGCAGAAAAATATTTTATCAAAGGTCAATCTCATTTGATACTGACAAATCTGGTGAAAGGTAAAAAATACAAATGGTATGTAAGACCTTATAGTAATGCATATACCGCTGTACCAAAATTGGGGGGTTATACATTTCGTGCTGGTGACTGGACGATAGGAACTGATGATTTGAGTGATATTGCAGACATGAATATATATCCTAATCCTGTAAATGATGATGTTATTTATATTAATTTTTCCAAATCATCAGATGATGCAATAATTGAAATATTCGATATGTCAGGAAAGGTTGTTGATAAATTCAAAATTAATCTCAAAAGGGGAATCAATAAGCTTAATTTGACACATTCTAATTATCAAAATGCTATGTACAATGTTTTAATAAAAACAAAAGAACATAGTTATATTCGCAAAGTTTTTTATGGAAAATAGAGAATGTAGCTACCTTGTGGTTACATGAAATTTAATAATTTAAATAAAATTAATAATGAATCTACACGAATATCAAGCTAAAGAGGTTTTGTCATCCTTTGGAGTACCTATCCAAAGAGGTTATGTAGCAACTACAGTTGAGGAAGCTGTAGACGGTTGTAAGAAATTGCAGAAAGAAACTGGAACAAAATTTTGTGTTGTGAAAGCACAAATACATGCCGGGGGAAGAGGAAAAGGAGGTGGAGTAAAATTGGCTAAAAATATAGATGAGGTAAAAGAGTATGCCGGTAATATACTAGGTATGATGCTGAAAACTCCCCAGACTCCAGGTGGACTAAACGGACCTGGTAAACTGGTAAGAAAAATTTTGATTGCTGAAGATGTCTATGTTCCTGAATATGATATGTGTAAGGAATATTATATATCTATTCTTATGGATAGGCAAAAAAGAATGAATGCAATAATTTATTCTACTGAAGGAGGTATGAATATAGAAGAAGTAGCTGAAAAAACGCCTCATTTGGTATTCAAGGAACATGTTGATCCGGCGTTGGGACTGCAGGAATTTCAAGCAAGAAAAATTGCTTTCAACCTGGGATTAAGCGGTCAGGCATTTAAAAATATGTATAAATTTATAAAAAGCTTGTATAAAGCTTATATATCTTCAGATGCATCATTGATAGAAATCAATCCTGCTGTAAAAACAGGTGAGGATAAGATAGTTGCTGTGGATGCTAAAGTTAGAATTGAAGATAACTCATTGTACAGACATCCTGATTTGGCTGAAATGAGAGATGAAAAAGAAGAAGATCCTACTGAAGTGGAAGCAAAAAAATATGATCTGAATTACGTAAAACTTGATGGTAATGTAGGTTGTATGGTGAATGGTGCCGGATTGGCAATGGCTACAATGGATCTGATCAAGCAATCAGGAGGGGCACCTGCCAATTTCCTTGATGTTGGTGGTACTGCAGATGCGGAAAGAGTGGAAAAAGGATTTAGAATTATACTTAGTGATCCTAATGTGAAAGCTATATTGGTTAATATTTTCGGCGGTATTGTGCGTGCAGACAGGGTAGCTCAGGGAGTTATAGATGCTTATAATAATATAGGAGAAATAAATGTTCCAATAATTGTTAGGCTCAGAGGAACCAATGCGGAAAAAGCAAAAGAACTTATTGAGAAAAGCGGGTTGAAAGTACATTATGCAGTTGAATTTCAGGAAGCTGCAGACCTAGTTAAAAAGGTTTTAGCATAATGTAGAGCTTTTGATTGCTATTTTTATTGGGTTTATACCAAATGTTTTTAATCGGTATCTTGGTAGCGGTTTGGTATAATAATAATATTAAAAATATTAATTAAGCCATTTGTAAACTTTACAGGTGGCTTTTTTGTAATAAAGTAATGAAAATAAAGGATACAACTAAGGGATATTTATGGGTTTTGGTAGCAGTTCTTGCTGTTTCCAATGTTTATATTTTTAGCAAAGCTGCTCTTAATCAAATTTCTATCATTCAATTTGGTTTTTATTGGTTTGGATTTGGATTGATGTGGAATATCATTATTTCCAATAATAAAATAGGAGTTTCTAAAATACAAGCATTAGATAAAAAAGTTAAAATATTGTATTTTCTTATCGGATTATTTGAAATTGTATCTACTACAGCCTTTTTTTATGCTATTATGACGATAGAAAACCCTTCCGTAACATCTTTTTTGGGTAATTTGACACCTATTTTTGTTACGATTTTAGGGATTATCATATTAAAAGAAAAATTTAATTTTATTGAACTAATAGGAGCTATTTTAACTCTTTTTGGAGCTTTTGTTATTAGCTACAAAGGGAGTGATTCTTTGGATAAAGTTTTTATATCGGGATCTGAATTTATTCTGATTTCAAGTTTTATCTCCTCAATAGTTACGATATTTGTCAAAAAAAATATTTCAAAATTTACTCCGGCATTATTGTCTCTAAATAGAATTTTGTTTATATTTTCGTTTGCTATTATTATGATGCTTGTTACAGGTTCGGATTTCAGAATACCTCAAAAAGCTTTTTATGCTACTTTCTTCGGATCGTTGCTTGGTCCGTTTTTGACGGCTTATGCAGGATATAATGCTTTGAAATATATCGATGCATCCAAGAGGTCAATCCTCAGTAGTTCCAGAAGTCTGTTTGTTTTATTTGGGGCATATATTTATTTTGGGAATCTTCCAAAAGAATATCAAATCTTTGGAGGGATTTTTACTATTATCGGTGTAATATTGATTTCATTTGGAAAAATAATATTGAAATCACGAACAAAAAATATTAATAACTAGTTATTCAGGATTTTCCATGATTATCATTTTGATTAACTCAACTTTCTTCTTTGATACTTTTATGATTTTGAATTTATATTGATTATATATAAATTCATCTCCTTTTTCTGGTATTTTCCCTAGATTTGTTACTATGAATCCGGATAAAGTATTGTATTCACCCTCAGGGATATGAAGTCCGTAGTTTTCATTTATATCATCAATTTCCAATCTGCCGGAAAATAAAAATTCATTGTTGTTGAGCTTCTTCTCTATAGTATCTTCTTTATCATATTCGTCTTCTATCTCTCCAAAAATCTCTTCTATTAAATCTTCTAAGGTAATAAGTCCGGCAATACTCCCGTATTCATCAACAATTATAGAAATATTCTGAGCATCTTTTATGAATGTTAATAAAAGATTTCGCGCATTCATGGTTTCCGGAGTGAAAGGAACGGGTATTATATGATCTTCTATTTTATCGAAATCTTCCCTTATTAATTGTTGATGATGAATATATCCAAGTACATTTTCAATATCACCATCATAAACAATAATTCTTGAATGTTTTGATTTTGTAAATAGTTCAATTAACTCCTCTTTTGTAGCGGATTTATCAATTGCTACTATCTCCGTTCTGGGAATCATAACGTCTCTCGCTTTCAATTGATCCAGATTTAGAGCTTTCTGAAACATTTCCTTCTCGATATCATCTTCCTCGGTAATATTTTCATCAATAAAATGTTCCAAGTCAATCCGTGTTAGTTGTATATCATCTTCTACAACTTTTGTTTTGAACAAATATTTAAGAATAAATGTGGATAAAAAAGTGAAAACGAAAGTAGGTATCCTTAATAATATTTTGAAAAAATATATTGGATATGCCAGCGAACTCATTATTTCATTGGCATAAGCTCTGAAAATCGATTTAGGTAAAAATTCCGCAAATATCAATATAAAAATTGTAATTATTAAAGTTTCAATAAAAAGCACCCCAATATCATTATCGGTTATTTTTAATACAAAAGGGTCTAATATTTCACTAAATAAAAATGTTAAAATGACAATAGATATATTATTACCTATTAACATAACCCCTATAAATTCTTTTGGTCTGTCATAAAAAGAAGCAAGTATTTTTGCTTTTAGTGACTTTTTGTTTTTTTCTATTTCTATACCGACCCTGTTAGCCGAAACAAATGCAATCTCAGTACCTGAAAAGATAGCACTCAAAATAGTAAAAACAATAATTCCGAATATCAACATTTATAATTATTTTATGTCTTTGAAAATATCTTCAACCACTTTACCGGATAATTTCCTCTTGATTTCAAATTCTGTAAATTCTTTGTTGGACGTAAAGCCGTAACCATATACGGTATCTCCTTTTTCAGGACGAGTGATTTTGACAAATTTATTGGTAAATAAAATTTCTTTTTTTTCATCCCATATCAATTCCGATGTTTCAAGTTTATCATTTGATGAATTATACAACTTTACTTTGTCTCTTACGATAAATTTTTTGCCTTTTATTTTATTTATTGCTTTACCTGCAGTAAGCCAGCTATTTGCTTTTTTATTTTGATCTAAAAAAGAAATTTTAATTCCCTTCGGGTATTCTATTATTTTTTCATTATTAATTTTTTTTGATTCCAATTCGGGACTATCCAAGATAAACAACACTCTTGCCGAATCGCTGTATATCATTTTTATATCTTTTGCTTTTTCAAGAGGTCTTGTTGTTTTATCAAAAAGTTTGTTTATTTGATTAGTGTCTTTATTGCACGAGAATAAAGCGGAGATAATCAATATTTGAATAAAATATTTTATCATAATATAGTTATTGTATTGCAAAGTTAATCAGTATCCGGGT
>Ga0256833_1002157_pt1 | contig 14059 bp, 13 predicted proteins | sample 356284metaG_FD_190535 | JGI IMG/M metagenome (GOLD analysis project Ga0256833, IMG submission 190535) | Hydrothermal vent microbial communities from Mid Atlantic Ridge, Atlantic Ocean - 356-284 | ecosystem: Environmental > Aquatic > Marine > Hydrothermal vents | place: Atlantic Ocean: Mid...
GCAAGGCTTGTCTGGTCTTGACTCCACATGCAAAAGCAAAGTATCTTTATCAGGCGAGCCAATATAAGGGGGAAGGCTGCGCCTGGCAAACTTGCAGATCAGGCCGTTAAAAGTTAAAGTTTTCTATGTATGAGTAAAAACCATAGTACAGAATCAGACGCTTCATCAAATGCGTCCGTTTCAAGACACATCAGAAGACTTTCCAACAAAGAAAGACTCAAACAATTTTTGAGCCTTTTCAAAAGGGACGATTCGGTCTTGATCGTAATCGTTGCCGACCCGGACTCCATGGCCTCTGCCTTTGCGGTAAAACGACTTTTGAGCAGAAGGGTCAGCGATATCACCATTGTCCATCCAAACATAATTAAAAGACTAAATAACTTAGCTATGCGTGACATCCTTAAGATCCCCCTCCAATCCTTAAGGAGTATAAAAAAGGATGAGTACAATAAATTTGTTCTTCTCGACTCTCAACCAACCCATAGGGAAGAATTTGCAAACATGCATTTTGATGCAGTCATTGACCACCATCCCCTCACCGAAGGTTGGAGCGCACCGTTTATAGACGTTAGGGAGGAGTATGGGGCCAACTGTACCATGCTTGCAGAATACCTTAAATCTGCCCGTATAACTCCTTCTGCTGCCCTCGCTACGGCCATGTTTTACGGAATCAAGGTGGACACCCACAATTTCACCCAAAAGGCCTCTCCTGCTGATATTCTCTGTTTCCAGCACCTTTTTAAAAGAGTTAACAAGTACTGGCTAAACAAGATTGAAAGATCAGACATTAGGAAGGCTGAGATAAAATATTTCAAAGCGGCCTTTTCCAACCTAAAGATCAGAAAGAACAGGATATATGTTCATATAGGCCGCATCACCAATCCTGACATTCTGGTCGTGGTTGCAGACTTTCTTACCCATGTGCATGATATAGGGTGGGTAATAGTTTCTGGACTAAGTGGAGAGAAGCTGATTGTCATCTTCAGATGTGACGGTTACAAGAAAAATGCAGGAAAACTTGCGGAAAGGGTATTTGGCCCATATGGTTCTGCAGGTGGGCACAAAGAGAGTGCAAGGGCTGAGGTATCGATAAAGAACCTGCCTGCAAAGCTCGCTTTCAATTTCGAAACAACCACCCTCATGAAGATGTTCATGAAACATCTGGACTGATCCGCAAGGAGGCTTCATGTCACGCACACTGGCCATGATATTAGCCGGAGGCAGGGTGGATGAACTCGGCATCCTCACGTATCTCAGGCCAAAATCCACAGTACCCTTTGGAAGCCTCTACAGATTCATAGATTTTCCCTTGAGCAACCTCATGTGCTCTGGCATACAGCGAGTGGGTATCCTCAGCCAGTACAGATCAAGCTCCCTTGTGGAGCACATTGGCACAGGGGCATCTTGGGATATGATAGGCCGTCACAGGGGAATAACCATATTGCCTCCCTTCAAGGCCCATCAGGCATCCGACTGGTACAAGGGCACGGCCGATGCCGTATATCAGAACCTGGACTTCGTATCCTCCTACTTGCCGGAACACGTGCTCATCTTGTCCGGAGACCATGTGTATAACATGGACTACTCAGAAATGATCCAATTTCACCACGATATGAATGCTGATGTGACAGCAGCCTTTGTAAACGTACCACTTTCTGGATGCTCAAGGTTTGGGCTTGGTAAGATTGCCCATGATGACCCAAGAGGAGGACGACTTATTGATTATGCGGAAAAACCAGAAAAACCCATCTCTACCTGGGCCTCCATGACTGTATATCTTTTTAACTATCATGTGCTTCTTGAGGTTCTTGAAGAAAATGCCCATAGGACCTCCCACGAGTTTGGCCGTGACATCATACCGGCCCTGCTTTCCACTTACAGGGTTTATGCCTATAAATTTGACGGTTATTGGGCCTATTGCAGGACCTTGGACGAATACTGGAAGGCAAATATGGATCTCATTGGTGCATATCCTCGGATCGACCTTTCAAAATGGTGTCTTCGCACCAACCTCGATCACGAGGCAATAAGGGACAGAGGCCCAGCCATCTTTGGATCAAACGGAAGCGGCAAGGGCACCATCTCAGACACCAGACTTTATCATGGCGTAAGAGTAGAAGGGCATGTTGAAAGATCGATACTTTTCCCTGGTGTCCACATTGGTCAAGGCGCAGAAGTCAGGGATTCCATACTTTTTTTTGACACGCAGATAGGCCCAGGCGCCAAGGTAGAAAGGACTATAACGGACATTGGCGTAAGTATCGGAAAAGACAGTGTGATTGGTAAAAGAGATGGAAAGATCGTGACTGTTGGGATGCATGCCCAAATCCCCAAAGGGGTTTCTATTGACGAGGGCTCTACCATTCATCCAAAGGTGCTAGCTCCCGCTTTTCTTAAAAAGGACTATGGAAAGGATTCTGTCATAGCACCTGAGCACACCTGATACAATCCCTGCCTGCCTTTTTGGCAAGATAGAGCATCTGATCCGCCTCTGAAATCACATCATGAACAGGCCTACTTGCATCTCCTTTAGAGAGGCCAAAAGAGACACTAAGCTTTATCTGGACCTTCCCATTCATTGCTATAAAAACAGCCCCTTTGAGCCTTTTCCTTAGTTTTTCAAGTTCGTTTCTGACGTCTTCCAATTCCTGCCTTGAAATGATGGAAAATTCGTCGCCACCATACCTGTAAACAGTTGCATCTGTAGAGAAATGTTCCCTGACAAGACCAGCAAACTGTCTAAGCACTGCATCTCCAACCGGATGACCATATCTGTCGTTTATTTCCTTGAAGTTATCAAGATCAGCCATAACAATGCAGTAACTGAAGGTCCCATCCTGTTGAAAGGCTTGGGCCAGGGATTGGAGATCCCGCTCCCATGCCCTACGGTTAAACACTCCAGTCAAGGGGTCTTCGTGTACCTTGTGAACAAGTTCCCTTAACATGTCTTGTTGAAGGGAAATCTTCTCTATGACGTCTGACAACTCTGCCACGAAGCCCTTTCCAGAGTCCTTTAGAGACCTCGCTGAATCCACTATGCCCTTGATGCCAAGATTCTTAAGCTCAAGGATCTCGGTGTCAATCCGCCTCAACTGGCTTTCCATATTTTCCAGCTCTTTTCTTGCCTCTTTGTCGAAATGCTCAAGCAGTCCCTTTGCCTGCCCGATCCTTTCGCTGGCCTGCAATATGGCAGTACGCATGGTGTAGGCACGTTTTTCACTGTCAAGCCGCACCATCTCAAGCACATGCTCTTTACCAAGATGTATTGCTGCCTGTTCAAACTCCTGTTCATAGCAACGAGGAAGAGGCGGCGTGTTACTGCCAACAAGATTATGAAGACAAATTCGTGCCACCTCGCAGATATCACGCAAGGTATCCTTCCATTTAAGATCTATTTCTTCCTCTACTTTATAGGCAAGCTGACCCTTGTTCATACCCAAAGACTCCATGTGAATAATCTATTTTGGGAAGCAATAATGTAGCTGCTAATACTCAAATATTGATTATTAGTAATAAGACTCCACCTTATGGATTCATCATCATGCATGTGTCTTCAAAGAAGACCAATACCTTTTTTGGATATCAAAGGCATCTTCAAGACCTTTTGATATTACATCGGAAGATTTCAGTTGATCTAAAATTTTTTCCTCCTTTTTCCTCATTTTTCTGCCAATTACTCTTAAAACCGAAGCAACCCCTTGACTAAGACCGTAAAGATCGTACCCGCCTTCAAGACAGAAAAGAAGGCGGCTGCCACAAAGCTCATCTGCCAGTTCCTTAAGTTGCGAAGCAAGGTAGGCAAAGCCCTCAATACTTACCCTCATGCCCCCCAAGGGATCATCCATATAAATATCAAAGCCTGCTGAGCACAAAATCACATCTGGTCGAAACTCTTTTGCAATTGGAGTAAGCAGCCTGTTATAAACCGTTGCAAACTCCATATCTCCACAACCCGCCGACATGGGACAATTTACAGTAAAGCCTTCCCCCTTCCCCTTACCGCATTCAGTGGCGGCACCGGTGCCCGGATAGTATGGAAACTGATGGGTTGAAAAGTAGAGTACGCTGTCATCTTCGTAAAAGCTATGCTGGGTACCGTTTCCGTGATGAAGGTCCCAGTCCACAATAAGAACCCTTTTGCAACCAAGCCTTTTAAGACAGTAATGGGCACCAAGGGCAATGTTGTTGAAAAGGCAGAAGCCCATTGCATGATCCCTTTCTGCATGGTGCCCAGGAGGCCGTACAAGGGCAAATCCAGATGAGGCTTTGCCTTGAAATATGGCATCAAGTGCCACAAATACACCGCCCACTGCAAAACAGGCTGCCTCCCATGACCGTTCAGATGTTGATGTATCCGGATCAAGCTGGTAATGGGATACACCTTCTGTTCGTGCTATGCGCTCTATGTAGGAAGGAGCGTGATTCCATGAAAGCTCCTCCCTGCTTGCCATCCTGGGAGATAACACCTGGTATAGACCACGCATGTCTTCTTCCTCAATCCTTTTATAGATGGCCCTTAGCCGCTGTGGAGATTCAGGGTGGCCAAAACCCGGATCATGTTCAAGGAAGATTTCATCTCTGATGACTATGGGAGACATTTCTTGCATCGGCAGTATCCTTTCATGAAGGCATCTTCACGTTTTCTGAATATTACCCTGTTCTTTGGCGCTGTGTTTTTTCCAAGGGGGCACCAAGGCCTATGAAAACGAAGGGATCTCCTGTTCCCGATGTAATAAGGCTCTCTGGTGGTAAACTCTATTCCCCATATTCCCCTTTTAAAGGTTATGGCACTTTTTTGTGCTGATAGCAATCTTCTACCATATCTGTCCGGCCTGCCAAAAAAACAGATATGGGCAAGGCCGTTTCTTACCAAAAGCTCACTCACAAGCTTGCCATTTAGCAAAAATACATGAGCAAGAAGCCGTCCGAATCTGTCCCGGGGCTTTCTGCCGTTTACAAGGATTTCAACGGTCCTTCCCTGGACAAGCCCCCTGTTGAAACGAGCTGCCGCCTGCCCAAGGGGCTCGCCTTTTTGGTCTTCATGGGCAATTTCAGGGGCGTTTATCTCAAGATACCTGACCTTTGTGCCATCGGATAAAACAATGGTATCGCCATCTATCACATGGGAGCAAAATACCCTCTTCCTTCCTGCAGAGCCAGGGCTTGAGCAGCCAAGAAGACATATCAGGAAGATTGCGACAAAACACAGAAAAAGGCCTTGGCCTTTGGATGCTGTTTGGTTTTTATCACACATTTAGTTCCTGCCCGGTAATCCGTTTGTAGGCCTCGAGATAGCGCTTTCTTGTCTTTTCCACTATCTCATCAGGCAGATGGGGTGCAGGAGGCTTCTTGTCCCATCCTATGGCTTCCAAGTAATCCCTTACAAACTGCTTATCAAAGCTTGGCTGCGGGCCCCCCGGCTTATATGAGTCAAGAGGCCAAAACCTGGAAGAGTCAGGTGTCAGTACCTCATCTATCAAAACCAGTTCATCACCAATATAGCCGAACTCAAACTTGGTATCAGCGATTATGATCCCCCTGGTGAGGGCATATTCCACAGCATCATTGTATATGGCAATACTAAGATCCTTTGCCTTTTGTGCAGCCTCTTTACCAACGATCTCACATGCCCTTTCAAAGTCTATGTTTTCATCATGTTGTCCCATCTCTGCCTTTGTGGAAGGGGTGAAAATGGGCTCTGGAAGCCTGTCTGCCTCCTTAAGCCCTTCTGGAAGCTTGATGCCGCAAACAGTCCCCTTTTTCTGATACTCCTTCCAGCCAGATCCTGTAATATAACCTCGAACTATGCACTCTATGGCAAGGGGCCTTGCCTTTCTTACAATTACCGCCCTTCCCCGCAACAGATCCTGATAAGGTTTAAGATCTTTCGGAAAACGCTCTACATCCCACTCAACTACGTGGTTTCTCACCTTGTTTTTTAATCTTTGAAACCAGAAAAGGGAAATCTGGTTAAGGACTTTTCCCTTGTCTGGTACTGGTTCGTCAAAAACCACATCGAAGGCCGAAAGCCTGTCTGTGGCAACCATGAGGATATCTTCTCCACATTCATAAAGGTCCCTCACCTTACCCCTGTGGATGAGCCTTAGCTCCTTTATTTCTGTCTGAAAAACAGCTGCCAAAACGTACCTCCTTTCACTAAACAGGGATCATGAAGCATATGTAAGAAAGGCCTGTGATGAATATCAACCCTGAAACAATGGCCACTCGCCATCCGGGCACCATACCCTCAAATTCATCAAATGCCAGTCTGAAAAGCACATAGTTACACGCACCAATGGCACTTGCCAATATGAAGATATTCATTATGGGGAATGTCCAGTGAGGTACCTGAAATGTTAAATAAGATAGGGAGCCTATATGAAACTGTCTTGCAATGGTTGGTAAAAACTCAGGGGCATGTCTTACTGCGTAGTCAAGCCTGTAGGCAAGCTCGCCTGCAAAGGCCATTGGCACCAGTATGGGCACCATTGGAGAAAACTTACCAAAAAGCTCATCTTCGGTTATGCCAAAGGAACAGGCCCCGAGACGTATTATAAAAAAGACATAAATAAACCCTACAATCAACAAGCCACTGTACAGTGCCATGGCCCAAAGACCTGTCACCTGCTTAAACCACGGTAATAGAAACGGGCTATCCTCGTAAAATCTGACAAGCTGTGAGCCCATTAGAAAAGGAATGATGTAAGAGCAGGTGATAAACCTCCCCTTATTAAGAAGAAGCTCCTTGAAAGGGCTTCTAAGATTTAACTTCGGGGAATCTTTATCACAAAGACTCAGACAGTGACCACATATAAGGCAATCAAGATTGTTCCTTACATTAAATGCGCCAAGATATACGGGGCAACCGGATCTCTCATTGGTTCCCCTTTTGCAAGCAAAGGTCTTACAGGTCTTACACTTTTCAAAATCAGGCCTGAACTCAAGAATGGAAAGGGTTGATCCGACACCTATTAGCCGTCCCATGGGGCACAGATATCGGCACCATGCCTGCTTGGGAAATAGCATGGCCGTCACGGTTGCACCAGAAAGTATCGACAAGATCAAAAGTGCCGTTCCTCTTGGGGATTCCTTGATCCCAGTAGACTCCTCAATCCAGATTATGAAACAGAGAAGGGCAAGGGAAAGATAGGGGGAATTCTTCTGTATGAAACGGGGCACCCGCAAATTGAAACTAAGTCCAAGGGATTGAACAAGCCTTCCAGCCCCGGGAAACGGGCAAAAGCCGCACCACATCCTTCCAACAAAAAACCATGAAAGCACTATGGTTGGCCACCAGAGTCCCCATGAAAGATAAAGGATGCAGTTTCTTTTTGGCTCTTGCGGACCGAAGAGCCCTGCAAGTATGATGAAGGCAAAGACAACATCCCCCACAGTCCTGAGGACGGCATGGAGTCTTCTTCGCTCAAAGAAATGTTTGAGCCCAGGAAAGACCTTGAAAAGATCAATGGTGTCATCCGGCGTCCTGTCAAAGACGATTCTGAGGGCTCTTTTTATGGACACGCCTATTGCCTGGTGGCCTCCTTCAGGCCTTTCACAAAGGCCCCTACTTTCTCAACTGCACTGGTTGGTCCCTTTTCATCAAATTCGTCATGGAGCATCTTCACGATTGCGCTTCCAACTATTATCCCATTGGCATGACCTTTAAGCCATTTGACCTGCTCTGGCCTTGAAATTCCAAAACCAACTGCAACTGGCTTCCGTGTGTACCTTTTAACCTCTTCAAGTCCATGTGAAAGCTCTGGAGGAAGATCGCTCCTTGCACCGGTGATACCAAGTACAGAGACGTAATAGATAAAACCAGCAGACGCCTTTGCAATCCTTTTTACTCGTACAGGTGGGGTATTTGGAGCAACAAGGAGAATGTTTGAAAGCCCTTCCTGCCTTGCACACCTTCTCCACTCATCCGCCTCCTCAAGGGGAAGATCAGGGATGATAGTGCCATCTATTCCAGCCTCTTTTGCCTTTTTTGCAAACTTTTCAAGGCCCATCCTAAGGACAGGGTTGTAATATCCCATAAGAACAAGGGGTACGTCTGTCTTGCTTCTTATCCTTGAAACGGTGTGGAAGTAGACATCAGGGTTCATCCCTGCTTCAAGGGCCCTGAAACTTGCTGCCTGTATGGTTGGGCCATCTGCCAAGGGATCTGAGAATGGAAGGCCAAGCTCTATGATGTCTGCCCCCTGACCTGCCATCTCAACCACCACGTCAACAGTCACATCTGGACTTGGATCCCCAGCGGTCACAAAGGGGATGAGAGCGCACTCTTTCCTTCTGGAAAGGCTTCTGAAGCAGCTTTCTATCCTGTTCATCTGTCTTCACCCCCTTTAAATATGTTCCTTACGGTTTCAACGTCCTTGTCTCCCCTGCCAGAAAGATTCACAAGCACAGTGCTGCCTTTTTCAAGATTTGGCACCAGTTTTTTGAGATAGGCGATGGCATGGGCGCTTTCAAGGGCAGGGATAATTCCCTCTGTTTCAGAGAGAAGACGAAAGCCCTCAAGGGCCTCTTTGTCATCTATTGTATGATATTCAGCCCGGCCAGAATCCTTGAACATGGAATGTTCTGGGCCAACCCCCGGATAGTCAAGGCCAGGAGCCACGGAGTGGGCCCCCTTTATTTGCCCCCATCTATCCTGAAGAAGATAGCTCATGGTGCCATGAAGTACCCCAGGCTCTCCACAGGTGAGGGTGGCTGAATGATGTTCGGTATCAAGGCCGTGACCTGCTGCCTCAACACCTATTAACCTGACACCTTGATCCTTTGAAAAAGGGTAAAATATTCCCATGGCATTGCTTCCACCACCAACACAGGCAACCACCACATCCGGAAGGCCTACCCCTGCCCTCCTTAGCTGGGTCTTTGCCTCTTTTCCAATGACACTTTGAAAATCTCGAACCATCATAGGATATGGGTGCGGGCCAACGACAGATCCAATTATGTAATGGGTGTTTTGAACATTGCTCACCCAGTCCCTTATTGCCTCGTTGATGGCATCCTTCAAGGTCTTGGTGCCTGAATCCACTGGAACGACCTTTGCTCCTGTAAGCTCCATACGGAACACATTCATGGCCTGGCGCACAGTGTCTTTTCTTCCCATGTAAACGATGCACTCAAGACCCATGAGGGCTGCTGCCGTGGCCGTTGCCACTCCATGCTGTCCAGCACCTGTCTCCGCTATGATCCTGGTCTTTCCCATCTTCTTTGCAAGGAGTATCTGGCCAATGGTGTTGTTTATCTTGTGAGCCCCTGTATGGGTAAGATCCTCACGTTTTAAAAAGATCCTGCAGTTTCCGCCAAGGGCCTCTGAAAGCCTCTTTGCCTCGTAAAGGGCAGTGGGCCTTCCCACATAATCCTTAAGGATTTGGGAAAACTCGTGCCTGAACCCTTTGCTCTTTTTTGCCTCCTTGTAGGCATCTTCAAGCTCAAGAAGTGCCGGCATGAGGGTCTCTGGCACAAACCTTCCTCCAAATATGCCAAAATGGCCCTTCCTGTCTGGATGCGAAACGAAATTTGCCTTTGTCACGATAGTTATGCTCCTTAACCAAGATTGATTATAAAATGTTTTTTGCTGCCTGGTTAGCCCTTTTTATAAATTCTTTCACAAGCTCCTTGTCCTTTATTCCAGGTCCCTTTTCAACTCCCGAACTTACATCAAGCCCATAGGGCCTTACCCTTTGAACAGCCTCTGAAACCAGATCAACATTAAGACCGCCTGCAAGTATTACAGGCAACCTGGAAGCCTCCACCACCTTTTTTGCAACCTTCCAGTCAAATGCCTTTCCTGTACCTCCATGCGCCCTTTTAGACCAAGAGTCAAGAAGTATTGCCCTTACACAGCCTTCATATTCCGTAAGCCCCCTGGTCACTGACTCATCCTTTACCCGGAAGGCCTTTATGGCGCGATTTGAAAATGGCAGACAGTATTCAGGCGGTTCCTCCCCGTGAAACTGGACCATATCAAGTCCGCAAAAATGGATGAACTCCCTTACATTCTCGGCAGGCTCATTCACAAAGACCCCGACTGTCTGAACAAGAGGCGGTATATTTGAAACAATCTCTTTCACTTTTTCTGGTAAGACATAACGGGGGCTTTTCCTTACAAATATGAAACCTATGGCATCCGCACCAAAAGAGATGGCATGACGGGCATCTTCAAAACTCGTTATTCCGCAGATCTTGACTCGTATCCTCAATCCCTTTTAAAACCCTTAAGCTGTCTTATCTTTTCCGGCCTGTTACTTGCCCTAACCAGGCTTTCACCTATCAAGGCTGCCTGGATCCCAGAACTTGCAAGCACTTTCATGTCTTTTTCGTCTCTTATGCCGCTTTCACTCACAACTGGAATCCCCTTTGGTATCATGGCCCTAACCCTTATGCTGGTCTCTAAGCTTACTGAAAAGTCCTTGAGATTCCTGTTATTTATGCCAATAAGATCGGCCCCTGAAATAATGGCCTTCTCCGCCTCGCCTTCATCATGCACCTCTACCAGGCAGTCCATGCCAAGCTCGGTTGCGTGAGCAAGAAGCTCCTTCAACAAGGATGCATCAAGTATTGCACAAATAAGCAGTATGGCATCTGCTCCCCACGCTTCTGCCTCTTCTACCTGGATGTGGTCTATTATGAAGTCCTTTCTGAGAACAGGAAGGGAGCACGTCCTTTTCACTCGAAAAAGATATTGGAGCCGGCCTTGAAAAAAACGCTCATCTGTAAGAACCGATATACAGTCTGCCCCGCCTTGCTGATACTCTTTACAAAGGGATTCGGGGTCAAAATCCGGACAAAGAAGCCCCTTTGACGGACTTGCCTTTTTGACCTCAGCAATAATCCCCATGGGCCTTGCCTTCAAAAGGGCGTCTCTAAAGCCTCGCTTTTCAAAAAAACCTTCTGGCGGCAGGGAGATGCCACGGCCCTTTAGCCCTTTAACCTCATCTTTTTTGTGTTCAACTATCTTTTCGAGTATGTCCATGGCTGCACGCCTGTCTAACGGTTTGTCATCTCGATGAGCCTCTCAAGAACCTTCATCGCCTTTCCAGAATCTATTGCTTCTGAAGCAACCTCCTTTGCCTCTTTGTAATCCCCTGCCCTTCCTGCAAGAAATATTGCTGCTGCGCTGTTTAAGAGGACCATGTCCCGTCTTGGCCCCTTATCTCCTTTTAGGATGGAAAGGGTGATCTTTGCGTTTTCATCAGGCCCTCCTCCTGCTATGGAAGAAAGGGGCGCGGTATCTAAGGAAAAGTCAGAAGGGGTTATCTCAAAGCTTTTCACCTCTTGGCCGTCCCACTGGGCAACCACAGACGGCCCAGATATTGAAAGCTCATCCATTCCCCCTTCCCCGTGGACCACCCATGCCCTTTTTGCCCCAAGCTGACCAAGAACCTGGGCCATCTTTTCACAAAGGCCAGGGTCAAATATTCCCATGAGCTCCACCTGGGCGCCGGCAGGATTCGTTAAGGGACCAAGGAGATTGAAAATGGTCCTTATGCCCATCTCCTTTCTTGGGCCAATAACGTTTTTCATGGCAGGATGAAGGGCCGGCGCAAATAGAAAACCAAGCCCCGCCTCCTCTATACACCTTTCCACAATGTTTGGAGGAACATCGAGCCTTACGCCAAGCCGTTCAAGAAGATCCGCACTGCCAGAACGGGAGGAAACAGACCGGTTTCCATGCTTTGCCACCTTTAGCCCGGCCCCAGCCACCACAAAGGCGCATGTTGTGGAAACGTTGAAGGTCTCGGCCTGGTCTCCTCCAGTACCAACTATGTCCACGAGCACATCTGCGTGCTGGAGCATAGGGCTGATCCTTTGGGCCTTTTCCCTCATAACCCTTGCTGCCCCAAGGATCTCATCCACTGTCTCACCCTTCATGCGAAGGGCAACAAGAAGGGCTCCGATCTGGGCATCGGTTGCCCTGCCCGTCATTATCTCATCCATTACCGCCTGCATCTTGGATACAGAAAGGTCTTTTCCTTCCACAACTGTTTTGAGGGCATCTGTTACAGCAGCCATCTTTTCAAGCATCCAACTCAAGGAAATTTTTAAGGAGCCTTACGCCTTCTGGAGTCAAGATGGATTCTGGATGAAACTGCACCCCTTCCACCAAAAGATCCCTGTGCCTTATGCCCATGAGCTCGTCCCGTTCGGACCAGGCCGTAGGCTCAAGACAATCCGGAAGACTTTCCTCATCCACAATGAGGGAGTGATAGCGCATGGCCTCAAAGGGGTTTGGTAGCCCCTTAAAGACCCCTTTCCCATCGTGCCTTATCATGGAGGTTTTTCCATGCATGAGCCGTTCTGCTCGTACCACCTTTGCCCCAAAGGCATAGCCAATTGACTGATGGCCCAAACAGACTCCGAGGATGGGTACCTTTCCGGCAAAATGCCTTATGGCATCAACGGAAATGCCCGCCTCCCTTGGGCTGCATGGCCCAGGAGAGACAAGGAGATGAGACGGTTTCATATCCTCGATCTCAGAGACCCCGACCTGGTCGTTTCTCACTACCTTAAGCTCTGCCCCAAGCTCTCCCAGGGCCTGTACGAGGTTGTATGTGAAAGAATCGTAGTTGTCGATGAGAACTATCATCTTTTAGACACCTGCATATTATGCGTTATTTTTGAGTCAGGAGGCCTATTTTCAACATCTTGACTGTACCTCTTCAATGGACTTCATAAGGGCCATGCCCTTATTTATGGTCTCCTGCCACTCCCTTTCAGGATCTGAGTCTGCAACGATTCCTGCACCTGCCTGGAGAAAGAGCCTCTGCCCCTTCTGACAAAGGGTCCGAATGGCAATGGCAAGATCCATGCTTCCATTATAGCCAAAATATCCAACTGCCCCTGCATAGGGGCCCCGCCTTGCATGCTCAAGTTCCTCTATTATCTCCATGGCCCTGATCTTCGGGGCTCCAGAGACAGTGCCTGCTGGGAAACATGCCCTGAAGACATCAAACATGTCTGCACCCTTTCTAAGCCTTCCTACCACGTTGCTGACAATGTGCATAACATGAGAGTAACGCTCTATCACCATAAAATCCGTCACCTTTACAGAACCCATCTCAGCAACCTTGCCAACATCGTTCCTTCCAAGATCCACCAGCATCACATGCTCTGCCTTCTCCTTTGGATCTGAAAGAAGCTCCCTCTCAAGGGCCAGGTCTTCCTCAGGGGTTTGCCCCCTTGGCCTTGTGCCAGCTATTGGCCTAAGCTCGATAAGATCCCCGGTAAGGCGTACCAGGATCTCAGGTGAGGAGCCAACAAGCACCTCGTCTCCAAGCTTTAGATAAAAGAGGTATGGCGATGGATTTATACGCCTTACTGCCCTGTAAAGCTCAAAGGGCGGGATTGAAGAGGTGCCTGAAAACCTCTGGGAAAGCACCACCTGTATGATATCCCCTGCCCTTATATATTCCTTTGCCCTTTTAACAGCCTCCTGGAACCTTTCCTTTGAAACCTCTGGGGAAAGCCTTGTAACATCTGAACCAGTAAGAAGCGGCTCTGGATAGTCCAACCCAGTCCGAATACGGCGAACAATTCCTTCCATGACCGCGGTTGCCTGTTCATAGGCCTTTTCAGGAGCATCCCACAAAGATGTCTCCACATTGAAGATTATCTTGAGAGACTGCTTGAGATTATCAACGCAAAGAACCACTTCTGGGAACATCATGACCGCATCATGAAAACCAGCAGTATCAGGAAGATTCTCTGGAAGCCTCTCTATGAAGCGCACCATGTCATAGCCAAGATAGCCTACGGCACCTCCGGAAAACCTTGGAAGTCCAGGAAGCTCACAAGCCTTTTTGTTCCGGAACATATCCTGAAGGTACGTTAATGGGTCCTTGACATCCTTTTGGGCCGTGCCTTTTCTACCTTCCACCCTAACCTCGTGCCCCTTTATCCTAACGATCTCGATTGGCCTTATGCCAATAAAACTGTACCTGCCCCATCTTTCGCCGCCCTCAAGACTTTCAAGAAGAAAGCTGTAATCTCCATCAGCAACCTTTGCAAAAAGAGAAACAGGGGTGTCAAAGTCAACAGGTATCTC
>Ga0256833_1002158_pt1 | contig 14058 bp, 13 predicted proteins | sample 356284metaG_FD_190535 | JGI IMG/M metagenome (GOLD analysis project Ga0256833, IMG submission 190535) | Hydrothermal vent microbial communities from Mid Atlantic Ridge, Atlantic Ocean - 356-284 | ecosystem: Environmental > Aquatic > Marine > Hydrothermal vents | place: Atlantic Ocean: Mid...
AGGGGTTCAACGATCCCGACCGTCGAAGGGGGTCGTCCTCGTTTCATTCATGAGCGGCCTTGTCCTCGCGATTCTCATGGCTCCAATTCTCTTCGGACTGGGAGCCATCATCGGGGCCCTCATCGGAACCTTCGGAGGGGCCTTCCTGATGGAATACCTGTCCCAGAAGCGCCTGGGACACGCCATGGAAGTCGGGTGGAAGGCGTTCCTCGGACGGTTTCTCGGTTTTCTGTCCAAGTTCACCATCGCCACCCTCATGATCGTGTTCATCCTCTCCCGGATCTTTTCCGGGTGATTCATGCCTGCCATGCGCACATAAACAGCCCTCCCAGCAACCTTGATGAAATTTTTTCTTGACAACTTTTGTCTCCTGAATTATAAAAATAGAAAGGTATTTTATTTTATTGCTAAAGGGGGCGTTCATGTCAAGAACTGGTCGTGAAAAATCGAGTTATGTTATTCAATCTGTTGTCAACGCGCTGAATCTATTGGAACAATTCATACACTCCGAGGGGGAGTTAGGGGTTACCGAACTCAGCAAACGACTGGGGCTTCACAAAAACAACGTTTTTCGTTTGCTGGCCACATTGGAGTCAAAAGGCTACATCGAACAAAACAAGGCCACGGAAAATTATCGGCTCGGGATTAAGAGCCTGGAGCTTGGACAGACCTATATCCACCAAATGGGACTGGTTCATCACGCCCACCCGATCATGGAGGACCTGGTCAAGAAGTGCAAAGAAAACGTCTACCTGGGCATTGTCCAGGAGAACACTGTGGTTTATCTTGACATGGTTGAGGCCAATCAGGTGGTGCGGGTGGCCTCTCGCATCGGCCAGCAGCTTCCCATTCACTGTTCCTCCATTGGCAAGGTGCAAATCGCCTACATGAACGAATCCGAACTCGAGCGTCTTAACCTCAAAAACACGCTCAAGCCCTACACACCCAACACCATCACGGACTATGGGACCCTCAAGAAACACCTTGAGGGTATCCGGAAAGTCGGATACGCCATCGACAACGGGGAGTTTGATGAAGGGGTGCGCTGCGTGGCCGTTCCCATTCGCGACTACACGCGCCAGATCGTGGCGGGACTTTCCATCTCGGGACCCGTTTTCAGGATGACGGACGAGTATCTCGAGAAACGCATCATCCCCGAAATCATGAAGGCCGGAAAAGAGATTTCCAAGCGTCTGGGATTCGATATTCCCAACTACGATTCATAGGGGTTTTTCGAAACACGAGGACCGGACTTCAAGCTTTCTTGACAATAAAAAGAAGCCGCGAGGGGAGAATGGGTGTTTCCTCTCGCCTAACCTTCAACCCGAAAGGGGAATGAGTCCCCCGCAAAGGAGGTTTCCCATGTCATCACGCGTCGCGAGAGTCACGGATATCATTGCCGCGTCCCCCAACAGCTTCGACGATGCCATCAAGATCGGCTTCGAGCGGGCCACAAAGACCCTGAGAGGCATCACCGGTCTGAAGGTGGTGGAATTCAAGATCGCCGTCGAGGACGCCAAGATTATCGAGTACCGGGTTCGTCTCGAGGTCATCTTCATCCTGGAAAATTAGCGCATTTCGCCGAACCGGCGGAGCGAATCAGGGGTTTCGCGTCACCGGCCTGGAGGACAGTCCCATATCCGCGGGACACCCCTTGTGATACCAGGCCAAGAGGTATCTGTATCTTTTCCATCGATGGGCCCGGGAGGAGCGAAAGAGCCTCGCGGGCAAGGCCCCCAAGAGGTTGATCCAGGCCTTGAGGTAGCCGTGGACCTTTACCACCTTCGCCCGCGCCGGTCCATAATTTTTTTCGAAGAACAGGATAAGGGAGCGCTGGTACTCCACCCGCGCCCGCGCCTTGGCCTGCGCCACGGATCGACCCTGGTGGTGAATGAACCTGGCGTGAGGAAGGAAAAAAACCTTCCAGCCGTTTTGTCTCAATCGGAAGCAGAGGTCTGTCTCCTCAAGAAAGAAGAAATAATCCTCGTCGAAAAACCCCACGGACGAAACCGCCGCCACGCGAAGTATCATGGCCGCGCCGATGACCGAATCGACCTCCAAGGGGCCTTCAATTCGGAGGCGTTTGCCCGGAAATTTTCGTGGAAACAGCATCTGAAGGAGCGACTTGTTGGTCAATTCCGTCAGGAGAGAGGGAAACGGCGCGATGGAATTCTGCAAGCGGCCGTCCGGGTAGATCAGCTGGCCGCCAGCTACGGCCACGTCAGGATGGACCTCCATAAACCGCAGGCATTCATTCACCGCGTTGGCCGTCAGCTCGGCGTCACTGTTGAGCAATAACGCGTAGTCCGTATCGACCCGCCGAAGAGCAAGGTTATTGGCACGGCCGAACCCCAGGTTCTCCCGGTTCACGATCAACCGGACACGCGGAAACTCGACGCGAACCATCTCGGCGGTCCCATCCCGGGAGGCGTTGTCCACCACTACAATATCCCAAGCCTGATCCGGGTCCACCCGTTGAATCGATTGGAGGCAAACACGGGTCATCTCCCGGGTGTTCCAGGTGACGATGATGATGGTGAGGGTCCCCACCCGTTGCTACCCCTTTTTCCCGAACACGCAGGTAAAGACATGGAGATCCTGGGGACCCACGGGGCTTGTGTAGCGGTAAATCTCTCGATACCCGAATTTTCTCAACAGGCCGACAAGGACGGGGGAGGCCGCCATCTCCCGTTTCTGGAGAACCACGTAGGGAATCTCGTGCCTCCGCAGGGCGTTGATGTCTTTCTCCCGGACGACCCCGACGAAAATCGTCCGGCATCCCGCGTAGTAGCCGATCCGCACCATGGAGGTCAAGATCACGCAATCCCCTCCCCGCGGTTTTCGCTTTCCGATCCAGGCCCCGACGATCTTACGGCCCGTCTTGTCCGTTCTGAAGGGCTTCGTTCCTTTGAAGACGCTCACTCCGAGGATGGGAATCAAAAGGCACGTTCCCACTGTCTTCGCCGTCAGGACCTTACGTTTCAGAACCGAGGCAAAGAACTCGCACGCGCCGATGAAGCCGACGGCCGCCCACCCAAACCAGAACATGGCCACGGGCGTGTAGTGCCGCCGGCTCACGTAACCGTATCCCGACAGCAGGAGACCAAGCATCACCCAGTATAAAACGGAAAAAATCACAACAAACCGGTCCACGCGGTTCCAGGGAAAGCGCTTGCGGGTGAAAAACCGAAACACGACCCAGATCCCGATGGGGAAAAACATCCCCCTGAAAAATCCGAGAACGATCTCTCCCAGGGAACGAAAGGAGATAACGACAAACCGCCCCATCGAGGTCCCCGGTTTCACGGGGGGCTTTACGTGAATGCCCAGGGCCTGGCGTATCCTGTCCGCCTGCTCCCGCTGCCACCGGGCGCGATTCCTGAGAAACGCCGCGCGTTTTTTACTGACGCCTTTCGGAACCGTGATCTTGCTGGTCGCCTTGGGGGGGGGTGGGCTCACCTTTTTCCCCTTAACCTCCCTGATGAGGGTCCCGATCTTCTTTTTTCTCGTAAGAACCCACGTCCCCGTATCTCGGTGAAGGTAGAGGAGATAGGGCGCCGCCACGAGGGTTCCCCCCACAAGCAGGGTAAAAAGGGGCCATGCGATCTTTTTCAGGGATAAATCTTTAAAGAAAGTGAGGAGCCAAATCCCCGCGGTTATCCCCGCCACCAGGCCCTCCGGCCGCGTGAGGTAGGCCAGCCCCACGGCAAGACCGCCGAGGAAGAACCATCCCGCCCGGCCCGGTACCGGGTCGGAAACGCCCATGCCCTTGACGAAGAGCGCCGCGGCCCAGGCAACGCAACAGAGATAGACCGGCTCAGAGAGGATATCGGCGGCATAACGGATAAAAAAGGGCGACACACAAAAGAAGAGCAGCGCCAGGGAAAGAACCCGCCGGCGCCGGTAACGACCGAAGAGGACCGTCAAGGCCGGCAGGGTCAGGGCACTGGCGGCGATGGAAACAACCACGGCGGCGGGCTCCGGGGAAACACCGAAAACCTTTGTGGCAAGGGCGATCAGCAGGGGATAGAGGGGATGGTAGGGATGCCGGAGCGCCTTGAGGTAGGCCCCCGACAACCAGTCCCTGGCAAGCTCCACATAGAGGATGCTGTCGCGGGAGATGAGGGCCGTGTTGTGCCAGGCGATGAGGCGGACGACCACGAGGAGGAGCATGGAGACCAGAACAAGGTTTCGCGCGGACCGTGCCCGATTCGGGGTTTCCACCGCCTCCTTAATAGGCATTCTTGAATCCCTTCACGAGGGTAAGAAAGAGGATTTTCACGTCGAACCAGAGGGACCAGTTCTCAATGTAAAAAAGGTCGTATTCCAGGCGCTTTCTCAAAGAGGTGCGCCCCCGGTAGCCGTTGATCTGCGCCCACCCGGTAATCCCCGTCTTGACCTTGTGGCGCAGCATGTACCTGGGAATGTCGTTCTTGAACTTGTCGATGAATACCGGTCGTTCGGGGCGGGGACCCACCAGGCTCATTTCCCCCTTCAAGACGTTGAAAAATTGGGGAAGCTCGTCCAGGTTCCACCGCCGCATGAAGGCCCCGATACGGGTCGTTCTCGGGTCGTTCTCCTGCGCCCAGACGGCTCCCGTATCCCGTTCGGCATCCACCACCATGGAGCGGAATTTCAGGATAATGAAACGCTTCCCATCAAACCCCATCCGTTCCTGGCGGTAGAAGACGGGACCCTTGGAACTCAGCTTGACGGCCAGGGCCAGGGCAAAAAACACGGGGGAAAGGATGCAAATGGCCAGGGCGGAAACCACGATATCCATGACGCGTTTCCCAACCTTCCCCCAGCCGTAAAGAGGGGAAGAGCTGATGTTGATGACGGGAATGCCGTCCAGCTCCTCAATGCTGGCGTTGAGGATGTAGAACCGGAGAAAATCGGGCACGATGTGGATATCGACCAGGTCTTCCCGTATCCGGTCGATGAGGCACTTGAGATACGGCTGGTCGTCCAGGGGAAGGGCGAAGACCACGTGCTTGATCCCCCGGGTCCGTATAATCTCCGGCAACGCCTCATAGGTATCCAGGACGGGAATCCCCTCGAGTGTGTTTTCCTTTTCCTCCGCCTCCTTCGCCAGGAAGCCGGTCGCTTTCAGGCCCAGTTCCGGCTTTTCCTTAAGATACGAGGCCACCTGCCGCCCCATCTCTCCCGTCCCCACGATAAGGAGCAAATCCCCCGCCTGTTTCCCGAAATGGCGCACCAGCCTTATCAGGAAAACCCGGTCCAGGTTGAGAAAAATCAGGTTGAAGAAGACGAAATAGAACAGGACGACCCGGGAATACTTGTATTCCCGGAAGAAGTAGGCCACGGCCACGAAGAGGAGGAGATGGAGAAAAACCGCCTTGACCACGTTGAAGAAGACGGTCCAACGGCGATGGGACACCGAGGTCTCCCCCAACCTGGCGAAATGAAAGACGGGAAGCCAAGTAATGTATATGGCAATGAGCAAGACCGCGTAATCCCTGAAGGGGGGAATTCCCTTCGTCACGGGGATTATCTGGAGATGGAATCTCATGTAGAACGAGAAGATCCAGGAAAGGCTGAGCAACAACAAGTCGACAAAGAACAGGATGCCGATCCAGATCTCTTTACGTTTTCCCAACACCGTCCACGTCACCTCTAACGTGCGTTAACGTCTCGAACAAGGCTCTCGAATCTTTCCACGAATTGTTTCGTGTCGAACCTCAAGGCGTTTTTCCTTATCGTTTCGGGCGAGAAGTATTTCTCCACCGTCTCGAATCTTTCCACGGCCTCGCAAATGGCCTCTGGGGTCTGGCGCTCAAAAAAGATCCCCGTTCCCGGGTTGTCGGCGTCCCTGAAGGGAACAATCGACTCCAAAGCTCCACCCCGGCCGTAGGCGATGACGGGGCGCCCCGAGGCCTGAACCTCCACAGGCACGAGGCCGAAATCCTCCACGCCGGGAAAGACAAGGGCCCGGCACCGCGCGTAGAGGCCGGCCAGTTCCCTTTCCGAAACCTTCCCAAGAAATTCGACATCCCCCCCCGCCAGGGATTTCAGCTTCCTTTCGTCCTGTCCGCTTCCCACCACCCGCAAGCGACGGCCGAGACGGTTGAAGGCCAGGATGGCCTGGTCCATCTTCTTGTAGGGCGCGAAGGCGGAGACGAGGAGATAGAAGTCTTCCACCTTGTCGGAAGGGTGAAAGCGATCGCAGTCCACGGGGGGATAAAGGACCGCCGCCTCCCGGTGGTAAAAGGCGTGAATCCGTTTTTTTACGTATTCGGAAATGGCGACAAACCGCGAGACACGGCGGGAGGACGCCACGTCCCACCATCGCAGGTAGTGAGAAACCAGTGATATGAAAGCGCCTTTCAGCCGTCCCTGCCCGCCGAAGTAGTCGAAGCGCCGGTCCCAGATATAGCGCATGGGGGTAAAGCAGTAGCAGACGTGAACCGCCTCCGGGTTCGGGATAATCCCCTTGGCGACGCAGTGGCTGGTACTGACGATGAGGTCGTAATTCTCAAGCCTGAATCCCTCCACGGCCAGGGGGAAAAGGGGCAGGTAGCTCCGGTAATGGCCCTTGACAAAGGGAAACCTCTGGAGAAATGAGGTCTTGACTGGATGGGCCTCAATCTCGGAACTCACGCTTCCGTCGAAATGGAAGAGGGTATAGATATCCGCTCCGGGAAACATGCGGCAGAGCTGCTCCAGGCACCGCTCTCCTCCCCGCATTCCCGTCAGCCAGTCATGAATCAGCGCAACTTTCACTCAAACTCACCTTTTTCTGGGTTGGCAACCACAATTTTCGCATTTATAACAAATTTGAAGACAATCTTAAACCGAACCTTGTGAAAGGCACGCCCGATACACCTCCACGTGACGGTCGGTCGCGTCTTCCCAGCGAAACACACTCGCCCGGCGGCGGCCCTTTTCGCGCCACTCGGCCCGGGCCGCGTCGTTCGTCAGGAGGGTGGCCACGGCGGCGTGGAAGCCTTTCAAATCCCCCGGCGGCACCAATATTCCCCCTTCCCCGATCACCTCCGGCAGAGAGGCGACGCGAAACGCCACAACGGGTGTCCCGCAGGCCATCGCCTCCAGGGGCGGGAACCCAAACCCCTCGTAGAGAGACGGAAACGAAAGGCAGCAGGCGTTTCGATACGACACCCGAAGCGCCTCGTTGTCGAGGTTGCCAAGAAACCGCACGCGAGATTCCAATCCGAGACGCCTCACCTCCCTGAAAAGACGTCCCCCTTCCTCTTCCCTCCTTCCCGTCACGCAGAGTTGAACATCGGGATGCCGACAGAACAGCTCCCGGCAGATATCGAGAAGCTGGCCCAAATTCTTATGGGGTTTGTGGTTTCCCACGTAGAGGAGATAGCGTTCGGGCAGCCGGAGCCTCTGCTTGATTTCAAGGTCCGTGTCGGCCGGCGGATCGAAAAACCCGGGCTCGAGCCCATGAGGGATGGCAACGGTCTTTTCCGCCGTCCCCGGGAAATACCGCGTCAGCTCTCTGCGGCTGAAATCGGAAGGGGTAATGATGGCCCGCGCGCTGTTCACCGCGATCCTCATCTGCAGCGCGGCATACCCCTTGTGAGGCGGGCTCTTGGGAAAAACGAGATGAATGACATCGTGAATCGTTACAACGAGGGGGACCTGCAAGCCGAGGGGAACGATATAGTGCGGGGCATGAAAGATATCGATGGGGACCCGGCCGGCCTTTCGGCGAAGGGAGACCTGCTCCCAGAGCCCGTAGAGCCTCGCCGACTCCACATGAGTCTTGAGACGGTCCCGCGCGTGCATCGGTAATTCCATCCCAGGCTTAACCCAGGCATGAAGCGCTTCGATCTTTCCATCCGTGAGCAATCCCGCCATGAGATTCCGAAGGTATCTTCCGATTCCTCCATCCCAGGCCTTCCGTGCATCGATACCAACACGCACGTCCCTTATCCCACCGCCTCGTAGACATCCAGCGTTTTCTTCGCCGTCTTCTCCCAAGAGAAGTTGGCGGCCTGGACGAATCCCTTTCGCCGAAGGGCCTCTTTCAGGGTCTCGTCAAAGGCCAGCTTCACCATCTTTTCCGCGATATCCCCAGGGTCGTTGGGATCCACGTAGAGTGCGGCGTCTCCGGCCACCTCGGGCAGGGATGCCACCCGGGACGCGATCACGGGAACCCCGCAGCGCATGGCCTCAAGGATGGGCAGCCCAAATCCCTCGTAGAGGGAAGGAAAGACAAAAAAGTCCGCTCCGCTGTAAAGAGTGGGGATGTCTCCATCCTGGACATACCCGGTAAATACCACGTCCTCGGCAAACTTCGCCCGCCTCAGGGTTTCGAAGATCTCCCTGTAAAGCCAGCCCCGTTTTCCCACCACGACCAACTGGAAATCCCCTCCCAGTTTGTTCCAGACAAGATCGCAGGCCTTGAACAGGTTGATGAGGTTTTTCCGGGGTTCGATGTTCCCCACGTGGAGGAAATATCGCTTGTGAATACCGTACTTTCGCTTCAGGATCTCGATGCGCTCCCTGTCTTCCACGGGCTTGAAGTGGTCCGATACCGAGTTGGGAACGGTAAAAACTCTGCTCTCGTCCACGCGAAACTGCCGGATAATCTCCCCCCGGATAAAATCAGAAACCGTGATGATACCGTCCGCCTTTCGAATCATGAGATGAATGAGAAAACGCATGTAAAACGCGTACTTGGTAGGAATCGTGTGGGGATGGTGAAAGGCCACTAGGTCGTGTATCGTTGCAACCGATCTGAAATGACGGTGAAAGGGTGGGGCCATGAAGGCTGGTCCATGGAAAAGGTTTATCCCTCGCTTCCTCAACGCCCCCGGAAGGATGAAAAACTCCCAGGGATCACCGATGACATGGTTCTCGCTGGAGAAAGGGGCCACGTGGACCTCGAATTCCCTGAAAAACCCCGGAGCGGCATTCAACTGCTGGCGGGTAATCATCAGGATGTAACGGTTACGCCGGTCAATGGTCTTCAGCCCGAGGATGAGCTGGGTTACATGATTGCCCACCCCCGATTGCCGAACGTCCACGCTCCGCGCGTCTATCATAATCTTCACAAAATTTCACCTCGCCTGACCCGGAGGATATAACCTTCCGCTAAACAAAGTCAATGACCGGGCATCCACCGACGGCCACTGGGGCAAAAAGGCTATCCCATCGGTTATCTTCGCCAATCAGCCCTCTCTCTTTCGGGAAATCGTATTCCGCCCGTTCACTCCCATAAAAATCGGAAAAAACTCCCATTTTTTTCTTGACAAATCCCAAAAAAAATGATTTATTGCTCATATAGTGGGGAAAAGTGGGGAAAAGTGGTAAACATATGGGGGGAAAGGCATGTTTCGGGGGAGATACGAAAACAACATAGACCCAAAAGGTCGCATTAGTATCCCCGTCCGTTTTCGAGAGATACTCCTGCAGAAATACGATGATTCCCGCGTTTTTGTGACCAATTTCGATCATTGCCTCCTCATGTTTCCCTATTCCGAATGGATCGGACTGGAAGACAGGGCCAGCAAGATCTCCATGTTCAACAAGGAACATCGCGCATTCGTAAGATTTTTCTTCTCCAGCGCAGCCGAATGTTCGCTTGACAACCAAGGACGGATTCTCATCCCCCAAACTCTCCGTAAGTACGCGGGGTTGGAAAAAGAGGTTGTGCTCCTCGGGGCACTGAAAAAGATCGAGATCTGGGACAAAGAGCGCTGGAACGAGGAAATGGAAGTCCTCACTTCCAATATCGACGCGATCAGCAATACCATTTCGCAACTGGGGTTGTGAATGAACAGAAATATCACGCAACTTTCCGTTCGATTGGGAAAACGGGAGTCGGTTTTATCACATCATATAAGCGGAGGTTGTTTCGTTTGAATGGCAGGCACGGAATCCCGTCACGTACCGATACTGGCAAAGGAAGTCCTAAAACTCCTGGATATAAAATCCGGGGGAGTATATATCGATGCCACACTCGGAGGAGGTGGGCACGCCAAGATGCTTTTGAGCGCCTCTACGCCGGAAGGCATTTTGATTGGGATCGATCGCGACCCTGACGCCCTGAAAATCGCAAGGGAAACTCTCAAGAATTACGGCGAACGGGTCAAACTCGTTCGCGGAAATTTCAGTGACATGAAGCGGATCTGCCAAGCGGAGCAAATTTCCAAGGTTGACGGGATTCTCATGGACCTCGGCATGTCTTCCAACCAGTTGGAGTTGGGAGGACGGGGTTTCAGTTTCCGGTCCCCGGAGGAGCCCCTCGATATGAGAATGGACAAAAGCGCCCCATTTACAGCTGCGGAGGTTCTCAACACCTTTCCAGAAACGGAAATCCGGGACATCCTTTTCCAGCTGGGAGAGGAACGGTGGGCCGCAGCCATTGCCCGGGAGATCGTTAAAACAAGGAGAACAAACCCGTTCAGACAGGTCAAGGACCTCGTTTACGCCGTCAAGCGGGCGATTCCCGCCAAAGCCCGCCACGGCAGACGCCACATGGCCACCAAGACATTCCAGGCCCTGCGAATCTTCGTGAACGGGGAACTGGACGCCCTCCGGGAAGGTCTCGATGCGGGGCTTGCCCTCCTCGCGCCCCGGGGCCGGCTGGCGGTTATCAGCTTTCATTCCCTCGAGGACCGCATCGTGAAACAAACCTTCCGCCAAGCCGAGCGGGAGCCCGAAGTGTTCGGCGGCAGGAATTTTCATATCCTCACCCGCCGTCCCATCCAGCCTTCGAAAAACGAAATGGACAGAAACCCAAGAGGGAGAAGCGCGAAGCTTCGCGTCATCGAAAGGAGGGACGCATGAAGGCCTCCAGCCCCACCTACGAACACCGTGTCATCCCCTGGGCAAAGGCGGAGAACCTTGCAGCCCGCGCCCTTGACATACCACGAAACAACCCCACGAAAACGCTCCTCCTCGTCTCTCTTGTTTTCATCCTCTTCCTCATTCTCCTGGTCAATGTCTGGGTACACATCGACATCATCCACGTGGGCTACCAGGTGGCCCAACTCAAGCACCAGGAAAAAATGCTCAAAATAGAAAAACGGAACCTCATGATTTATACGCCTTCAATCCGATACAACAAAAAAGTCCGCGCCCGTTTGATAAAAAGATTTAAACTGACCCCCCTGACATCATCGCAAGTCATCACGATAGAAGAAAATAAATGAAAAAGATCAGCGCGAACAAGGCCTATCAGCTTCGCCTCCTTTTTGTGTTCATCGTTGTGGAGCTCCTGTTCGTTGTCTGCATCCTCCGCGCCTTCCAGCTCCAGATTCTCTCAGGTCCTGACTTGAAGAAGATGGCCACCCGGCAGCATTTTGGAACAATCCGGCTCTCGCCGGACCGCGGAACCATCTACGACCGGAACGGAAACCAGCTGGCCGTCAGCACCATGACCCTCTCTCTCTATGCACACCCAATGAAGGTCCGGAACAAGAAAAAGACGGCAAGAACCATTGCCAAGATCCTGAAATCGAAAAGCCAGCCCTATTACCGATTGAGAAGATTTTTCTACAAGAAGCTGCGACGTAAATCGTCCTTTGTGTGGCTCGCCCGGCAGCAGGAACCCCGGAAGGTCGAACGTATCGAAAAACTCAGGCTCCGGGGGATTGGAAGCATCCCCGAGCCGAAACGCTTCTACCCATGCCGTTCCCTGGCGGCCCAATGCATCGGCTACTGCAACATTGACGGCATCGGCCTGGACGGGATCGAGTTGAAATACAACAAGTACCTACGAGGCAAGCCGGTCCGCCTCCTCGTGGCGCGGGACGCCAAGGGAAACCCCATCATCACGCGCAGGCAGGAGGCCTTCGCCACGTCCGAAGTGCATCACCTCTACCTCACCATTGATGAAACGATTCAAAACATCGTGGAGGAGGAGCTCCTTCGCGCCGTCGTGAAACACCGGGCCAAGAGCGGAATGGCCATCGTGATGAATCCGAACACGGGCGAAATCCTTGCCATGGCCAACTGTCCCTATTTCAACCCCAACCGCCGCCCCACCCGGGGAACCGGCCTCAACCGGCGGAGGAACCGCGCGGTGACCGATTTCTTCGAGCCGGGCTCCATGTTCAAGCCGTTTCTGGTCGCCGCCGCCTTGGAAAGCCGCAAATACCGCGGCAACGAGACCATCTACTGCGAAAACGGTCACTTCCGCGTCGGACACCACATGATTCACGACGTCCATCCCCACAAGTACCTGAAGCTCGCGGAAGTCATCAAATACTCGAGCAACATCGGGGCGGCGAAAATCGGCCTGAGCCTCGGCAAAAACACCGTTTACAACACCTACCGAAAATTCGGATTCGGCCGGAAAACCGGCATCGGCCTGCCGGGGGAATCCCCCGGGGTGATGCAGTCACCGAAAAACCTTCCTCCTATCTCCCTGGCTACCATGTCCTTTGGACAGGGAATCGCCGTCACCGCCCTGCAACTGATCTCGGCCATCTCAGCCATCGCCAACAACGGCGTTCTTATGAAACCCTACATCGTCAAGAAGATCGTCGACGCCAAGGGGATGCCCCTCCTCGTGAACCAGCCTCTCCGGATTCGCCGGGTTATCTCTCCCCAGACCGCGCACCTCATCACTTCGTTCATGATCGGCGTCACCTCGGAAGGCGGAACCGCGCCCCGGGCCGCCATCGAGGGATTCAAGGTGGCCGGGAAGACAGGCACGTCTCAGAAACCCCGAACGGACGGGCGCAAAGGATATGATCCCACGAAGTTTATCGGCTCTTTCGTGGGCTTCGTTCCCGCGGACGATCCCAAGATAACGATCCTCGTGGTCATCGATGAACCCAAGGGAATCCCCTACGGAGGCGTGGTCGCGGCGCCGGCCTTCAAGGCGATGGCCACCCGCATCCTCCGCTACATGAACATAACGCCCAAGGTCCAGGCGGTCCCTCTCGTGGCCGTTTCTCACCCCTTTTCGAAGCCGGGGCTCGAAACGGCGGCAAGGGTCGTGAAGGCGGCCCATAGTAAAATCGAGGTGCAAAAAGGAGAGAAGAAACCGAGTGCCGAGACGATTCTCCTTCCCGACTTTTCCGGCATGAGCATGCGGAGCGTCATCCGCTGGGGAGCCCGGCACGGCATTAACCTAACCCTGAAAGGAAACGGGCAGGCAATCCGCCAGTCCCCAAAACCGGGGACGCCCGTTTCGCCCGGAGGGAGGTGTTCGGTATGGTTCACCTTCCCCTCTTAAAAGAGGACCCCATGTTATCCCCCCCAACATGGTCCATACAGGCTCTCCTTCCGGGACTCCCCCCCATCATTACCAGGACGGGGCCGGAGGATATAGAGATCACCGGGATCACGCACGATTCTCGGGATGTGAAACCGGGAACCCTTTTCGTGGCACTCCGTGGATTCTCCGTGGACGGTCACACCTTCATACCCGACGCCTTGCGCAAGGGGGCCTCCTGTATTGTTTTGGAGAATCCCGCCTGGATAGCGTTCGACTCGCCGGCGCTTTTTATCCAAGTGGCCGACACACGCCTGGCCCTGGCCACGCTGTCGGCGAACTACTACGGCAATCCTTCCAAGCAATTGACTCTAATCGGCATCACGGGAACCAACGGTAAAACAACGCTTACCTATCTTCTCGAGTCCATTCTTTCCAAGGCGGGCATTCCCACCGGCGTCATCGGCACTATCAATTACCGCTATGAGGGCAAAATCTTCGAGGCGAAAACCACCACGCCCGATGCCCTAGTCCTCCAGCGCACCCTACGGGAAATGCATTCAGCAGGAATCCGTGCCGTGGCGATGGAGGTCTCTTCGCACGCCCTTGCTCTTCACCGCGTGGATGCTTGCCACTTTGACCTAGCCGTCTGGTTGAATCTCTCCCAGGACCATCTCGATTTTCACGATGACATGGAAACCTATTTCCAGGCCAAGAAAACCCTCTTCAAACGCCACCTGACAGACAGCGATAAGCCCAAGAAAATGGCTGTCATCAACCTGGACGATGCCTACGGGAAGCGCCTCTTCCAAGAGATATCCTCCCTTCCGCGTCTCACCTACGGCACCTCTCCCATGACAGACGTTCATCCCCTCGAGGCCCGCCTGGACGCCACG
>Ga0256833_1002159_pt1 | contig 14054 bp, 18 predicted proteins | sample 356284metaG_FD_190535 | JGI IMG/M metagenome (GOLD analysis project Ga0256833, IMG submission 190535) | Hydrothermal vent microbial communities from Mid Atlantic Ridge, Atlantic Ocean - 356-284 | ecosystem: Environmental > Aquatic > Marine > Hydrothermal vents | place: Atlantic Ocean: Mid...
GGTTGTACCGTGATCGTAGCTCATTGGCACCCGGGCCAACTGCGAAATGCGCCAGAAACCGGTATTCGATTTGAGAACTGTCACCGCGCCACCAGCGCATTTCTGGCTCATCTGGAATGAAGCAACTACGCAGTAGCGGAGCCAGTATTTTGTCCCGGGCCGGGATATTCTGGAGATTTGGAAGACTGGAGGACAGGCGTCCAGACACAGCACCACCTGAATCGGAGCGAAGAGGGTTGAACATGCAGTGTATCCTGCCATTCACATGCTTTTCAAGTAAGGCCCCTTCGATAAAAGTTGTTCGCAGCTTTTGATATTTGCGAATATCGCGAACAAGCTGCATTGCCTGATGGTCGTAATCCCGAAGGATATTCGCAGTAAATGACGCATTTCCCTTAGCTGTTGTGTGCACCTTCAACCCAAGATGATTTGCAACACGTTCAAGATGCGCACCGGCATTGACATTTACATCAAAACCAACCAAGTACGCCAATTTCTTATTGGCTTTCTTTTCCAGTTTCCATAATTTACGGCGTACTTTTTCTGCGCGTTTCAGATCAATCTTTACGCCTTTGAAACGCATGGCGACCAGCACCGGAAGCAACCTGGTTTCCAAGTCAAAAACTGTATCAAAACCATAAATGTGCAACAGCTTCTTTTGCTTTTTCCAAATCAGTAAGGCCAATACCGCGTCATATTCCGCATAAGGCCCAACCAACGTGGAGGGGCACCGGTAAATATTTGCTCGTTGATCTTTTGCCTTACCGTAAACTGCATTGGCCCATTCAGAAAATGCTGCTGAATCTTTCAATTTCAGGCCGTATTTGGCTGCCAAAGCATCCAAGGCGTATGACCTGGCTGTTTCGTCAAGGATCGCTTCTGCGCCCTGTACGTCGATCCATGGTCCACGGACATCGACGCCCTCCGCTTTTAGCCACCCAACATCGTACATGATATTCGCACCAACCTTTGGCTGTCGGCCAGATAAATTCCTCCGCGCCCATGCCAGCACCTTATCAACAGGTAGGTTCGGACCAATTTCATGTCGAACAGGAAAGTACCAGCGTTTCTTTTTGCTGATTGCAACCGAAATACCGACCAAGTGCCCGGTACGGGTGGCCCATCCAGGCCCATGCGTTTTTAAATGTGGGTCGTAAGTTTCCACGTCAATGGCAATGGGGCCATTATGGTCAACCAGACGTGGAAACTTTGATGGCGGTCGCCAAGAGGAATGGATTGGTGGCAGGATCGGCTGTTGTTTAGCCGCAAACGCTGTCTTATCGAAAATCGTCAGTTGCTTTACCATGGGTAGCTCATGTAATATCCATGTTCGATACAGAGCTGCTTTGCAAACTCTGTTGTTTCAACCAAATCTCTTGACCAATCAGGCACAACAACAATTTTTTGTTTGTTTGCAGGACAATACACCTTTTTCGGTAACCCATTTTTAGCACTGTTCTTTTTGCTTACCGCGTAAATAAAGCAAAAAGCTGTTCTTTCGATGCTTTCGTGAATTTTTCGTTTATTCGGCCAACAGGATACGAACACTGCTTTTGGAATTACAGAAAAATTTGGTGGAAGAGGATAATTGCCGGTACAGTGCACCTCGACGTAGCGTCCGCTGCGAATAAACCGTTCAACCAGCGGCCAAATGTCCCACTGAAACGGGTCATCACCAACCATAACAACCGCACCGATCGGTTTCAGCATGTTCGCAATTTTAACGATTTTCTTCTCGGATAATTTTTTCTCTCCTCCGAATGAAATCAAATTACAGGCACGACCTGCCAGCGGTCCAAACTTTGCTACATCCTGCGCAATATACTTAATTGGATATTTCAAAACGGTAATCCTCCATGGTATTTGAAAAGGTGGCAACCTTTGTTAAATATATCTATTGGGATGTCGGCCTTTTCTTTCTTTGGATGACGCTCGCAATAGTATTGCGCGTAATTTACGCAGTTAATACACTTTGCCACTCTTCGCAGCCTTTTCTTTGCTTTTTTACGTTTCTTTTTTCCTTTCTTTTTTGGCATATCCATTTACCGCTTTCATGCGGTTCCCCATAAATACATGAACGACAATGTTTCGGCGGCATAGCTCCGCCTTTACATACATTAAATGAACTGCAAAAACGACATTGCCAATAGTCAATTTTCGATGAAATCATGGGTAATGGCTTAATCGCTGTAATTACATCTGTTGCTTTTCCAATAAGCATGTCAACGTATGTTGCGTTGTATACTACTTCTTCTATGTGCAGGGCATCAGTATCCTTGCATATTGCGCAATAAAGCGCTTTTTTCTTTTTTGCGTAGTGCATATACGCCTGACATTGCGCATAATGTTTTGGGAAATGTGTTTGTAATTTTTTTAACAATACTTTTGAAAAATAACGGTGCTTGTGTGTTTTAATTTCTAATATCCATTTCTTTTCAAAAATACCGTCACAATGACCTTTAAAAAAACCAGATAAATCTGAAAATTCTTTCTGTTGTCCAGATATAGAAAAACCGGCATTACGAAATGTCGCAATTAACCGGTCTTCTTCAGCGTGGCCGCGTGCAAAAAGCCTGCTCATCCTTGGTGACAATTCCCGGTGCTCCATCCACCGAAACGTATACCATAATTTCCTGGCGCATGGCTCACCGATAATCGACATCCCAAGATAAGGCCGTGGCGGCTCAATCACCACGGCCTTTGCCAGAGACTTCTTGATTTTTTTGACTATGCTCATTCGGGGGGCCTCTTGCAAAACCAAGCATAGCAGGTTGGTTAGAACGGGATGTCTTCGTCGGCCTCATCGAAAATGAAGCCGCGAATACGGTTTTTGGGACCGTACTGCTTGTCTTCCTCGATACCGATTCTGGCTTTGACCTTGATACCATACAATGGTGAAACGTCCCACTTGGAATCAAGAACTGTCATACCAGCAGCTAACATGAGTTGATTAAGCAAGCGCTCTGCAATTTCTACAGCCTGCTCGTTCATGTTGTCGAGATTGAGGTTTTCAAACACGCGGCGTTTCTTGTACTTCTTGGGCTTGACAATAACAAATTCCATTGCCAGGTACGCTCCACTGCCGCTTTGCGTCATTTTCTTCTCGGCTTTTTTCAGAGCAACCGTGTAAACACCAGCCGGTACTATTCGACTGGAATCAGCGGCTTTTTTCTTGGATGCTTTGTACGCCATTTACTTACCTCCTCTCAGTTTTTTGAACAGTAATTTAAGATCAGGTGGCTCCTTTTCAGCAAGTTTACCCGACCTATCCTTTGCGTCCCAACCAGCGGAAGACGCTGTTTGTAAATACCGTTGTCCTTTTGAATTGACGCGCATTGCTAATACCTCGTCAAAAAAATATGGCAAATCGCGTGTCAATGTGCGGCCGGGCATGGCCGGTCTGTACCCGTCAAGGCCCTCGTCCGTTTCATACGGTTCCGCTTTCGCGATAATGTACGTATTCTTTTCAAGATCACGAAATTTGCGGATCAATGAGGAAATTTCATCGTTGAGGGTTCCGTATGCCTGTCTCGGGTCACGGACGGTTTTCTTGAGGGAAGACAGCACAGATTCGGAAATATCCGAAATGCTATCCAAGCATATCGTCTGAAATTTGGTGGCTTTTTTATTCCTTGCGACAAACCGGTACGCATCGCGTAATTCCTCCAGGTTTGTGACGACAACGACAGGGATGTCATACTCAGCCAACGACAAAAGGCCGCTTTCGCTGGAAATGATGAGCGGCTTGGGGGCCGTAGCGCACAATCGCGTTTTACCGACCCCCGATCGACCGTACACCAGCACATTGACGTTTGTGCTGGCGTTTTTTGTCGTCGTTAATTTCATGCCCAGTCCTTTCGCTTGGCTTTGAATACCCGGGTTTCCTCAATACTCTTCTTGAGATTACCGGCGTCACCCTCAAGAACCTTGATCGAAACACCGTACCGGCGTTCCCACGGACTCGGGTGAGTATGAGCACCGATCATCGTACGAACAGTACGCATGGTGGCCTTCTCATCGGTGCGGTCTGCAAATTCCTGCATCACCGCCTTGGTGGCTTCTGCCAGCGTAAAATCGTCCCGTTCCAGCGTCCATCCCGCAAGAAACTCACCAACACCACGGGTGTGGCTGGTTCTCTTCCGTGCTTTTTCTGCAGCAGGTTTGCGCTTCTTTACTTTAACCGGCTCCTCGGGAAAGGTGAACTTGGAAGCCGGTACCTCATCGACGAACCCGGCAATGATCCCGACGGCCTCCAGAATGGGGAACACCCATTCGTCAAGATTTTTGAACTGCTTTTTCTTCATGGCCGCGACATCATCGGCAATCGCCTTTAGGAGGTGTTTGTTGACCTCGGGCTTGCCCTCGAAATCAAACCCCATGTGATCGGCCAGTTTCAGGATGTCTTTCTTCTTTACCTTTTTCATTTTTCATTCCTCCGTATAAAACGTAGTTGTGATTTGCACCCGTTTTTCGGGCTGCACGATTGACTCAATTTCGGGATCACGTAAAGCAGATGCCCGAAACCGGTACTGCGTTGCGAACGCAGCATGAAACTTCTTTTTTGGCAACGTATGCTTAATGTCTTCCACGCGCTTGGCAGGGACATAATAGGATACGCTGCGTTTGAATTTTACACTTATGCCTTTGAACGATACCTCTTTCGGTGGGGCATCGTTCTCAAGCTCCTTTGAAAGCTGCGCAAGCTCTTCGCGAATCTGCGCAGCTTTCAGCCTCAACTTTGCAAACCTTTTCCATTTATTCATTTAAATACCTCCTGCGATATGTTTTTAACGCATTAAATGATATGTGTAAAGGGTATTTGACAAAAAAATGAAAATAATTTAAGCTGCCCGGCATCCCCTCCCCCTGGTCATGCCCCGTTACTTACCTGCTGGGGAGCAGGTACCTGGACGAGTGACGGGGCACGATCAGTTTACAAAACCAGGTAATGCTTATGAAAATTGCGTATTTCAAATACGGTGTTGGTAATGTCTCCAGCTACACCTTGCTAAGTTGGAAAGAGCTGTACAAAAAACTTCAAGAACCTTCCTCTATTCTCCCGTTGCCGGTCGGCAGCAAACAATGGGAAAACAAGAAAAAACGCTCTGATTACATAGTACGCGGATACCTGTCCGGGCCACGTAACGATCAAAACCTGAAGTACGGGTGTCTTGTTATTATAGACGGCGACGCTGGCCGTTATGGCGTAGATTTATCTACCATTGAAGAAGTGCATCGGGCAATGACAGGATACATTCATATTGTAACGTCTACACCTACGCCCGGAAGATGGCGTTTGTTTGTTCCTGTTAAAAAGTATCATCCAGCAATGACGGATGATATAACTGTACAATTGTACAACTTCCTTATTGAACGCGGTATCAGTGTTGCGTTTGCCGGGGAAAGCAAAACAAATTCACAACCATGGTTTGTTCGGGCTGTTACTGAAGGTGAGAAATACAAAATTTTTGGTAATGTAAAAGGACGCCAATGGAAGTACACAAAATTATTCAATAAAAAAGAACAGTTTATAGCCAAACAACCACGCGCAGGGTCACGGTTACGTATTTTTGTTGAAGAACTGAAGAAAGGAACCATTCATCAAGCTGCCAAGTCGTATATTGGCTGGCAAATACGAACCACAAATCTTACGCTCGGGCAAATATTAGAGGATGTAACTGTACTAATAAAGGAACACTGTACTGATAAACATAAAATACAACGCTGGAACGACTATGAAAGAGAAGAATTAGAAAATTGGTTTACACAGCAAACATTCCTCGCTGACAGATCGGACAAAGATTTTCTTTTTGTACCGCCTATCTCTGATGCAGTAAAATATCACGAAAAGAAAAATTTTCCATATTTAGATATTTCAATACAGCAACCAGCCGGTATTTTTGGTAAGTTGGTAAGGGCAATTATTGATAAGCAACAAGCTGTTTACAACCCTGATCTAGCTTTTTGGCTTTCATTGCTTACTGTTGATTACTTGGCTGGCTGCGGGTATGCGTCTGTGTTGTCTAACCGATGTGATCCTATTTATTGCTTTACAAGCGGAAATTCCTCGCAAGGCAAAACGTCAACAATCCAAGGCGCTAAATCGTATATAGAAGAAATATTAAATAGCGAACAATTTTCCGCTGATATTGCGAATAAACGACTGATTACCCGGGCTGGTTCCGCAGAAGGTGTCTATGACCTTGTGACCGGTCAATTACAGCACGGTTGTGATATTTTATTTATTCAGGATGAATTTGGCAGTGTTGTGCGGTCCAGGTCAGAAAGCCAAAAGGCCAGTTTTCAGGAAATGTTCCTGTACTTGGCAACAATAAGTCGGCACGAAGCTGTAGAAGCTCGATTATTGGCAACCGCAAACAAAAAACTAAAGGAATACGCAAAGAGGAAGGACGTTTACTGCTGCCATTTCAATTATTTTACAACGACAACAGACGCAACATTAAGGGATATTCTTTCAGATACCGATTTCGGTTCTGGATTCTTGCAGCGTTTTGTTGGTGGTGTAGGCCGCTCCCCGTATTTTCGTACAAAAGTTGACGTGTATGGCCATGTGGAACCCGTCATAGAATTTGATTACGATGTTGTGGAACGTCTTGGGATGATTCTTTCCTACGCAAGTTCAATTATAGGGAAGCAGAGAATAAACGCACCTCTTCCAGTGCGTATTAAAAAGAAAGCGAAAAAGTATCACTTAGATATTACGCACCATTGCATACTGCTGGATGATGTTCGTTACAATAAGATGGGAGAAAAAATGCTTCCGCTTGCCCGGGTACGGGCATTATTGGATAATCCGGACAATCCAGTAATCACACTGGACCACATAATATGGGCGCATTGTGTTGTTTTGTCATCAGTCCAGTATTTTGACTGGCTGATGAAAAAACTACAGAAAATACGTCCACATAGAAAAGAAGTATTTGCGGAGAAAGTGCATAACTACATGGTTGACAAAGGATTTACGTCGAAACGGCAAGCTGTTCCGTTACGAAAAATAAATATTAGAAAACCGGCAGGCACATCCCTTACTTTACGTGAAATACTGGAATATTTACGCGATGATGGCAAAGTCATGCGCATTGAAATTGTAGGCAAGCATCAAACGTACTATCGCTGGTACGCTGTCGGCACTTTTCGTAACGATACACGTGGAAAGTCGTAACGAATTTTGTAATTTACACAATGCTTATTGAGGCACCTTACAGACGATGCACCAGCGTACATCATTTGCCCGCATGCCGCGCAGTACAAGTCGGTATTTTTTAAAATTGCTGCTTCCAGTACGTCCCTTTCCATCGTCTCTTTACCTCCGTGATTCCAAGGTGTATGTGACGGGAATACTCGCCAATTGCCAAGCTGTTTGGATACCATTCATTAAGCATTCTGACAACATCCGAAATAGCCGTATCCTTCACGTGAAAATCTGCGGCTTTTGCCTTGGTATGCAATGACCCGGGCACACCATGCACAAATGTGTTTCGGTGCTGGCAACGGCACCCACTGGTAATAATTACCGGTTTATCGTAATGTTTCCTGATACGTTCAAGAATATCGAGTAGTTCAACATCTACTGCGTCGAATCCACATCCGCACTGACAAGCAAATTCTGATCGACTGAAATGCTCAGATACCTTATCCATGGGATTCTACCCTTTCCAATATTTTCGCTACCATTATCTCTGTATTTTGCGATGTTTGCTTTACATCTCGAATATCTTTTTTCAATTCCTTAATGGCTTCTTTATGCGTGTCAATTACCGTGAAAATATGCTGCGTGCAGGTTTCTGAAAGTCGATCATGATCTTTTTTTGCCAAATACACGGATGGCACCTCCTGTTTCATTTTTGATAAACAACCGGCGTTTATCTGAACCTGCTCCTCAAGTTTTGCCAATCGTCGGCAAACCATTTTGTTGTGTTCTTCAGAATGGGCCTTAAACTTTGCCCATGCCCACACCTGCACAAAAACGGCTGCTCCGGCTGTCAGCCCTACACTCACCCACGCCGGAGCAGAACCAAAGTTAACGGCGGCCATATCCCCATTCCCAACCTGGCTTAAAAAACTGCCCTATAACGTTACCTGCCCGGACACCCATGAACATTGCTTCGGCTACACGGTAACCCGCGCGTTTGGTAACACACATTGCCAAACGACAATCAGCAAGAAATCGTTCATCCTCTGTTCCGCCTACCCAGTATTCAATGTCGTGGATGAGGCAGCAATGTGTGTATTTCTTGTCGCGCCATTCGTCAGGCCACATCGTGCAACCATCCGAAATAAAATCGTCAAGTTGATCCTTATGTTTGTTAATACGCCGCACAAGATCAAATTTTCCGGCCTTATTGCAATACGCCACCATTTCTAATGGCGTGTACCTTGTTCCAGTTCGCATGTTCATTTTCCTCCAGGCCATTTGATCCAGACGATATTGGTCCGTTCCTTGACGTTTCTTTTGCGGTCCCTGGCCAGCCCGGAGACCATGAAACCGTAAGTCTCGCCTGGCGTGGGCTTAAACTTTTTCAGCGGATCGCGCTTGATATGCGACCCGCTGACAGCGTACAGAGCCTTGGTGGTCTGCCCAGGCCTCAACCATTCCCATGTGGCAGCGTACCACTGGCTGGCCTGCTTGACAAATATCCATGGGTTGGCAACCACGCCTCCACCGGGCCACTTGTTGGCTGCGTCGTAGTCGAGCGTGATCTTATCACCGGCGATCTTGACTGATCTCAGCTTGCTGGTGACCGGCCACTTGCCCACGTCGGTATGGAGCCAGTGTACCTTGGCCAGGTCAAAGTCGGCGGGGGCGCCAGTGCCGTTATCCACGACCGGCTCTGGCTTTGGCTTGGGTGCCGGCTTCTGCTCCACCCGCTCTTTTTCCTTTTCGACAGGCGCTGGCTGCTCTTCTACCGCCTGCTGACTGTGATTGTCCTTGAGGATGCGCCGGCTTACCGATTCCACGCCCTCAAGGGCCTGCTTTACGGCCTCGCCAACGGCACCGGTTGCCGTTGCTCCCTGGCCAGCCAATGAAGCATTGGCGTTGTTCCGCGTGGTCGGGCTATTGGCCGCGTCCACCGATGTGCCGGTCTTGGTCCCGGCCGTGACATCGAGCGGTGTGTAGACCACCAAATAGCCAGTGTTGCGGATCTTGACGTTGTACTCGCGGACCATTTGATCGCCGCGAGTGTTGGCTTGGCTGCATCCTGATAGGATGAGCAGCAGGATAAGTGCAAGATAGCGCATAATTTCCTCACTGGTTTGAGATTACGACAGGGGATCCGCTGAAATCATCCGGGGCCTTTGGTGCAGGGTCAACACGCAGCTCGTTTGAAGGCTCGCTCTCCTGCCCGAACGTGTCATAAGCCGTTGCCGCAAAAAAGTGCGTGTCGTCAGGTATATCCATGGTCCAGTACACGCGCCCGTCCTTTATCGGCGGAAGACCAACATCAACATGGTCGCTGTATTGCCCTGACGCCCCGCCCCAATAAATGCGATACCCTGCCAGGTCCGGCTCCGAGTTTGGCAGCCACGAGAATGTGACCGTTGCCGCCTGAGCTATGCCTGTGGCCAGCACGAGCAGCAGAGCCAGCAAAACCTTCACGACACCGCCCCGAGATTCTCCAGCACAAACTCCGCCGCGGCCTTGATCGGCAAGCCGACGCCGACGGTCGAGTCGTACGTTGTCTCGACCGTCAGCGTCCTGATCGCGGACATAGAGCTTTCCTGGAACCGCAATGTATCGCCTGACAGCACGATATTTACTGTGGGCGCAGCCGTGACAGTCCCAGACCCAAAGTTGACTGATCCCGACCTGTCGGTAAGCGTCCACGATACGTCGGAGGACGGGACAACTTGCGCCCCGTCCTCATCTGTAAACGATGCCTCAACGACATATGTTGAGCGCTCTGTGGCGCGAATATCGAGAGAAACAGGCATTATGCGCTGGCTCCATTGCAGGTGTAGGTGATCGACAGTGTCTCTCCGGCAGCAAGAGTCTTGCTGGCAGCAAATGCGGATGACGCCAGCAGTGTTCCGCCTCCAGCGGCATCGCCCTTGGTAGCTGCCGCTGTACCGCCACCAACCACTCCGATACCGTAGATTGTGACGGCGGAAGCTGCGGTAATGACAGCCGCCGTGGTATTTGTCACGCTCTTGGATGTCGAGGAGACAGTGGCCCACTCCTGCCGGGTGGCCTCGCTGATCTCTGCATTTGCCTCAGTGTACCCAGGGACGGCATACGTGTCCCCGGCCGCCGGGGTATAAGTTGCAGACCACGGCGCAAAATACCATGCGGTAATGGGCGTGCCGCCTGTAAGCGCGGCATTGAGCATGTAGTTGATGCCATCGTCAGTTACCAAGTTGTGCACGGTCTCCTCTGAGAGCACGTTTCCGTGCTTGTCGCGGTGAATTACCGTAAAGCTGCCGCCAGCCTTGATCTGGTCGATTGTTGCTTTTCCAAAGATTTCTTTCAGATCCATCTTACTTCCTCACTTTGAAGGTTATTGTGGGGGCCTTGCTGGTAAAATCCGCACCTGCAGCCTTGCCAGCAAACGTGACAGAAACGACCCCGTTTGCCAAGTCAGAATCAATCCTGACCACATCGGATAACTGCAACACATCAAGCACGGTCGCAAGATACCGTGCCAGCACGCCAGTTGAATCGCTTGCGCTTATCGCATCGCTTACCTGTACAACATACTGCGCTGAAACTCCAATATCATCTGCTATTGACAGCCCATCAACTAGGCTCACCGCCGCCGTGCCGAGATATTCAGCGGCGTCTACAAAGTTAAGCTGCTCTGCTACCGAGGCCACAAAATGAAGCAAGGCACTAGCAGAATCAGCTGCCTGGATCGTATCACCTGCAGAAGCGGTCAGGCCTCCGAGCAGAGCGTCAGACAACGTCGCCGAATCTGTGACGCCCTCCAGTAGCGCGGCAAGAGCGCCGGTTGAATCGGAAACAGATAGCGTCTCGATTACGGACACAGAAGCAGCCCCGGCATACTCGCCCAAGTCTGACAGGTTGAGCTGGTCGGCAACGATGGCAATGAGGGATGCCTTTGCTGCGGAGGCCTCAGATATGTTTAGCTGGTCTGCGGCGGCCGCTATCAACGCCAGAGTTGCTGAAGTTGTGTCAGACAGCGACACGCCGTCAGTCAGTGCGACCAGCAGCGCGCGCACCTCGCTGGATGAGTCTGATAGCGATAGGCTGTCGGCGATGCTTGTGAGATACTGCCCCAGCCCTGCCTGAGAATCGGAGCTTGTGACTCCATCAGTAACGGACACGGAGTAACTCCCGATAGGCGCCACCACATCAGACGCAGTGACGCTATCGGCGATGGAGACGGTCAGCCCGCCGCTTATAAGCAGCCCTAAAAGCGTGCTGCCCCGGCATGACCATTTAGCGGTGAGAGGAGCTGCTGATTCGCTGCTGAGCAGCTGGCTACCGCGCTCTGTGAATACGCCGTTAATCGCCATTCAAGATCCCTAATTCAATTGGTTATCCACAAAGTACGATTCAGCGCCTTCGAGATATGCTACTTTTATGCGGTAAACAACCCTGCCTGTTTGGCCAGGTGTAAATGACACTGATAGTGCTGTCCACGTATTGTCAGCGGTCAAAACCTGCGTTGACCGCGCAATGCTTGTTGTCGTCCCTGTAGCAGTATCGTAATACTCAGCCTCGATATAAAATTGAGCAGCAGTCGGGAACGTTGTCGATATTCCAATAGACTTAACATAAACAGTCCGAGTTTGGGCTGATGCCTGAACATCGAACTCGTTCCACACTGCTATTTCTAGTGGGAAATTTTCCGTGCAATTGCTATTTGGTGTTGCCTTGATGCTTGACGCGGCCCCACCTGCACGGACTTCAACGGTATCTTTTTCTATTGTGCCATTGAAGAATTTTGACCAAAATGCCCCTTTAACTTGCTGGTGATCGTATGATTTTACCGAGTCGCCAATGCTTCCGATATAAACCTTAGCCTCGTCAAATAAACAATTAACTAGCGTTACATTTGCTCCACGGTTGCAGTGTATGTCCCACAATCCATGAGGGATAGTTTGCCCAAATGCTGTATTTTTTACAATGGCTATACACCCATTTGTCACCTGCAACCCATAGTCAGTTGATTCACCAGTTATTTTGCCACCATCAATATCACAAGAATCTATCTCCACAAACCCCCTCTGGAAATAGATATTTTGATGTGAGTTGTTGTGATATGATGAGTTTTTAATGGTTACACTGCCAGTGCCGTAAAAGTTTGTACCATAGAACCCCCTGTTATTTCCATAAAAATTTACGTTATCTAGTACAAGCCCGTCACTAGGACCAGTCTCAAAAGCCATATAGGTGCAGTTCGTCAAATCAATTCCAGATAGTTTCCAAAAGAGGTCGTAACTTGTCTTTATTCCATCATTAGTCCCTCCGAAATCAATAATAGGATTTGAAGTACTGCCTGCCGATCTCCAGTCACTGCTTAAAATCTCGATATAATTTTCCGGCGTCCCGTCCTCATCAAAGACAATATCTCCACCTCCTCCATAAACATGCGTCTGCCCTGACTGGACAAGTAGCCTGTCCCCAGGTGAGCGGATTGTGTCGGAAGTGTACTGGCTAAGATGGCAGAAAGGATTTGACGTGCTCCCGTCCCCAGAGTTGACCAGCGTCGCCCCTGCCGTGTCCGTGATTGTGGCCTGCTCAAACGCTGGGGAGATAGTTGCAGTTACGTCATCCGTAATCGCTGTCACCTTGTACCATTGCGCCCCAGCGCTTGCCTTAACGTAGTCCCCTACAGACAATTCTGTCGAAAACAAAGTGCCAGATCCACTAATAGTCTCGCTTGATTCTGTAAAGGTTACGGTGCCGGTGATAGTGGACCCATGATTAAAATCTAAGTAATAGTCAGCCATCAGAAAGCCCTCACCATATTGTCATCAGCCACAGCAACAAAATCGCGAAAAGCGGGGAAATCGACCGCCGGGACCAACCCAGCTTGGTGCGCCGCAGCGATATACTCATTAAGCAGGTACGGAAAAATTGCATACGCCTGCGCTGATAGGTTATCAGCACAATACTCGTCAAGATCATCCAGTGTTATGGCATGGTTTTCTCTTATGCAACTCACAACTGCCATCTTTACAGCCTCTTTGTGCGCAAGCAATCGCTGATCTACAGCTGACACAGGGACTCTTACTGGCCATGGCAATTCCCCAAGAGACGAGAATGTTTCTCCAAATGACTCCGGCGCTATCCGCTCTGCCCGTGCCCTGGCTATGGCCTCTGAAACACAAACGTCTAGCCAGCTCCTGTCAACATCCATACCTCTGAAGATCAACTCGCTTATCACAGCCTCAGCTTTGCGTCGTACCCTAAAAAATTTCGCAAGGTCACCAACTTCTACGGCTGAATATGTTGTCAATATCTTGATTAGCTCGGCTGTTGTCTTAGCAGTTAGTTGCTCAGTGAGCAACCTGGTAGTAGTCGTCATTTCTGCCCCTCAAAAAAGTCAAAAATCTCGGTGCAGGCGTCGATGTTGTGGCCAATATCGCCCTCAATATAAGCCGACAGCATGTGCGTGCCGCCAGACCAGCCATGCCCAAGGCCAAAAACCTTGATAAGCCTGTAATCGGCGCTTGTCCCAACCGCCTTGTATGTTGCGATGATGCTATTGTCCCGCGTCTCAATCTCCGGATCAGCCTCGCAGCCATTATTGTTAACCCATATTGCCGTATTCTCCTGCACGGAGCGATGGTTGATAGGCACCCAGGCAAGCTGCCCGTAACCGCCATCATATGGCGCATTTTTGTCTGCCGTGCCGTGGATGTGGATTATCGGCACCGGCCCGGATGGTGTATTCTCATCGCGCAACATGGTGCCTGACAGGCAAGCAACACCAGCAAGCTGGCCAGGAATATCACAAGCGAGCCTGTACGCCATCATGGAGCCGTTGGACAGGCCGGTAACAAACACCTTGGAAACAGCAAAGAATTGCCTAATGTCCTCGACCATGGCTTGGAAGTGGGCCACG
>Ga0256833_1002160_pt1 | contig 14031 bp, 15 predicted proteins | sample 356284metaG_FD_190535 | JGI IMG/M metagenome (GOLD analysis project Ga0256833, IMG submission 190535) | Hydrothermal vent microbial communities from Mid Atlantic Ridge, Atlantic Ocean - 356-284 | ecosystem: Environmental > Aquatic > Marine > Hydrothermal vents | place: Atlantic Ocean: Mid...
AGACCATAGACCGTGTCTGTCGGGTATACTACGAGGCCTCCACGCCTCGCTATCTCGGCGACGGCTCTCAGCTCGCTTGGAGAAAAGCTCCTTGGATCAACCCTTATCCTCATAACCTTCATGACCATGGTTACCCTCTTAGCAGCTCATCCCTAAGCCTGGCCAGTGCCTCATCGTGGGATGAAAGGTACCTGATTATGCACTTGTCTCGCTTAGTAACGCTCTGTATGCTTTTGCACTGCTTAACCTCTATGCAGACCCTCTTAGGCTTATCGCCTTTCTCCACGGTGATGCAGAGCACACCATCACTACTATAGCTATAGTCCTTGACTACGATGTCCTCTCCCAGGGCGTCACTGAGTAGATACTGTAGCTCGAAAACCACATCAACCCCCATCGTGTTCGCCACCGCTAGGCCTTTGCTAGGCTAGGTTGTATCCCCCTTATGCCCAGCTCCTACTCATACCCTATTTGGCTTACCTCTCCTAGACTAGGAGAGATAGTACCAGCGGGGCCGCGAGGGTGATAACTACGCCCTGGATCATTCCCGTCAGCATCGCCGCCTTATCCCCATAGATGGCTATAACCGGGAGACCAGTATCCATGGAGGTCGCTCCCCCCATGGCCACGGCTGGTAACGCGTACCCCTTAGCCGAGGCCAGGGGGTAGAGGAGGATGTGGAGAGACTCTCTAAACATGTTGGCTAGGAACCCTATTAGGCCGTAAAGCGGGTTAATGGTTGCGAGAAGAGGGCCTACTAGGCTATACCAGCCGGATGCAGCACCTATAGCGACCAGTACTCGGGGCCCGATACGAGCCACTGGCTGAAAGACTAGTAGCGATAAGCCGCTCGAAACCATAGTGGTTGCCGCGAGCACTGCTCCCAGGCCCACGAAGCCAATACTCTCCCTGATACCCTCAAGCTCCGATGATAGAGACAATATAGCGGCGAAAACCAATACGGCCACAAGGTAGTAGAGCACATGGTCTAGGACACTCTTGCTGATATAGCTAGTAGTGAACACGCCCAGTGCTCCACCAGCAACAAGAACTACTACCGCCCGGACAGGGGTGAAGGATAAGCCAGTACTGCCTAGGCTCCCCGGGGCCCCAGCAACCGGGTAACGTGGTTGAAGAATCCTTGTCACTGCAACGGCTACCGCGAAGCTAGACAGCATAGCCACAACCGACATAAGGAGGCTCAGCGCAACAACGCTCAGCGCCACCATGGGGCTCTTGACAGCGTTGCCGGAGATAAAGCCGACAAGGAATATAACGATATAGGCTAGCACGGTAAGTGCTCTAGAGGCAATCATAGAGACTTTACCAGATAGTCCTATCTCGCGGATAATTGGGAGCAGTAGCACACCAATAACTATTGAGAGAAAAACGACGCTCATGCCGCCTAAGTCCTCCCAAGCCCTAGTCCCGGAGCACTGCGCCGAGCTTATATGGTATTAATCCATCGCCACACCCGTAAAGGGCTCACTATATCTCTTTCCACTTACAAAGACTAGCAACAATCCCGCCCCCTCTACTCTATACACGGCCGAAAGCGGCCGAGGAGAAAAGAGCCCTGGGTGAAAGAAATGAAGGCCCTAAGAAAAATACTCGCACGCATAGCAATGGATCCACGCACCAAGATAGCCCTACTCGCAGCAGTAGCAGCAATAGTAGCCGCACTAGGCTACGGGGATCCAAAGTACTACGCCTTCGGCTACGGAGACCCCAGGTACTACGGGTTTAGCCTACCAGGAAACAGCGACGTATTCAGAATACAGAGCGGATGGGGCAACGTCTGGCAAATCATACACTAGCACAGAAGGGAGAACAAGCGCGCCCCAGGGGCCGCGCCCTACGCCTTTTTCACCCCTTTTTTGCACCCACGCCTCTCATCATGGTTCTCTCCTTTCAACTTGTGTGCTCGCGGGCCCCTGCCTATTTTTATCCCCGGTACGAGCCCTACTCCTATACCTTGTGGAGGGCAGCGTCTTGAGCCATGACTGTGTCCTAGAGACTTGTAGGGATTTGGGAAACGTTCTCGAGGTGAGCGGTGACGCTGCCCAGCTAGGTATAGTTGTCGCTTACTCTGCCTCCTGCGGCGAGCCTGTGAAACAGCTGGACCCGGGCCTCCTTGACCGGGAGGTCGAGGACTTACTGGGCTATGTGCGTAGCCGCTATAGTCTCGAAACGCTCCGTGAGGACCCCGTTGTCAGAGCCTATAGGGATTTCTATTGGCGAATAGGGATAGATCCTACAAAGACTAGGCCTAGTAGCGAGGCGTTGGTTCGTAGGGCTCTCCGCGGCTCCTGGCCGAGGATAAACCCGGTCGTGGATGCTGGTAACATTGCCTCCGCTAAGTACATGGTGCCTGTGGGCATCTATGATATGGATTCTTTCCACCCGCCAGCGAGAATAACGCTGGCGAGAGGCGGCGAGGTTTTCTACCCGATAGGCGGCAAGGAGGAGAATGTACCGAAAGGAGTGCCGATAATGATTGACTCGAGGGGGGTTGTTATGCACCTCTACCCTCACCGTGACAGCAGGTATACGATGGTAAGGGATAGTACTAGGCGCGTACTAGTAATCGCCGCCGGGGTCCCACGAGTGCACCGCGAGAGACTGGTGAGTACCGTTAGGGAGGTTCAGCGCCTCTTAGAGAAGCTCGGGTGGCGGAACTGTAGCGAGGTACTCGTCGCCCCAGAGTAACTAAACAAATCCGGGTTTCTCCCCCACCTGCCCTGGCCACTAATGAGCCCAGTTTACTACCTCTACCAAAAACTTTCTATTTCGCCTAAGCTCCCCAAAGCATCATGGATAGAATGCGCCTAGGGTGGTTTTTGATCCTTGAAGCTCTACGAGTACGAGTCTAAACAGATCTTCGCTAAGTATGGTATACCCGTGCCTCGGGGCTTCGTCCTAGAGCGCGGAGCCAGCATAAAAGAGCTACTAGAAAGGCATGGAATCAAGCCACCCGTAGCTATCAAGAGCCAGGTCCTCGTCGGTGGGAGAGGAAAAGCCGGGGGCATCAAGATAGCCAAGACCGTTGAGGACGCCGAGCGAGTAGCCGAGGAGCTTTTCAACAAGCCGATCAAGGGGCTTCTCCCCAAGGTGCTGCTCGTCGAGGAGGCCGTCCCGCACGAGGCGGAGCTCTACGCCTCAATAACAATGGATCGTGCGCATCGCCGCCCAGTGGTGCTGGTCTCGAGGCTCGGCGGAGTGGATATAGAGGAGATAGCGAGGGAGAAGCCCGAGGAGATACACCGGGCGTATATTGACCCATACATAGGGCTTAGGGGCTACATGGCCCGCGGGCTCGGCAAAAAGCTCGGGCTCAGCGGCAAGAAGCTCCAAGTATTCGAGAGAATCCTCCTAGCAATGTACCAGATATTCATCGACTACGACGGCGACCTCGTGGAGATAAACCCATTGGCGGTCACGAGCGACGGGCTCGTAGCCCTCGACGCTAAGATAATAGTAGATGATAACGCGTTGTTCCGGCACCCCGAGATAGCCAAGAGGGACCCAGCGGAGACCGGCGAGTACACAGAGCTAGAGGCAAAGGCACAGCGCCTAGGCTTCGCCTTCGTAGAGCTAGACGGGGACGTAGGAGTCATAGGCAACGGAGCAGGCCTAACCATGGCCACGATGGATCTCGTCTACGAGCGTGGCGGGAAGCCAGCAAACTTCCTAGACATAGGGGGCGGCGCATCAGCTGAGAGGGTTAAAGAGGCCCTCAAAATACTCTACGAGTTCCCCAAAGCAAAGGTGGTCTTCATGAACATTTTCGGCGGCATAACGCGCTGCGACGAAGTAGCGAGGGGTATCGTGGCGGCGATAAGGGAGCTAGGCCAGAAGAAGCCAATAATCGTCCGCCTAACAGGCACTAATGAGGAAGAGGGCCGAGAGATTTTACGAGAAGCAGGCCTCGAGGCCTTTATAGACCCGATCGAGGCAGCTGATAAAGCCATCCAACTCGCTCGCGAGAGGTGAGCCCCCGCCATGGCTATACTCATAGATCGTGACACAAGGGTCATAGTCCAAGGCATAACTGGTAAAGAGGGAAGCTTCCACACAAAACTAATGCTCGACTACGGGACCAAGATCGTCGCAGGAGTAACCCCTGGCAAGGGGGGAAGAGAGGTACACGGCGTCCCCGTCTACGACACCGTCGAAGAGGCTGTTAGGAGCCACGGGGCTGACGCCAGCATAGTGTTCGTGCCAGCTAGGTTCGCACCAGACGCTGTCTACGAGGCTATTGATGCTGGGCTGAAACTAGTTGTCGTGATAACCGAGCACATCCCGGTCCACGATACAATGAAGTTCGTTAACTACGCTAAGTCCAAGGGGACGGTGATAATTGGGCCCAATTGCCCCGGCATAATAGTGCCTGGGAGGATAAAGATAGGCATAATGCCAGCATCGCCGTTCAAGCCCGGCAACGTCGCCATAATATCTAGGAGCGGTACACTAACATACGAGGTAGCAGCCGCTATGACGAGAGAGGGTATTGGGCAATCAGTTGCAATAGGTATAGGGGGAGACCCAATAGTGGGCCTCGACTTCGTGGAGGCGCTGGAGATGCTAGAGAAGGATCCCGAGACAAAAGCAGTCGTAATGATAGGGGAGATAGGCGGCGACATGGAGGAGAGAGTGGCGGCAATGTACCGCGAGGGCCGTTTCACCAAGCCTATAGTAGCCTATATAGCTGGTAGAACCGCTCCGCCAGGGAAGAGAATGGGGCACGCGGGCGCAATAATATCAATGGGTACCGGGGCATACCAGGACAAGGTTAACGCGTTGAGGAAGGCGGGTATACCGGTAGCGGAGATGCCCTACGATATACCCAGGCTCCTGAAGGAGGTATTGTAACACCCATAATTAATACATAATTACTGTACCCATATATCGGTTTTTATCGTGTTTCCTCACACCATTTATATACTTTTCTACACCAATGTAAAGAGGCACAAGATATATCAACATATTTCTTATTCCAGATCTAGGGTGGGTACTAATAAGAATTACCTAAGAGAACCACAGAGACGAGTCACCCGTAGCTAGTAAACTAGTAGCAACGCTGGCGCCTTTGCCAACGCGAGTCATCGTATCAGAAGTAGAGGGTGATAGAGATAGTGAAGATAGGCGTATGCGAGATAATGAAAATACTGTGCCCCGTGCTGGTGCCAAAACCCCTCCAAGAACGGGGCGTGTTACTAGCTAATATCATGCACTTCGATTACCTCCTTGCAGCCAGCATAGCAGGCATAGACGAGAAAACAGCGAGCGAGGAGATAGAGAGACTGAGAAGACACGTACAGAGCCTCTACTCGAGAGGATGCCAGGTCTGCGGGAAGAAGGTCAAGGAGGTCATAGAGTACTGGGACTATGTTGTGGCACGGGATAGGGGTATAGCTATCTTCGACAAGTTCGTACCCCTCTGCGAGAAGTGCCTACGGGCAGCGAGATTCGATCCGGAGAACAAGAAGGAGCTAAAGAAAGCCATAAAGCTATTAGCTAAGATGAACAAGATTAAGAAGGAGGAAGTGGAGAATATTCTAGACAATCTCATTAAGCAGTGGCAGTTATCCTCGCAGGTGCATGAGTGGAAGATCTATGTGAATAGGCTCGAGGACCTAGGTATTGGGAAGAGAGTAGCTGATGCAATACTTAACAGCGCGGCGAGCGGCGAGATAAGCTTAGCCAATAAGAAACTAACAGTGTTCAATCCCTCGAGAACGGTGCACGAGTACCTATTATACGAGGATATTGACGCGCTATGCACTGGTCGCTACGATGCCTCAGGGCTCGGGGTCAAGGCCTCGATGCAGGGGATCGAGCCTGCTTGGAGCAATCTAAACGAGCACATAGACTACCTGCTCACCTTGAAGAAGCTGTGCAAAGGCGGGCAAGGAGCTCTTAAGCTCCTCGAAGGAGCCTGGGTAATACTCGTTGATAGGAGGGCTCGCGCCCACATACTTGGCGGAGCGCTACTATTGGCTAGAAGGGGTGAGCTGTGGTCCTCCCGCGTAGAGACACCGATAGAGCCTGTCGAGCCAGCGCCCGTGTACTTCTACGTACACAGCTTTGTCGATATATCGCTTCATAAGCGTGTCGTGGAGGAGATCGAGAGCCTCGTTATTAGTAGCTCACGCGGCATTGTTGAGGCGCGGTTCTATCCACGGAGCCCCGAGGGAGGGCTCTCACGCTACCACATATTCCGGTACATTATTCATTCAAAGCTATAGCGGTGCACTGATCCGCTAAACCTTAAATAGAGACCCCGTCTTCTCGGCTAATCCCCGGTGATGACTATTATCCGCGCGTCCAAGGCTTGGGCGTAGCTATAAGCCTCTCGAGGTCGAGGACTGGGTTCTCAGCTTCTGGGAGAAGAACAGAATATACGACTCGGTTAAGAAGAGGACATGGGACGAGAGGGAAGGGAGACCCGTATTCGCTTTCCTCGAGGGCCCACCAACAGCTAACGGGTTTATGCACGTAGGCCACGCTCGTGGAAGGACTCTGAAGGATGTAAAGCTGCGATACGCTAGGATGAAGGGGTACAGGGTATGGGACCAGGCCGGCTGGGACACGCAGGGACTGCCAGTAGAGCTCGAGGTTGAGAAGAAGCTAGGCTTCCGCACGAAGAAGGACATAGAGAGGTACGGGGTCGAGAGATTCATAGAGGAGTGTAAGAAGCTCGTCGACTACTACATAGAGCACTGGGAGGAGGCAAGTAAGAGACTGGGACTATGGCTAGACTATGAGCACGCCTACCAGACCAGGCACCCACGCTACATAGAGACGACGTGGAGCTTCATAAAGAGGGCCCACGAGCGGGGCCTCCTCTATGAGGGTAGGAGGGTTGTCCCCCGCTGCCCCCGCTGCGGCACCGCTCTTAGCAGCCACGAGGTGGCGCAGGGCTACGAGGAGGTTGATGACCCGAGCGTGTACTTCAAGCTACCCCTCGTCGATAAGCCGGGAACCTACCTAGTAGCGTGGACCACTACGCCCTGGACAATAATAGCTAACGAGATGGCTGTTGTCCACCCAGATGAGGAGTACGTGGTAATAGAGGTCGGGGACGAGAAGTGGATAGTTGCTGAGAAGAGGCTAGAGGCCTTCGCGAAGGACGCTGGGCTTCAGAGATACAAGGTAGTGGATAAGATTAGGGGGAGGGATCTAGAAGGCCTACGCTACCACCACCCCTTGGCAGAGGAGGTGCCGTACCACTCGGGGCACGATGAGAAGCCCTACCACACTGTCTACGCGGCCGAGTGGGTGACAATGGAGGAGGGTACCGGGGTTGTACACGCTGCTCCCGCCCACGGCCCCGAGGACTTCGAGCTAGCGCAGAAGACCGGGGTCGAGGTCTACACCCCGCTCCGCGAAGACGGGTACTTCGGCCCCGAGGCCGGCTTGTTCAAGGGGATGTGGTTCGAGGAGGCGAGCAACAAGGTAATCGAGGTGCTCCGGGGCAAAGGCCTACTAGTTCACGCTGGCACTTATCGCCACGAGTACCCGTTCTGCTGGCGCTGCGGCACCAGGCTGTTCTACTACGCCTCTAGGCAGTGGTTCATAAGGATAACCGACGAGCTGCGCTCGGAGATGAGGAGCCACGTGTACTCGATGAGATGGGCTCCTAGCTGGGCTGCTAAGAGGATGGGCGACTGGGTGGAGAATGCTAAGGACTGGTGCATAAGCCGGGAGAGGTACTGGGGCACACCGCTACCAGTCTGGAAGTGTACCAGTTGTGGCCACGTAGTAGTTGTTGGGAGCCTAGAGGAGCTAAGGAAAATGGCCATAGACCCTGCCAAGGTTCCCGAGGACCCGCATAGACCCGGGATAGACCGCGTGGAGCTGCGCTGCCCCAAATGCGGCGGCGTTATGAGGAGGGAGCCCTTCGTGGTCGACGTGTGGATGGATAGTGGTGTAGCCCACACGGCCTCCCTGGCGCAGTACAAGTGGCTACACCTATGGGATAAGCTCTTCCCCTACAAGTGGATCACGGAGGCCGCTGACCAGACGCGTGGCTGGTTCTACACCCTGCTCGCCACGAGCACTATATGGTACGGTGAGAAACCCTATAGGGAGGTACTGCTGCAGGGCCATGTTCTCGACAAGTACGGGAAGAAGATGAGTAAGAGCAAGGGCAACGTGGTATGGGCGCTTGAGTGGATGAAGAAGAACGGCGCCGACCCCATGAGGATATTCCTAATGAGCAGGGCGCCGTGGGATAGCATAAACTTCGACCCGGATGAGATCAATAGGTACAAGGGATACCTCAACATATTGTGGAATAGCGTGAAGTTCGCCGACACCTATATGGAGCTGGATAAGTGGAGCCCCAAGGACCCGAGAAGCGCCGAGCTAGAGGCCGAGGACAAGTGGATAATCTATAGGCTACACGAGGCGCTGAGAACCGTGAGCGAGGCCATAGAGAGCGATAACATGCACCAAGCCGTGCAAGCCATCATCGACTTCGTCGTGGAGCAGGTGAGCCATAGGTACATCCCGCTCATAAGGCCGAGGGTGTGGGAGGAGGAGATGACGAGCAGCAAGGACGCGGCCTACGCCACCCTATACTATGTGCTCAAAAACACCCTGGCAATGATGGCGCCGATGACCCCCTTCATAACAGAGTACCTATACCAAGCATTCGTAAAGAAATACGAGCCGGGAGAAGAGGAGACCATACACCTACAACCCTGGCCGGAGATACCGAGGGAGCTACTAGACGAGAAGATCTACAAAGCAGTGGAGGAGCTGCTCGAGGCCTCCGAGAAGATCCTTGCGGCGAGGAGCGAGAAGAGGCTCAAGAGGAGATGGCCGCTGAGAAGAGCAGCAATACTAGCCAAGAACACGGAGCTAGTAGGCGCTATAGAGGAGGCTAAGCACGTACTAGCCCGCTTCGCGAACATAAAGCAAGTAGAGGTGCTCAACACAAAGCCGTCGTGGGCCGATAAAGCGTTGGAGATAGAGACGGATAGCCTAGTAGTGTACACCGACATGGAGCTGGATAGGGAGACACTCCTAGAAGGCCTCGCCAGGGAGGTGATTAGGAGAGCCCAGGTCTTGAGAAAAGAGCTAGACCTACCTGTAGACCACGTGGCTGAAGCGCTCATAGTCTACGCTACTGGTGATCTACGAGAAGCAGTTGAGAAGCACGCCGAGCTCATCAAGAGAGAGGTAAGGGTGAAAGAGCTCCACGTCGTGGAAGAGGCACCGAGCAACGCCAAGACCTGGGAGATCGAGGGGAGCAAGCTAGCACTAGTCCTTAAACCCTAGGCGCCGCGGCTCAGCCGCACCCATATCTTTCACTCCCTATAAACCATTGATTTTATTACACAGTTCCTCCTAAGAAGCCCGGGCAGCTTCTCTAGGAACTGCCGAGCACTCGGAGTAAGCTCTAGCCCGAACACGTCCCTATAGCGAACAAACCTGGCGTCCAGCGCGTCGCTCCCAGCCCGGGGCTCGCCGCCACGGTACCCCATTAGGACATCTATTAGCACGTAGTGGGTCAGCCCCCTGGGCCCCTCCGCAACAAGCTCGTGCACGTGTATTATGCCGATGGGCTCCGCGTCTATGCCGGTCTCCTCCATTAGCTCCCGCCTAGCAGCCTCCAGAATAGTCTCACCGGGCTCCACGTGGCCTCCGGGGATACTCCACATACCCCTAAACGGGCTATAGCGTCGCTTCACAAGCAGTACCTCCAGGTCGTCGCCAGAGCCTCGCGTGACCAGCGCGCCCACGCCGAGAACAGGGCCATGGGGCCTCATAGCTCCGCATCCTCTATCGGCTCTGCCTCTAGGAACTCGCGGGCAAGCCTATCAACCTCGTCCCCTCTCGCCTCCCTGAAACGTCTCCTCAGCAGCTCCTTGGCCTCCTCGTATGCCTTCTCGAGCCTAGAGAAGGGTATGTACACTACCTCGCCGTCGCTCGTCTCCAGGAACACCGCGAAAACCCTACTAGGGTAATCTATCACCACGTGGATGCATGGAGGCTCCTCGCACTCATAGCTCTTCCTAAGAGAGTGCGGCAACGCCCCGGTCTTCCCCCAAGACTCTCCAGTGGTACCTGGTCCGGGCTCATCTATATAGTGGTGCCGGGGCTCTGCCTCCGCGGCAGCGCCTAGCGGTTTGCGGCGAAGAGCACCGTAGAAGTATAAATAATTCCGATACGCGTACCCTCCTCATCTGGCTAGAGGTGTGGGAGAAACAATGCTACGAAGAATAGCCCCATTAGCTGTACTTGTTTTAGTGCTGCTCCCCTTAGTGGCGGGGATAGCGTTCTCGCAGCGAGTAGCTGGTTTTAGCCTCAGCGTGGAGAAATCCGAGCTGAGGCTCAAGATATACCCCGATGGCTCCGTGAAGATCATCTACGGGGTAAAGGCCGCTATAGCGCTGCCACCGGGCTCGCTGAACAAATCCAAGCTCGATATAAGGCTGGACTACGAGAACAGCTACGAGAAAACGAGTAGCTCGGGCCACCTAGTACTAAGCGGCGTCATCGAGTCGCCCAGCATGAGTACGAGCAAAGGCAAGCTAGGTATCAGCATAGAGGCCGAGGCTGCTCAGAGAGGAACCCGTATCTCGGCGAAGCTGAGCGGGACAATAGTGCTTCAAAACGAGTCAACCAGTACAGTGATAAAGATAAAGGATGTCTCCATCAAGGCTGATAACGCCTCCAAGGCCTTCTTCCACGTGGAGATCGAGGCCAAGGGCCTCAGACCCGGCAAGGCTGCTCAGCAGACGACGCCCAGCGTATCCAGTATCAACGAGATGCTGGCAAGGAACGGGATAGACTACGTCAAGATAAGCTCGATCGGGGTAATGCTAGAGGAGGGCGGGAAGACCAAGATAATAGCCAACGGGGTGATAGATATAGATAAGATGCTCTCAGAAGCCGTTGCCGCCGGGATGCCATCCACCGACGCCGCTAAGCTCAAAAAACTACTAGAGACAAGCATGAACCTCGAGTCAAAAACCAAGCTCGACGCAAGCATCGAGGCTAGCTCGGAGCACAGAATAGTGATCAACGTGGAGTACAGCACCAAGACAAGCGGCGACGTGGAGAAAGCAGAGGAGATAAGCAAACAAGTCTCCCCTCTCGTCACCGAGCTATTAACAGCGCTTGTGCGCAAGGCGGCGCAGGCCACGGGTAACCAGAGACTAATGCAACTACTCCTCATAAGCTCGATGACAAACGCTGAGCAGGCAGGCCTACCAGTAGCAGTGGCTCCGCCTACGAAATCAGAGGTAAAAGCCCATATCTACAGCTCGGGCGACAAGATAGTAATAGAGGTCTCCTACGAGGGGCCGCGGCAGAGAATAGTGCCCAGCTCGGGCAGCCCATCAACTGATGCTGAGAAGATGCTCACACTGGTCTCAGCTCAGCTAACCCAGGTAAAGAGCCAGCTAGCCAGACTAGGCCTTGTCCTACCAGGCGCGGAGAAGATCATACCCAGCAAAGTGGTAGTGGAGCCAGCATCCGCTGGCGTAAAGGTCTCAAAAACCGAGGCAACCTTATCGGAGCTGCCAAGCCTCAGAGTCAAGATAGTGCAGACGGCGACGCCTACACCGCCCAGCCCCGCACCAACAACGACTACCGCGAGCAAGACAAGCGCTCCAAGCCCCACAGCTACCGCCTCGACAACCTCGGCGGGCGGCGCGACTCATACAGCCACGGCTAAGCCAACAAGCTCAGCAACGCAAACAACTGCTAAGACAACAACCACGGGTAAAGGGAGAAGCGGTGAGAGCAACACGCTGCTAGTGGGAGGCCTCGTTGTCGCAATAGCTGCGATAATCGTGGCGATAATTATTTCAAGGAAAAAGTGATGTAGGCGACCGAGGGCTGTGAACAATAAAAAGCCTTGTCGGAGAGGTTGCGGGAAGAGGGCACTCCATGGAGAACCCCTACGGTGTTTTTCGCGACAAGAGGCTCCTCTTGGTAACAGTGTTCGCGCTGCTCGGAGCAGCCTCTAAGATGCTGGGCTCAGCTCTCTACGGTAGCCGTGCTCTATTCGTTGACGCGCTGACGTGTGTGGCTAACATCTCGTCCCTCTTCATAGTCATCTACTACTTGTCGAGAGCCTTCAAGCCCCCGGATGCTGATCACCCTTTTGGCCATGTGAGGCTCCGCTACGGCGGCGTGGTGGCTATCCTCTCGATATACATGTTCGTAGCGGGGTTCTCGGCCGCAACCCTCTACTACAGCGCCCACGGCTACAGCGTCGGCGAGGGAAGCGCCTACGCAGCTATCCTTGGCGCCTTTTTCTACTCTATCGCTATATGGTTGTCACGGGGACTTGATGAGAGCATACGCGTCTACGCCGGGTTTACCATGAGCGAGCTAGTTGAATCAGCTATAGTTGTTCCCAGCGCGTGGCTAGGCTATAGCAAGGGATACCTCTACGACCTCGCCGGGGCCTTGGCTATACTCGTGTACCTCTTCTACGAGGCAGTGGAGACTCATCACCGGCTCGTGAGAGCCATAGCGGATACGAGCCCGCCGCCACGGGTCTACGAGGAGGTCGCTAGGGAGGCTAGGCTGAGGGGACTAGTCCCCGTATCCCTGAGGCTCAGAATGATTGATGAGAGGCTCTGCTCCGGCGACATGGTTGTCAGGCCTAGGCTGGGAATGGCCCCCGATATAGCCGATATACTGGCTGACGAGGTTAGAGAGGAGCTGTTGCGGCGGGGCTGTGACGTGGTAATACACATAGATTATTCAAAACCATGGAGGGATTTAGGGGAGCCTAGTAAGAGTTCTGCACAAAAGTAATTAAGCTAGACCAGCACAAAGCACTCTATTAACCCGGGACAGGGGAAACTATACCAAGCGAACGAGATGATAGCAAATGCTCCCACTCCACTACCCCGTATACAGGGCCCAGTTCGAGTTCCTCAACGGCTTCGAGTGGATCATCATCCTGCTAATAATACTGCTGATCTTCGGCCCATCAAAGCTACCACAGCTTGCAAAGGGTCTAGGACAAGCCATCTACGAGTTCCGTAGAGCGTCGCAGGGACTGGTAGAGGAGAAGCCAAAGGAGGAAGAGAAGGAGAGGAAGAAGAGCGAGCTAGACGAGGAAACGCTCAAGGCGCTGGCAAGGAAGCTGGGAGTCGAGAACCCCGATAATATGGAGAAGGAGCAGCTAGCGCGAATAGTTGTCGAGAAGGCTAAGGAGAAGGGCCTTATAAAGGAGGCATGACCCGTCCCCAACACTGTTTTCTCTACATAACATGTTTTTGCCCATATTCCTGCCTCCTAGGGGGTTTCCTGGCCTATACTCGTATGAATGGCTGAGGCCTCCTCCTACTACGCGTCGATGCGAAGAGCATCTTGCCAGCGTCTACTACGCCGTATAGTGATGAGGAGAAGCCAGTTACGAACAGCGTCGCCGTCATTATGGCTTGTAGGCTTGGTGTCGTGGCTTGCTTTAGTACTGAGAGCGAGTATATGGAGTATGTGAGCACTATTACCAGGTCTGCCAAGGTTCTTATCGCGGGTGATACTACGAGGGATAGTACGGCTATAGCCGCCTCTACTAGGTAGAGGAATGAGAGAACCGAGACCATTATGACGTAGAGCGTGTTCCCCCGGGCCGCTATATGGGTGTAGGCTAGGCGGCATGTAATAGCGTATAGGGGGGCTAGTAGTAGTAATGCTTTATGAGCTCGTGTAAGACTAGGCATCGTTACCAAGCCAGTGCGGTGTCTCTAGCCAGGCGCCCCCTGTTCTACTTTCTCCGAGAAGTAGTAAGCGTATATGCCCGCGACTAGGAGCAGGAGACCCGATATAGAGTATAGGGTCGTTGCCCCGAGGGCATCGTATATCGCTCCCCCTATTATCGGGGTCGGGGCGCCCGCTAGGCTGCGGACAGCGTTAGCACTTGCATAAGCCTCCCCGATATTCTCGCCAACGGCTAGTAGCGCCACTGCCCTATTATACGCGGGCACCCATGCCGCTATGCTTAGCCCCGCGAAGCTTAGGCCTAGTAGGGGGTAGTACCAGGGCCTCATAGCG
>Ga0256833_1002161_pt1 | contig 14018 bp, 11 predicted proteins | sample 356284metaG_FD_190535 | JGI IMG/M metagenome (GOLD analysis project Ga0256833, IMG submission 190535) | Hydrothermal vent microbial communities from Mid Atlantic Ridge, Atlantic Ocean - 356-284 | ecosystem: Environmental > Aquatic > Marine > Hydrothermal vents | place: Atlantic Ocean: Mid...
CTTTTTAGCTAAGAACTTTATAGCCATCATAGCTACTAAAATCTCTACTATTGCGGCTAGTATTAGTGAGTTGTAATTTAGTAGTGTTATATACTCTGTATGGTATCCTATTGTTGCAACGGCTACTAGTAGGGTTAGGGGCATAGATAGTCCTAGGGCTAGTAGGATTAACTCTTTTATATCTAGAAATTGTTGTAATATTATGGTTGAGGCAATTTTTATTGTAAATGATAGTGCTACAATAATTAGGGCATTGCTTAGCACTCCAGGTAGTGTTATTGAGCTTAAATCGAAAGTTGTTCCTACATGTATAAAGAAGAGTGGAACTAAAAAGCCAAAGCCGAAATTTCCCATCTTCTCTTCTAATTCGTGTTTGTGGTGGAAAAAGGCGCTAATAGCAACTCCGGCTATAAATGTTCCAAGGGCCAACTCTAAATGTAGCCAAATCATTACAACAATAAAGAAGAAAAATAGCGACATACTAAGCCTTATATCATGCTCTGCTGTGCTCTCATTTGGCATAAGTTTATCTTTTAACTCTGGGTTCCACCAAAATAGAATATCTAGCGCTTTATATAAAATAACAATTAGTAATATAAAGCCAAATAGAATTGATAATTTATATAGCAGCTCTATACTAAAGCCAACTTCACTAGCGGCGTCTAATATTGTAAGAGTTATAATACTTGCAATCTCTCCAATTACTCCAACTACAAATGCAATTTCTATCCACTTCTCATCTTTTCCATAAATTTTAGATAGAGTTGCCAAAAGTCCAACAGAAATTAGAGGCAAGGCAACAATAAATATAATATTTAAGTTAAATATAAAGCCAACTAATGCAGATAGCCCACCCAAAAGCACTACATAAAAAACCCCTCTTTGTAGCAAAGCTTTAGGGGCATTTAGCACTTTTTCCAAATTAACCTCTAAACCTGCTAAAAACATCAGATATAAAAAGCCAACCTCTGCAACTAGCTCAAAATACTCATTTTTATGAATAACTCCAACTGTTGCTAAAATAGAACCAATTAATATCTCAAAAGCAGGAATTGGTATTTTAATCAAGTTGGCAATAAATGGAGATAGCCACAAAATTAGAGCTAAAGTTAAAATTAAATATATATCACTTGGCATGGCAATCTTTTGCTATCTTAAAGCCCATATCTTCTAACCTTGCTCTATCTGTTTGTGGGTTTTCACCCTTTACTGTTAAATAATCACCAATTACAATAGCCTCTGCTCCTGCATTAAACATTGCTAACTCTTGCTCTTTGCTTTTAAATAGATGCTCTCTTCCTCCAGCTACCATAATACGAGCATTTGGTAACTTTCTTTTAACCTTTTTAATAACCTCTATTGCCTCTTTATAGTCTATATTTCTACTCTTTATTGGCAAAGATGGATTTGGTATAAAAAAGTTAATAGGCACAGAGTCTGGATTTAGCGAAGCAATAGAGTCTATTAAACTCTCTCTATCTTCTAGACTCTCTTCCATTCCAAAAATTCCACCACTGCAAACATTTAGCCCCACACTCTTAGCATTTAAAACTGTCTCATATCTCTCATCCCAACTGTGGGTTGTGCAAATTGTTGGGTAATACTCTCTTGATGTCTCTAAATTATGATTATAGCTATCTACTCCATTATCTTTTAAATACTTCAACTGCTCAACAGAAGCTGTTCCATTACAGGCAATTAAATTTAAATTATCTATCTTCTCTTTTATACTATATGCAATTTTTGCTACAATCTCTGTTTTTTTATCATCTAACCCTTTACCCGCAGTTACCAAACAATATCCTATTGCTCCATTTGCTTTTGCCTCATTTGCCTCTTTTAAAATCTGCTCTATTGGTTTAACTTTATATCTATCTATATCGGCTCTATATCTAACGCTTTGTGTGCAAAATTTGCAATCTTCACTGCAATTTCCACTAAGTATATTATTTATAGCACATAAAAAAATCTCTTTTGACATCTAATCCCTTTTAAATTCAAACTCTCTACTACTCCATTTAAGAGCTGTTGGCTCTCTATAGATATAATCTACTAAGAAATGACTCTTTGATACCTCTATAATAGCACATTCACTTAAATCTTTCTCTCTTGCACAAATTTCGCCGGGGTTTAAAAATAGTGAACCACCCTTATACTCAGCACTAAATTTATGTAGATGCCCAAATAAAACTATATCACAATCGTTAGTTAGGTAGTAGGGGAGGTGCATCATCTTTATAGTTGTATCTTTTATCTTTAAAAAGTATGGCTCACTCTCTATTTTATACTTATACTCAAGCCCCTTTAGAGCATAATCGTTATTCCCAAAAACTCCGGCATAAGGCAACCCACTAGTTGCTAAATTTTCTAAATTCTCTACTAACTCAAAATCTCCAAGATGAAGCAGATACTCTGCCCCTTTGCTTTTTAATTGAGATATTGCCTCTTTTTGTAAATCGCCTCTTTTATGGGTATCAGATATTACTCCAATTTTAAAGCTACTCATAAAGTTATCTTTTTACCTCGTTTTCTTTATATTTACACTTTAAACACTCATCTAAACTTTTTGCTTTTAACTCTTTATGCACCATTAAATAGCCACACTCTGGACACTTCTTCTCTATTGGTTCATAATTTGTAATAAATTTACACTTAGGGTAATTTTCGCAACCAAAAAATTTACCTCTTCTTCCACTTCTCTCTAGCAATTTACCACCACACTCTGGGCATGGAACTTTAGACTCTTTTGGAGGCACTAAAGATTTTGTATTTTTACACTTAGGGTAAGCACTACAAGCCAAAAATTTACCACGGCGTGAATTCTTGATAACCATAGGGCTTCCACACTTCTCGCACACTTCAGTTGTCTCTTCTGCTTGAGGTTTCTCTCCCTCTTTTGTCTCTTTCATATTTCGACTATATTTACATTTAGGAAAGTTAGAGCAAGAGATAAACTCTCCATATCTACCCTTTCTAATAACCAATTCTCCATCTTCACAATCTGGACATTTCTCACCTATTGGAGTAACCTTTTTTTGAGATGGAATATCCTTTTTACCTTTTTCTATCTTCTCCATAAAAGGTGCATAAAAGTCGCCTAAAACCTTTTGCCAACTCTCTTTGCCCTCAGCAATTAAATCTAACTTCTCTTCCATATTTGAAGTAAAACTAGAATCTACAATCTCATCAAAGTGCTTCTCTAAAAGCTCTATAACTGTAAATGCAATCTCTGTTGGAATAATTCTCTTTTTGTCTATCTCTATATAGTTTCTTGTTTGTAAAATTGTAATTGTTGGTGCGTAGGTGCTTGGTCGCCCAATTCCTCTCTTTTCTAACTCTTTGATTAAACTAGCTTCTGAGTATCTAGCTGGTGGCTCTGTAAAGTTCTGTTTTGCATCAATTTTAGTAAGCTCTACATCTTGTCCCTCATCTAATTTTGGTAAAATTGTATCTTTATCGCTATATCCAGTTACTTTGTAAAAACCATCAAATAGCATCTTTTTACCTTGAGCTTTAAATACTACATCAGCCCCTTTAAAGAATACATTTTGCAACTCATACTTTGCATCTTCCATTTGAGATGCTAAAAAACGGTTATATATAATCGTATAGAGTCTCAACTCGCTACTCTCTAAATATTTTGCGGCAATTTGTGGAGTAAACTCAACATTTGTAGGACGAATAGCTTCGTGTGCCTCTTGAGCCCCTTTAGATTTTGTTACATAAGATTTTGCTTTAGTTGGTAGATACTCTTTGCCAAAACTCTTCTGAATAAACTCTCTAGCACTCTCTACAGCCTCTTTTGCCAAATTTAAGCTATCTGTTCTCATATATGTAATTACACCACTAACACCACTATTTGTCTTAACACCCTCATATAACTTTTGGGCAATTTGCATTGTTCTTTTTGGTGCAAAACCTAACTGTGTAGATGCAGCTTGCTGAAGAGTAGAAGTCATAAATGGTGGTGGAGTTTTAGCACTCTTTTTTGTAACTTCTATCTTATCTACCTTAAAGTTACTACCCTTTGCACTCTCTACAATCTCATCGGCTAACTCTTTATTAGATATTGTTAGCTTTGATATCTTCTTACTTTTATATGAATAGATATCAGACTCTATCTTTTTATCAAATAGTGCCCAAATACTCCAATACTCTTGGGGTTTAAAGGCTTTAATTTCACGCTCTCTATCAACTACAATTTTGAGTGCAGAGCTTTGAACCCTACCGGCACTAAGCCCTCTTTGTATCTTACTAGCAAGTAGAGGCGATAGCTTATATCCAACAATTCTATCTAACAGACGACGAGTCTGCTGGGCATCTACACTATCCATATCTATAACTCTTGGATTATCTAGTGCCTTTTTAATTGCACTCTTTGTAATTTCGTGAAATACAATTCTAGGAAGCTGGGTTGGCTCTTTTCCAATGGCTTTAGCCACATGGTATCCAATAGCCTCTCCCTCTCTATCTTCATCGGTTGCGAGGTATATAACTTCTGCCTCTTTTGCCAATTTTTTCAACTCTTTTACCGTCTCTTTGTTATCTTTTGACACAACATATTTAGGAGTAAAATTATTATCTTCTATTGTTATACCAAATTGTGTTTTTGGCAAATCTCTAATATGTCCTTTAGAGGCAACTACTTTATAGTTTCTCCCTAAAAAGTTGCTAATTGTTCTTGCTTTTGCTGGTGACTCAACTATAATTAAATTCTTCATACCTAACCTAATATTTTAAAATTATAAATTTATGCCATTTTAACACAAAATATTAAAATTACTTGCTATAATAACAAAAAAATTAAGGAATAAATATTGAAAAAGATAATATTTTCAACACTTTTAGCTATCTCTTTAGCAACACCAGCTCTAGCAAAAGAGAGTAGTTATATAGATAAAGTTACCAAATTATGGACTCTTAAAACAAATGGTTTAATAGAGTTTAATACTACAAAAGTAGAAGATGGATATAAATTAAAAATATACTCTAAAAATAGACTTTATAATAAATTATTGAGTGGAAAAGAGGTAAAACTCAAAGTTGATGAAGGTCCATTAATTACAACTCCAAAAGTTATGTTTGGCATAGCAGGATTAAGTTCCAAAGGCTCTGTGTTAGATATTTTAAATGACAATTTTAAAAAAGATTTAACTAAAGATATTAAATCTAAAGTAGAGTATAACTATGACGCAACCATAAGTTACAGTAAAAAATTTAACTCTAAATTAAGAGTCTCTCCCGTTGTGATAGATAATAATACAAGTTTTATCTTTAAGATGAGTAAGATTGTAGATGAGAGTAACTTTGATTTAGATAGCTTTACCGGTAGAGATATTTTAACTATAAAATCTATTGAAATTAAACCCAAAAAGGAAGAGGGTAAACTCTTAATTAAAGATTTATCAATAGATAGTAAAATCACACAAGAGCCAATAAAAGACTATATGCTTTTTGCAAATACTAATATATCTATTGCAGATTTTGACTTTACAGGAAAGCTACCTTCTACACTTAAACATATTAAACTCTCCATTAATGCGAGTTCAGATACAGTAAGAGTAGATAGAGACCTTATGGATATAAAATTAGCTTATAATATAAAAGCCAAAGATGAGAAGACAATAGCTCTAGCAAAGGGTGTTAAAGAGTCTAAATTTAAATTAGAGCTTAAAAATTTAGGTATAGATGGAGTAATAGGGTTTGCTAAATTTAGTGATAAAGTAGATAAAGCCCAAGAGAAGATATATCTAGCATCAGCTAGTGGCAATAAAGATGATATGAAAAAAGCATATGCTAACTTGCAAGAGATTACTAATAGCATTGTGCCACTATGGAATAAAACATTTATTACAAATAAAAGTAAGATACTCTTAGATTTAGAGTTAAAATCAGATAAAACAAGTTATATTAAATTAGATTTAACATATAAAGGTAAACCACTATCAGGAAATATCCAAAGTGCAATGCTCTCTTTGGCATCTCAACAATTAGAGCTATTTGATGGAACATTTGATATTGTAGTAGATAGCTCAATAGCTTCAGCTGTAAATCCATTTGCAATAATGGGGCTAGATATGCTAAAAAGTAAAGGCTTTGCAACATTAAAAGATGGGTTATATAGATTTAAGGGTGAGTTAAAGGGTGGAAAAATAGTAATTAATGGAAAAGAATACACCCTACCAGAGTTAAGTCGCGCACTATTTTAAACTATAGTCAATTTTAATGTGCTCTATATTTGGTATTGTAGGTGAAGTTGATGGCAAAGAGTTAAAAGCTTTTGATACTTTAGCTCACAGAGGGGTTGATGGCTCTAGGTTTTTAGGTAATAAAAACTACTTTTTTGGTTCTCACCGATTGGCTATTGAGAGTTTTGGCAAAGAGATAAACCAGCCACTAAAAAAAGATGGGTTTATAGCCCTCTTTAACGGAGAGATATACAACTATAATGAGTTGATTTTAGAGTATAATTTAGATGCAACAGATGAGATAGAGACAATTTTAGAGCTCTTTAAAAAGGGTTACGATCTTCACGATAAACTTAGAGGTATCTATGCAATTGCTATTTATAAAATATCTACAAATGAGCTTTGGCTTTTTCGTGATTTAGTTGGTAAAAAGCCAATATACTACACTTTCGAAAATGGTAAATTTATCTTCTCTAGCGAAGTTAAAGCTATAGAGAGCTTAGTTGGTTTTAATTTAGACAAACGAGCAATTCACCACTACTTAGGCTTTGGAACAACTATTGCACCATATACTATATTTAAATCTATCAAAAAACTCCCTCCTGCAAATAGACTCTATTTTAAAGATAAAGAGACTCTCTTAGAAAACAAAGAAAACTTTTTATCAATTGATATATCTATAAATAGTAAAGAAGAAGCTGTAACAAAGTTAGAAAATAGACTCCTTGAGGCAGTTAAAATAAGAGTTCCAAAGAGTGTAGAGTGGGGTGTTTTGGTAAGTGGTGGGCTAGACTCCTCTCTTGTGGCATCTATGGCTAATAAATTTAGCAAAAGTGCTTTAAATATCTTTTCGATAGGTTATGAAGGGTATAAAAGCTATGATGAGAGAGCCTATGCAAAAGAGGTAGCCACTTCACTCGGCGCAAACTTTTATAGTTTTAACTTTACCAAGAAAGATTTTTTTGATACACTAGAAGAGATGCTAGAGATAATAGATGACCCAATAGGAGACCCTGCACAAATTCCACTCTATTTTTTAATTAAAAAGGCAAGGGAGCAGGGGATAAAAGTGCTTTTAAGTGGCGATGGAAGTGATGAACTATTTTTGGGATACAGAAGTTACAAAGAGTATTTAATGATGGAGAGTGTAAAAGATTTACCATACTCAAATTGGCTAAAAAACCATTTAAGAGCAAACTTTTCCGAAAATAAAGAGTGGGAGTGGTATAAAAGAGCCCTAAACAAAGAGCTTATCTTTAGAAGCAGTGCTGAGCTATATACAGATAGACAACTAAATATGCTACTTAGACTACAAGAGAGAGATGGAAAGAATTACGAGCCACTAAAAGATTACTGGAGTAGTTTTAAAAATAGCAATAGAGATATAGTAGATTGGTTTACATATGCAGATTTAAAAGTGCAACTATCAGAGTTTTTTCTAGCCAAAATAGATAGAGTCTCTATGGCTAACTCTGTTGAGGTTAGAAACCCATTTTTGGATAAAATGATAGTTGAGTTAGCCTTTAATATAGAGCCAAAAATCAGATACAATCCAAGTTGTGTAAAAGAGATAGTTAAAGAGCTTGCAAAAAAATATATTCCAATAAATATAGTAAAACGAAAGAAAAAAGGATTAAACTACCCATTTTTAGAGTGGATATTAGAAGAAAATGGTGTAGAAAAGATATATAAAGCAAATAAAAAGTTTAACTTTTTAAAAGTAGAGCATCTTGACTATTTAAGCCAAAAGGCAAAACAAGGTAAATTTAGACAGCATCTCTTTCCACTATATATATTATCTCTTATGTTGCTAAAAAAATAGAAATAAAAAGTTATATTTTTCTAAATTTATTAAAAATAGTAGTATAATTGGGTTTAAGAACTATATTTTTTAAAAAAGGCAAATAATGACATATAAAACATTTGATAAAGAGTGTTTAACTTATCACGAAGCAAAAGATGAATTTGGAACAAACGGTAAAACAGGAACACTTATTACTAAGAGTTGCTCTACACAAGAAGAGCTCTCTATGGCTTACTCTCCAGGGGTTGCATATCCATGTTTAGAGATAGAAAAAGATATCAGCAAGGCATACGATTATACAAATAAAGGAAATTTGGTTGCAGTTATCACAAATGGAACAGCAGCTCTTGGCTTAGGGGATATAGGTGCACTTGCATCTAAGCCTATTATGGAGGGAAAAGCAGTTTTGTTTAAAAAATTTGCAAATATAGATGCAGTTGATATCGAGATAGACTCTAAAGATAGCGATGAAATTATAAATATAGTATCTAAAATTGCAGATAGCTTTGGAGGAGTTAATTTAGAAGATATTAAAGCTCCAGAGTGTTTTGAGATAGAAGATAGATTAAAAAAGATATGCTCTATTCCAGTTTTTCACGACGATCAGCACGGAACAGCTGTTATTACAACAGCAGGTTTGATAAATGCACTTAAAATGACCGATAAAAAAGTTGGTGATTTAAAAGTGGTAATTATAGGTGCAGGTGCAGCTGGAATTGCTAGTGGTAGAATGTATAGAAATCTAGGAGTAGAGAATATTCTTATGTTCGACTCTAAAGGTGTTATTCATAATGGTAGAAATGATTTAAATGAGTATAAAAAAGAGTTTGCAATAGATAAAGATGTAACTCTAGAAGAGGCAATAGATAATGCAGATATGGTGCTTGGTCTAAGTAAAGGAAATGTTATTACCAAAGAGATGGTTGAATCTATGGCAGATACACCAATTATATTTGCATGTGCAAATCCAACACCAGAGATAATGCCAGAAGAGGCATTGAGTGTAAGAAGAGATTTAATTATAGGAACAGGAAGAAGCGATTATCCAAATCAAGTTAATAATGTATTGGGCTTTCCTCATATATTTAGAGGTGCACTTGATGTTAGAGCAAAGAATATAACTGAAAATATGAAGTTAGCAGCAGCATACGCTTTAGCAGAACTTGCTAGAGAAGATGTTCCAAATGAAGTTAGAACTATACACAATAGAGATAATATGGAGTTCTCAAGAGAGTATGTAATTCCATCACCATTTGATAAAAGGGTTATGGTTTATGTAGCTTCAGCAGTTGCACAAGCAGCCGTAGATGATGGGGTTGCAAGAGTAAACTCATTTCTAAAAGAGAGATATATAGAGCATTTAGAAGAGCTATCTAAACGCTTTTAATCTAAGAGTCTTAACTTTCTTGCTTAAATCATCAATATTTTATAGTGCTAATAAACTAAAGCTTTTAAAGCAAAGTTTGCTGCACTTCTTATCGGACCCTCGAATTTATTCGAGGCAATAACCCAAAATTAATTTTTTGTCTCAAATATACGCGAATAAATTCGCGTTTTACAACTATCTTTTGGCTTCTATTAAGAACTCATACCTTTAGCCTTTTTCAAAAATAACTTTAGAGAGTTCTCTTCTCTAAAGCCTATATTATAATTTATATGCTTTAGATACCACTTTAACTCTTTTGGGCTTATCCCCTTTTTTTGAGCTTCTCTTTTTAATATATATTGTGGAATTTTTGCCTCTTTACTATTAAATTTTAGAGCCAATTTTTTAACCCTCTTTTTATGTTTGTTAAAGCAGAGCCTAGCAAAGACAAAGGGTAGTCCCATCTCCTCTTTCCATCTTAAAGCAAGGTCTGTAAAGTTATCATTAGGACTCTTTAAATAGTATCTTAATGCTTTATCTCCAATTATAACCTCTCCTTTAATATTTAAAACCTTTGATAAAACATTTGATGTGTCGGACTCACTATCGAACAACTGTTCATTTGGCAATACCAATACACTGTAAACAGCCCCATTAGCTACAATACCCAAATTGGTGCATCTGCTGCCTCTACTTTTTATACTAGATATAAAAGCAGCATCTATTTTCCTCTTTTTAAATGCTATATTAATAGTAGAAGGTGCAGATTTTTTATAATTTATAATCTGTTTTAATTGATTATTGCTAATATTTTTTTTTATATATACCTGAAATGGCAGCAGGTTTAAATATGATATAGAACCGAAAATCAACTTATTACCTTTTTTGTAATTGTAACATTTGTAGTGGCTTTAAGAGCTTAATAGGCTAAAAATGTGTATTTAAGTAATTTAATATTAATTAATTTAAAAAACATTTAAAAAGTTTAAAAAATTGCAAAATGAAAATAATATAACAACATTTATTTCAAAATGTCCATTAATTTAAAAAATTTTATATTTTTAACATATAATATCATATCAAAAATTGAATATATGTAGATTTTTGATAGTAAAAATTACACATTAAATAAAAAAAATGACATTTTTTTATTTATATTAAAAAATAGTAAGGAAACTTTAAGATATCGTAAAGATTTTATTAATATAATTAACTTGAAATTTAATTCTGTTTTATTTATTAAGTGAGAAGGTTATGGTAAAAATTGAATTTTTAGGTCCTATAGAGATTGATGATATTGAGTTAGATATAGATAACTTAAAAGATTTGTCAATATATATGAAACAAGATGAAAATCTTAAAGAGTGGATCGATATCTCAGCAGTTGCTGTTAATGATAAAATTATTACCACACCAGATTACAAATTAAACAGTGGTGACAGGGTATCAATTTTACCACCAGTTTGTGGAGGTTAAAGTTGGAACTATACAGAGGTGGTTTAAGAGTAAATGATATTACAAACAGGTGGTATCAAGATATATCTAAATCTAATTATGGTGCATTTATAACCTTTATAGGCACTATAAGAGATGAAGATAATATAGATGCTCTCAGCTTCGATATATATGAACCAATTCTAAAAAGTTGGTTTGAGAGTTGGCAAATTATTGCAAACCAAAAAGGGGCAAAGATATTTATGGCTCACTCAATTGGAGATGTAAAAGTAGGTGAGAGTTCATATATCAGTGCTGTAGCATCACCAAAGAGAAGAGTTGCTCTGGAGTTAATTGATGAATTTGTAGAGGATTTTAAAGCAAATGCACCTATATGGAAATATGATGTAATTGCTTCAAAAAGAGTCTATGCAAAAGATAGAAGCACACCTATGAATGGTGCAGGAGTATTAAGTGGAGAAGAGAATGATTAGTTTTGAAGAGTCATTAAATATTTTAAACAGTATAGACATTGAGCCATTAGAGGTAATTACTCTACCTCTAATGGATGCTCAAGGTATGTTTATTGCTGAAGATATTGTAGCAGACTTTAACTCTCCAAAATACCCTACATCAGCAATGGATGGATATGCAATTAAATTTGATGATCAAGCTTTAGGTGAGTTAAAGGTGGTTGCAATAAATCCAGCTGGTTCAGATGAATCTGTAGAGTTAATTGGTGGTAAAGCTATTAAAACTTTCACAGGCTCACTTATGCCAAAAGGTAGCGATACACTAATACCTATTGAGAATGTAGAATTTAGTAGTGGTAAAATTACTATTAAAGAAGAGGTTCCTTACGGATTTAGCGTTAGAGGTGTTGGAGAAAACTTTAAAGAGGGTGAAGTTCTTATTAAAAAAGGAACTCAATTAGACTTTGAAGAGATAGCAATATTAGCATCATTAAATTATGTTAGCGTTAAGGTTCACAAAAGAGCCAAGGTCTCTATTGTAGCAACTGGAAGTGAATTGTTAGAGCTTGGTCAAGAGCAGACAAAAGAGTCTCAAATAAGAAGCTCAAATAACTATACCATAGAAGCTATAGCAAAAAAATATGGAGCTGAAGCTATCAATTTAGGTTGTATTAGCGATGATATCAAAACTATAAAAGAGAGATTTAAAGAGGCTTTAACTCAATCAGATATTGTTGTTAGCACTGGTGGAGTAAGTGTTGGAGATTTTGATTTTGTAAAAGATGTTGTTCAAGATGAGTTAGGTGCACAACTACTGTTTAAAGGAGTGGTTATTAAGCCAGGACAACATATTATGATAGCAAAAGTTGGTAATAAAACTATTATCGCTTTACCGGGCTTTGCATACTCATCAACAGTTACAGCTTTGGTATATCTACTGCCTGTAATATATAAATATTATGGAGCAAATTACACTATGCCAATTGTAAAGACAAAGTTACTTGGTAACTATAAGAAAAAGAGTAAAAAAACGGAGTTTACTCCAGCAAATTTATCAATTATAGAAGGAGAGTTATGTGTTGATTTCATTGGAAAAAAAGATGGCACAAGTGCCATAATGACCAATATGCTTGGGAACTGTGCATTAGTGGTCACTACACCAGGGAGTAGTGATATTAAAGCAGGTAACTATATAGATACATATATCTACAACTTAAAAATTAAATAGGGAGGGAAGTTATGAATGGTTTTAGCGAAATAATTGAGAAGATAAAAGATGTAATCTCTAATGAGACAGAATCTGGGAGAGTATTTGATAAAGATGTAGCCAATGAGTTAGGAATATCTCAGGCAACATTTGCAACAATGAAAAAGAGAGGTGCAGTTCCATATAAAGAGTTAATGGAATTTTGCGCTAGAAGAAAACTAAGTATCAATTGGCTCTTTTTTGATCAATCAGCAGGTATGTTAGTTGAAGAGACAGAGAAATTCTTTAGAGTTAAATACTTTAGTAGTGTTAGAGCAAGTGCCGGTGGTGGTGCTGAAGGCTTTGGAGAAGAGTTTGAAACTATAACTATAGATAGAAAATTAGTTAAAAGTTTTTTTCCAAATGAGAATGAAAACGAGATAAATTCAAAAGAGATAGATGCAATAAATGTAGATGGTGAGTCAATGGAGCCAACAATCAAAAACGGTTCTATTGTATTTGTTGATAAAACAAAAAGAGAGATTAGAAAAGATGGAATCTTTGTAGTATCAACACCAGGTGGTCTATTTATTAAGAGATTAAATAGAAAAGTTGATGGCACTATTGAATTGATTTCAGATAATGAACTATACTCTCCAGAAGTTCTATCTCCAGATGAAGTAACAATAGTAGGAAAAGTGGTAGGTGGAGTAGAAAGACTTTAATTTGCATCTCCCCTTCTTCTGCGTATTCGGGTTATTAATTATATAATAAACTTCTTTCAAAACTCAATGAAAGAGCATATTATTTATTGCACATCATCTTTCATTCTCTATCTTTTTGAATTAGCTAAGGCTAGTTTTTCAAAGATATAAAATATTCTCAATTCATGAGTTTTGCAAGAAGTCTAATTAAAAAGAAATGTTGCATGAAGCTAATAATCACTTTAAGAACTTATAAAAAAAAGATATATTCATTCATTACTTTTATCATTTATTCTGCTTACTGTTTAACCCAAATTAAGCATAGAGCTCTTGTAAAACTTAATATATATAGATAATTTATTAAATTTTACTCTCTTTCTTTGATGCTAAATCAATTAAAAATTACTCTGGACCCTCGAATTTATTCGAGGCAAAAAAGTTTAAGTTCTAGCAATAAACTCTAATAGACGCAAATGAATTCTCGTATCCGTATCGTTTAAAATATGTTTGATAGTATTTAACTTAGATTTTAATCTGAGTTAAATGCAAACAGTGCCATTGTGATATCTACTGAATAAATTTAATATATAATATCAGAAATAATAAAAGATGCAAAAGATCTATCATTAAAATATACTTTTTTATTGAGTTATGCAAAAAATTGATTATTAAATAGTAAATATTCTTTATAAATTTTCTGCTTGATGCTATAAATTTAATTAATACCTTATTGCACAGATAGAGCTTAATAAATATATAAAACACTCTTTTTTATCTATTTTTTAAATTATTTAATAATTGTTTAAGTTTTCTTTTGTATAATTGCACTCACATTTTAAGAATGTGTTCGGAGTGCTGGTGTA
>Ga0256833_1002162_pt1 | contig 14017 bp, 10 predicted proteins | sample 356284metaG_FD_190535 | JGI IMG/M metagenome (GOLD analysis project Ga0256833, IMG submission 190535) | Hydrothermal vent microbial communities from Mid Atlantic Ridge, Atlantic Ocean - 356-284 | ecosystem: Environmental > Aquatic > Marine > Hydrothermal vents | place: Atlantic Ocean: Mid...
ACGGAAAGTTGAGGCAGCGGGGCAATACGAAAGATATGATTTTCAAAATCGACGAGCTTATTTCTTACATCAGCTCCTACTTAACGCTCTATCCCGGTGATATAATATCAACGGGCACGGTATCCGGTATAGGCCCCGTTGAAAAGGGCGATTTTGTGAGTTGCCAAATCAGTAAAATAGGGAAATTGGAAAATAGAATCGTATAAAGGAGGTGATAAAATGGCAGGCAATTTGTACGAAAAAGATCTCGACGAAAAAGCGATGGATTTGCACAGGGCGATTTCTTCCCTTATGGAGGAACTCGAAGCTGTAGATTACTACAACCAAAGAGTGAACAAAACGAAGGACGAAGCGCTGAAGAAAATCCTTATCCACAACAGGGACGAGGAAAAAGAACACGCTGCAATGCTGATAGAGTATCTGAGACGTCACGACCTCGAATTCGAAAAGGAATTAAAGGAGTACCTATTTACTGAAGGGGATTTAACCGAGCTCGAAGAAGGGTAATCACAAGCGGCCGCTTAACACAAGCGGCCTTGTTTGTTTGCAAGCCGTTAGCTGTATTTCAAATACGCTCAAACCGCCTTATATAAATTTTGTCAAATAAATCAAAATCTCATTTTTTGACTTTTCTTTTTAGTGCTAAAATAAATTAACATTTTCAATGCGGAGGTATTTATGGCTAACAAAAAGGAAGGATTTGAGCAGCAACTCTGGAAAGCAGCCGATAAACTTAGAAAGAATATTGATGCGGCAGAGTATAAGCATGTCGTACTCGGTTTGATATTTCTACGGTACATCTCTGATTCGTTTGAAAACCTTTATAAAAAACTTCAGTCTGATGAAGGAGATTATGCAAATGCGGATCCGGAAGATAAAGACGAATACAAAGCTGAAAATGTATTTTTTGTTCCGATGAAAGCTCGCTGGTCATTTCTTCAATCCAAAGCAAAAAGTCCGGAGATAGGGAAATTTCTTGACGATGCAATGGACGAGATAGAAAAGGAGAATCCTTCTTTGAAAGGCATACTACCTAAAGTGTATTCGCGAGGCAATATAGATCCAATATCACTAGGAGAACTGATAGATCTTTTTAGCAATATATCATTTGATGAAGTAAAGGAAAAAAGCGGTGATATTCTCGGACATATTTTTGAATATTTCCTCGGACAATTTGCACTTGAAGAAGGCAAAAAGGGAGGGCAATTTTACACTCCGAGAAGTGTTGTGGAATTGCTTGTTGAAATGCTTGAGCCTTACAAGGGAAGAGTTTTTGATCCGTGCTGCGGTTCAGGTGGGATGTTTGTCCATTCCGAAAAGTTTGTTAAAGAGCATCAGGGTAGGGTTAATGACATTTCAATATACGGGCAGGAGAGCAATCAAACGACATGGCGCCTTTGCAAAATGAATCTCGCCATAAGGAAAATTGACAGTTCACAGGTTAAATGGAATACGGAAGGCTCTTTTCTTAACGATCTGCATAAAGATTTAAAAGCGGATTTTGTTTTGGCGAATCCTCCGTTTAATGATAGTGATTGGGGTGGCGAGCATCTGCGCAAAGATGGGCGATGGAAGTACGGAGTTCCTCCGGTGAATAATGCAAATTATGCATGGATTCAGCATTTTATTTATCACCTTGCCCCTTCTGGCCGGGCAGGGTTTGTCCTTGCAAAGGGTGCGTTAGCTACAAAAAACAAAAGTGAATATGAAATAAGAAAAAATATAATAGAGGCCGACCTTATCGACTGTATCGTAAATTTGCCGGCCAAGCTGTTCCTTAATACGCAAATTCCTGCTTCATTGTGGTTTTTAAACAGAAGAAAAACGCATAGAAAGGGAGAAATACTTTTTATTGATGCACGTGACATGGGAAAGCTTATAAATCGCAGGACAAGGGTTCTTACAGAAGAAGACATAAAAAAGATTGCAAATACTTATCATAATTGGAAGAGTCCCTCGGGTGATTACAAAGATATAAAAGGCTTTTGCAAATCCGCAACAATCGAGGAAGTGAGGAAACTTGACTATGTGCTTACCCCTGGGCGTTATGTAGGGCTTCCCGAAGAAGACGATGATTTTGATTTTGAGGAAAGATTTGCAAAGTTAAAAGCGGAATTTACTGAACAGTTAAAAGAGGAAAAGAGGTTGAACGAGCTAATTCTGAAAAATTTGGAGAAAATAGAGATAAATCGGGATACAAAATGAGAGAAAAATGCATTTTGTGTAAAAAATTGTTGATTAAAGAATTTTATTTTCAGATGGTTCAGCTATCATAATAAAGGAGACGTATTACAGTTTATACAATGGGTTTTTGGGAAAAGCTATATTGTGATAAAATCAAAACAGTGAGGAATTAAGCGAGACAAAATGAAAATTGAAGAGATATTAAGTCAACCGGAGGGGCGAAGAATAGAATTTAAAGAAACTTTACCAAAAAAAGCGGATTTGTGCAAAACCGTCGTGGCTTTTGCCAATGATGCGGGCGGTGAGATTTTCATAGGAGTTAAAAACAAACCGAGAAGAGTTTCCGGTTTACCCGAAGAAAGTTTGATCGAATTGGAAGAAAAAATCAGCAATATTATTCATGATAATTGCTATCCTACGATTTTACCGGATGTTTCGTTTATAAACCATAAAGGAAAACATATTGTAGTCGTGAAAATTTACAAGGGGAATAATCCTCCCTATTTTGTAAAAAGCAAAGGACCGGGAAAAGGAACATACATAAGAGCGGGCTCAAATAACAAAGTCGCAAACATGGATATCATAGATGAGCTTGAAAGGCAAAAATCGAATATTTCTTATGATTCGTTGCCGATACATTTGAAAAAAGCGTCTGAACTTGATATATCTCTTTTCAGCAAACAGTTCGAAGAGATTACCGGCGAGAAATTAACAAGAACGGTTCTCAAAAAACTCAATTTGATTGCCGAAGATCAAAAAAGGCAATTTCCGACTAATGCGCTTGTTTTGCTTTCAAATGATGAGATTAGCAAAAAGTTGTTTCCTTTTGCCAAGATAGAATGTGCCAGATTTAAAAGCACAATTCCGGGTAATTTTATCGATCAAAAAACAATCGATTCGCCGGTAAGTTTTCAACCTGAAGAAGCGTACGAATTTGTTTTGAGGCATATCTCTCAAGGCTCTACCTACGAAGGAGTGTACAGAAAGGACAGATGGGAATATCCTGTCATTGCAATTCGTGAAGTCATAAGAAATGCGGTAATCCACAGGGATTATTCCCTGAAAGGAAAAGACATAAAGGTTGCGGTTTTTGACGACAAAATAGAAATTACAAGCCCGGGCAAGCTTATGCCGACAATTAATTTTGATGATATGGAATCCGGCCAATCGGATATAAGAAACAAGGTACTTGCCCCGGTTTTTAAAAAACTTGGCATTATAGAGCAGTGGGGCAACGGGCTCCGCTTAATTGCAAAAGAACTTAAAAAATATCCGGAGATAAAAATGCAGTGGAGCGAGCCGGGATTTGACTTTAGAATAACGTTCTCAAAAGTTAACTACAAAGAACGAGAAGAAACGAACGATTACGAACGATTACGAACGATTACGAACGATTACGAACGATTATCAATAGAAGAACGAAAAATACTTCTTTATCTTTTGGATAATTATAAAATCAATCGTAAAACAGCGGCGGTATTATTGGGATTAAAAAACACTAAAACTTATGAAATTTTAAAGTCATTGGCTCTGAAAGGATTTTTAATATCGGAAGGCAAAGGCAGAAGCACTTATTACGTTTTGAAGGAGAAAAAGAGTGAGCGATAAAACGAAAGGTTGCCGGAATTGCGTATCACCAAAACTGCTGCACATCATAGAGGATAGAAGAATATTATGATTGTATTAAGTAGAATATCAGTAAACACATTTGTGTTAAGTATATCACATCTCACTTAACGCAAAATGGAAAAGGGAGAGTATATGGCTTTGCCGGTAAACATTAAAGAGCTAATCAATGGAAACACTGTTGAATGGGAGCGGATAGAATTTCGCAAAGGCTGGAACCCTGAACGCACTATAAAAACAATTACTGCTTTTGCCAATGACTTCAATAATTGGAGTGGCGGTTACGTTATTATCAGCATTGAACAAGAAAAAAATGGTAAGCTGATATTGCCCCCTGCAGGGCTTAAAAAGAACGGATCGCCTAAACCGATTTTTGAAACAGATGAAGAAAAAAGTTATTTCAAAACAACATTTTTTATACATTCGGCGTTTAAGGGAGAAAGTGGGAGAGTAAAAGAAGCTACCTCTCAAGTCGATAACAACAAACAGATTCTTGAATTTTGTAAAATTTCAAGAAAAAGAGAAGAGATAAAAAAACATATAGAGATAAAAGACTTAAAATATTTTAGAGAGAATGTCTTGAATTCTTTAATTAAAGCAGGCTTACTTCAGATGACAATTCCTAATAAACCAAATAGCCCAAAGCAAAAATATATAATCACTGAAAAAGGGAAAACGTTTTTGGAAGAGGAAAAAGGCAATGAGTGAAAAAGTGGTAAACGGATGGAATAAAGACAAAAAATATAATGAATGGTTAAAGAATTTAAAAGAAAAGTTTAGGCAGGTTCAATTAAAAGCTGCTGTTAAGGTAAACAATGAATTACTAAATTTTTATTGGGAGCTTGGAAAAGAGATTGCTGAAAAACAAAAAGAGGCAAAATGGGGGGATAAATTAATCGATAAGTTAAGTAGGGATTTAATGGCAGAGTTTCCCAATATTAAAGGATTTTCTCGTAGAAATTTGATGTATATCCAAAAATGGTATTTGTTTTATTCTGCAAATAGTAAATTAGTGCAGCAAGCTGCTGCACTAATCACTAAAATACCATGGTGGCATAATGTCGTAATTATTTCTAAGTGTAAAACTCCAGAAGAAGCACTGTTTTATGTTCAAAAAACAATTGAAAATGGTTGGTCAAGGTCTGTTTTAATCCATCAAATAGAGAGCAGATTATATAAAAGGGGAGGGAAGTCTATAACGAATTTTGATAAAACATTGCCTAAAATGCAATCAGATTTGGCAAAAGAGATGTTAAAAGATCCGTATTGTTTTGATTTTCTTACAATAAGAGAAAACTATACCGAAAAAGAACTTGAAGATGATTTGCTAACTCATTTAACAAAATTTTTACTTGAACTTGGTACAGGATTCTCTTTTTTAGGAAGGCAATATAAGATTGAAGTTGGAGATGAAGAATTTTATATAGATTTATTATTTTATCATGTAAAATTGCATTGTTATGTAGTTGTAGAATTAAAAACCGGAAAATTCAAGCCTGAATATGCTGGGAAACTAAATTTTTATGTTTCAGTCGTTGATTCATTACTTAAAACTAAAAAAGACAATTCCACAATAGGTATTTTAATTTGTAAGGAGAAAAATAAGACAATTGTAGAATATTCTTTGCGAGATATTTCAAAACCAATCGGAGTTAGCGAGTATAAAATCACAAGAGAACTACCGGATAAGTTTAAATCTTCTTTGCCGGATATTGAAGAAATTGAGGTGGAGTTAAATGTTGTTAAAAAGACAAAGAAATGAAAAAACCCGTATAAACACTATCATGTTTTAGAGGAGAAAAAGAATGAGTGATAAAGTGCCGAAGGGATGGAAAAAAGTGAAGTTGGGAGACAAGATGGAAGAAATTTTTGGGAAACTTGAATCGGAATTTAAAAAAAATGATTTCAGCAGAACTTGTGGTGTCATAGAAGCTCTTTTGGAATTTCTTAGCAAAGAGCAGTTTTTACTTAAAAATGACATTAACGAAAGAACACTTACGTACAAATTGGCAATATATTTGCAAAAATATTTTTCTGATTACGATGTTGACTGCGAATACAATAGAATGATGAAAAATGAGGGGTATATAAAAAAGGCATTAAGGCTTCCAGTGGACGGGCATGTGGAAATTTCTGATACAACTCAAAAGACTGTATATCCTGATATAATAATTCACAAAAGAGGAGATGACAGGGATAATTTTTTAGTTATAGAAGTTAAAAAATTTGTAAATGTTCGCAATAGCAATAGAGACTTCGATTTTCAAAAACTGAAGGCATTTACAGACCAATTGGACTATAGTCTTGGATTATATCTTGAATTTAGCGAAAATGGAATTTCAGATTTTGGTTTATTTAAAAATGGGGGAAAAAATAGGAGAGTATAATGGGTGAGAAGATACCAAAAGGATGGAAAAAGGTGAAGTTAGGAGAGGTGGTTGAATTTAATCCTATTGAAAGACTAATGAAAGGTGGTTTATATAAGAAAGTGCCTATGGAATCTTTACAACCATATACAAAGAAAGTTAAATTTTATTATTGGGAAAAATATAAAGGTGGTGTGAAATTTCGTAATGGGGACACAATTTTCGCAAGAATAACTCCGAGCTTAGAGAATGGAAAAACAGCTTTCATTGATTTTTTAGAGGATGATGAAGTAGGATTTGGTTCTACTGAATTTATAGTTTTGAGAAATAAAAGTGATATTACAGATGAAAATTTTATTTTTTATTTGACTTTGAGCCCTGAATTTAGAGATATAGCTATTAAATCTATGACGGGAAGTTCTGGAAGGCAAAGAGTTCAGAATGAAGTTGTGAAAAGATATGAATTTTTTCTTCCCCCGCTTCCTGAGCAAAAAGCGATTGCGACGGTACTTTCTTCGCTTGATGATAAAATAGATCTGCTCCACCGTGAAAACAAAACCCTCGAAAAAATGGCAGAAACCCTCTTCCGCCAGTGGTTTATAGAAGAGGCCGAAGATGATTGGGAAGAAGTAAAGTTGGGGAATTTAGTTAAAATATTTTCAGGAAAAGCATTAAAACGAGAAGAATTCATTGAAAATGGTTTATATCCTGTTTTAGGGGCAAATGGAGAAATAGGACGAACCAATTCCTTTTTATTTGATGGGAAATTAATATTTACAGGTCGAGTTGGAACTCTCGGAAATGTTTTTGTTTCAGAAGGAAAAGTATGGTTATCGGATAATACTTTGATATTAAAACTTAAATATCAAGAATTTTTTTATTTTGTGTACTTCTTTCTAAAGCTATCTCATCTTAAAGAATTGAATGTAGGAAGCACTCAGCCCCTGATTAGACAAAGTGATTTAAAAAAATTAGAGGTTGTTATGCCAAATAAAACAACTCTTAATCAATTTAGTAAAATTGTTGAGCGATTTTTTAGTAAAATAAAGCAAAACAAACTTCAAATCCGCACGTTGGAAAAGCTGCGGGATACGCTTTTGCCAAAACTAATGAGCGGCAAAGTGAGGGTGAGGGGATGAGAGAAATTGAAAAAAAGATTTTAACCATCAACGAAAATATAGAAAAGAATATAGAGAAAATTTCTGAAGAAGAAAGAGGATTTTATTCCCAAAATATCTTAAATGAATTAAGAAATTTTGTTGAACATGCCGCATTATTGATATACGGTAATAGGAATAATATAGATAATATAGATAATTCTTATGAGAATATAAAGAAATCACTTAATTTTATAAAAGGAAGAGGTCAATACAGATTTTTAAGTAGATTTCATAAATTTCTGCAAATTGTAGTATCTCACTATACTATAGATGAGGATTCCGCTGAACGTCTAATGTTAAAGTATTATCAATATTTACTACAATTAAAAAATTTTCTAAAAGAAAATTATAATTTAGAAATACTAAGAAATATTAAAAGGTTTCCTATAAACATAGATGAAACTACTCAAGAATATTATGAAAAAATAGTTGAAAGAATAGAAAATAAGCATGTGGAAGAAAATCTTCATTCTGATAGGTACTATTTTCAAAAGATAAAGCCATTTTTTGTAAATAACAAAGTTTATTATGAAGTGACATTCACAAGAGCGAGCGATAATGTGAGTAAATTTGATAGATTAATAGCATTTACTAAACATGATATTCCAGATAATTATGCTGTAAAACTATGGATAAGAAAAGATTCTATTAATATTTTAACTAAAAATATGCCAATTAAAGTAATTGAAAAATGGGAAACTTCTATACGTCCTTGTGAATTAAATAATTTTGCTCGTATTTTTGGGATTAACGTAGAAATATCAAGTGGCCATAATGAATATAGAGCTTTAATGAAATTTCTGACTGATACTAACTATAACTTGGTTGATTTAGTTATTTCAAAAAATTATGAAATAATTAAAAATAACTTAATTGAAAGAGCTAAAACTAAAAATTTTTTTAATGTTTTAGATAAATGTCACGAAATAATTAAAAATAATTCACATGGAAGTAATGTTATAAGATATCTGCTATATAACCTAAGAAACAAAGTAATTAAACAACAATACGATAGATATAATTCCTGTATTTATTGGTCTGGATTAAAATTAAAATGTGGTTGCATTCCATTTGACCAAATGCCATTTTGTAGTTCTTTAGTAAATCACAATCCTAAATTAAGTGATTTATTAGAATGTATAGATCCTTCTAATAGGGAACATGAATTTTTAGCAAGAATAATTAAAAATAATACGGAAATAAAAGGAGAATTATATACAAAAAAAGATGACATATATGGTCTTGAAAATATAGATGAATTAATAGAAAAATACAACAACAATCTATTATACAGAAGACATCAAAAAAGAAGAAGTTTAAAAACTTACAAGGATTTTATTTATATTGCGGAATATGAATTAGATACAATTGAGATTATAAAGAAAATTAAAGGGTTAACTAAAACTGGTATAAAAGGTTATAAAGAGTCTGTTAATTATTGGTTGCAAGAAAATCCTAATATAATTGATTGTGATGAAAAAAGAAATATAATAAGAAAAATTTTTGAAAATTCACATGTGGCAATTATTTTTGGTGCAGCTGGGACAGGAAAATCAACGCTGATAAATCATATATCTCAATTTTTCAACGATAAGAGTAAACTTTATTTAGCACAAACTAATCCAGCAGTTGATAATTTAAAGAGAAAAGTTCATGCTTCAAACTGCGAATTTAAAACAATTGCTAAGTTTTTATCAGATAACCAAACGGATGATTATAGTTATGATTTGCTTATAATCGATGAATGTAGCACAGTTAGTAATAATGATATGGCGAAAATTTTAAGTAAAGCGAAATTTAATTTGTTAGTGCTGGTGGGTGATACATATCAAATAGAAGCAATCAGATTCGGAAATTGGTTTAGTGTTTTAAAACATTTTATTCCCAAAAATTCAATAGTTGAATTAACTAAACCTTATCGCACGAAAAATGAAAAATTACTTGAATTGTGGGATAAATTCAGAAATTTAGATGAAGATAAAGATGAATACTTGGTAAAAAATGGCTATGCTGCCAAATTAGATAATTCAATATTTGAAAGAAATAAAGATGAAGATGAGATAGTTTTAGTTTTAAACTATGATGGCTTTTACGGAATAAACAATATCAATAATTTCTTACAGGCGAATAATAAAAATGATCCTTACTATTGGGGGGAACAAATATTTAAAGTTGGAGACCCTATTTTATTTAATGAAACAAAAAGATTTGGTCCTGCTATTTATAATAATTTGAAAGGAAGAATACTCCATATTGAAAAGTTTGATGATAAAATTCAATTTGATATAGAAATATATAAAAGTATCAACGAAATGGATATTAATAAAAATGAATGTGAGTTATTAGAAAACTTAGAAAATAGACATTCAATAGTGAGATTTAATGTAAATAAGTACAAAAGTACAGACGAGGATAATGAATCTCTAAGTGATGTTATTCCTTTTCAAATTGCTTATGCAGTTTCTATTCATAAAGCCCAAGGTTTAGAATATGATTCTGTAAAAGTTGTTATTTCAAGTGAAGTTAATGAGCTTATAACACATAGTATTTTTTATACTGCAATAACAAGGGCAAAAGAGAGGCTAAAAATTTATTGGACTCCTGAAGTTCAAAATAAAATCTTAAAAAGTTTATCAAAAAGAAATATAGGGAAAGATATAGGTTTATTAAAATCAAAATTTAAGGAATTAAATCATGAACAATCTTAATGAAAATTCTATTGAGCAATTTATTATAAATATTCTTAAATCTCTTGGGTGGGATTATGCCTTTGGGCCTGAAATTGCACCGGAAGGGGCGCATCAAGAGAGAAACTCACTTGAAGATGTTCTGTTGATTGACAGGCTTAAAAATGCAATTCGCAGGATTAATTATCCTATTAATGAAAGTGAGATAAATGATGTAATAAAACAACTGAAGCATCTCAATTTCCCGGATCTTGTTGCGAATAATGAAAAGTTCCATCGGATGCTTACCGAAGGGATAAAGATAAGTTATCGCAAAGACGGAGAAGAGCGAGGCCGGATTGTATGGCTTATAGATTTTGAACATCCTGAAAATAACGATTTTCTTGCGGTAAATCAGTTTACAGTGGTTGAAAATGAAGTAAACAAACGTCCCGATATTGTGCTGTTTGTGAACGGTCTGCCTCTCGTTGTGTTCGAGTTGAAAAATCCTGCCGATGAAAAAGCTACTATTCAATCCGCATACAGACAGATTCAAACCTACAAAACAACAATTCCTTCATTGTTTGATTACAACGAAATCATCGTTCTATCCGATGGACTTGATACGAGAGCGGGAAGTCTTTCTGCGGAGTTTGATCGCTTTATGGCGTGGAAATCGCTCGACGGAAAAACTAATACGCCTCCGTATATGAGCGGAGCTGAACTTTTAGTGAGAGGCATGCTAAATATGGAAACTCTGCTTGATTTCGTGCAGCATTTTATCGTATTCGACAAATCCAAAGAGATGGACAAAAAGACCTGGCAAATTACGATACGCACCGTTAAAAAAATTGCGGCATATCATCAGTATTATGCTGTTAATAAAGCGGTTGAATCGACATTAAGGGCGGTTGGCATAAACAGAGAAGCTGACAGGGTGAAGTCCGAGCCTGCGCTGTACGGATTGAAAAGCGTTAAAGAGCAAGCGTATGGCGATAGAAAAGCAGGTGTTATATGGCACACTCAGGGAAGCGGCAAGTCTCTTTCAATGGTATTTTTTACTGGCAAAATCGTTCTTAAGCTGAACAATCCAACTATTCTTGTTATAACGGATAGAAACGATCTTGACGATCAACTGTTTGATACGTTCGCTTCTTGCAAACAAATTCTCAGGCAGACGCCGGTTCAGGCAAACAGCAGGGAAAAATTGAAAGAATTGTTGAGTGTCAGATCCGGAGGCATAGTTTTTTCGACAATTCAGAAATTTTATCCTGAAAATGGCAATAGGTATGAGGAACTGTCCGATAGAAAGAACATTATCGTGATTGCAGATGAAGCACACAGAACTCAGTACGGATTTAAAGGGAGAGTAGATGGAAAAACAGGCGAAATCAAATACGGTTTTGCAAAATATATACGTGATGCCCTGCCAAATGCAACCTTTATCGGATTTACCGGAACTCCTATTGAGAAAGAGGATAGAAATACTCCGGCGGTTTTTGGTAACTACATAGATGTCTATGATATGGCTCAAGCAGTTAAGGATAAAATGACCGTTCCGATTTACTATGAGAGTAGACTTGCCAAGGTTTATCTTAGTGACGAAGGAAAGAAACTTGTTGCCGAACTTGATAAGGAACTGAACGGAAGCGGACTTTCCGAAGATCAGAAAAACAATTTAAAGTGGAAGCAGCTGGAATCTATAGTGGGAAGCAAAGACAGAATAAAACGTATAGCCGAAGATATTGTAAACCATTTCGAAAAAAGGCAGGAAGTTTTTGAGGGCAAAGGAATGATTGTTACGATGTCGAGGCGTATCGCCGTGGATTTGTACGAGGAGATTGTTAAACTCAGGCCTAAATGGCACAGTAACGATTTGAGAAAAGGCGTAATAAAAGTTGTTATTACTTCCGCATCGTCCGACGGCCCGAAAATGGCAAAGCACCATACGTCTAAGGATCATAGAAGAGTGTTATCCGAGAGAATGAAAAATCCAGACGATCCTCTCAAACTTGTTATTGTTTGCGATATGTGGCTTACGGGGTTTGATGTGCCATGCCTTCATACCATGTATATTGACAAACCTATGAAAGGGCACACGCTTGTGCAGGCAATTGCACGTGTTAATCGTGTTTATAAGGACAAACCCGGTGGCTTAATTGTCGATTACATAGGTATTGCATCGGATTTAAAAGAGGCGTTGTTTGTTTATTCAAAAAGTGGAGAACGGGAGAATCCTATTATTGCACAGAAGGAAGCGATAAAAGTAATGATGGAAAAGTTTGAAATAGTAAAGCAGATGTATTACGGTTTTCCTTATGAGAGGTATTTTACTGCGGATACTTCTAAAAAACTATCCATTATACTTGAAGCAGAGGATTTTATACTGAAACTTGAGAATGGGAAAAAGCGTTATTTGGACAATGTTACTGCACTGTCAAAGGCTTTTGCTCTTGCAATGCCCAGCGAAGAATCGATGGCAATAAAAGATGATGTTGCATTCTTTCAGGCCGTAAAATCGAGGCTGACAAAATTTGATAGAAGCGGCAACGGCAAAACGAACGAAGAAATGGAAACTGCAATAAAGCAGGTAATAGATCAGGCTCTTGTAACTGACAAAGTAATTGACATTTTTGATGCGGCGGGTATCAAAAAACCTGATATTTCGGTTCTCTCCGATGAATTTCTGCTCGAAGTGAAAAATATGAAACACAAAAATATTGCCCTTGAAGTTTTAAATAGATTGCTAAACAATGAAATCAGATCACGCAGAAAAACAAATCTTGTGCAGAGTAAAACGTTGATGGAAATGCTTGAAGAATCGGTCAAGAAATATCAAAATAAAGTTTTGACTGCTGCCGAAGTAATAGAAGAACTGATTGAGCTTGCAAAAGAAATCAAAAAAATGGACAAAGAGCCCGAAGAATTGGGACTTTCGAAGTATGAATACGGTTTTTATACGGCTGTTGCGAAGAACGAAAGCGCAAGGGAACTTATGGGAAAAGAAAAATTACGTGAATTGGCAGTTGTTCTGTATCAAAAGGTAAAAAACAACGCTTCCATCGATTGGACAATTAAAGAAAGCGCCAGGGCAAAATTGAGGGTTATAGTGAAACGCACTTTGAGAAAATACGGGTATCCGCCTGACATGCGGAAACTTGCAACCGAAACAGTGCTGAAACAGGCAGAGCAGATTGCCGATGAATTGGTAAAATAAAGATGGGTTTTGGAGGTTTAGATGAAGAGTATAAAATCAATTCCAAAATTTGATAGGCCGAGAGAAAAACTAAAAAGAAGAGGTGCAAAGTCGCTTTCGGATATGGAACTTTTAGCAGTGATGCTCGGAAGCGGCACAAAGGAGAAGGATGTTTTTAAAGTGGCTAAAGATGTCCTTGCAATATTTCGTAAAGATTTTTTAAATATAGACTTTAATAGGTTAAAAAAGATTGACGGAGTTGGCGATGCAAAAGCCGCTCAATTACTTGCAGCTGTTGAGTTTTCAAAACGTTTCCTTATAAAGGACGATATAAAAATAACTAATGCAAGGGATGTTGTAAAAATAGCGGAAGAACTGAAGAACAAAAAACAGGAGTACTTTTTAACGTTTACGCTTGATGGTGCGAATGTCTTGATACACAAGAGAGTAATTTTTATTGGGACACTGAACGAAAGCCTTGTTCATCCGAGAGAAGTTTTTGCCGATGCAATTACGGATAGAGCTGCATCGGTAATATTTGTGCATAACCATCCTTCCGGTAACTTCGAGCCGAGTAAAGAAGATATAGCAATTACCGAGCGATTGGTGAAAGTAGGTAAGATTGTCGGTACAAATGTTCTTGATCATATAATAATTTCGAAAAACGGATATTTTAGTTTCAATGAAAACGATTTGTTATAGCAATAGCCTTAATATTTTAAATTTGGAGTAAATATTTGTTTGCAATATTGATTCTGCAGCTCGAAGAAGGATAAACACAAGCGGCCGCTTGTGTTAAGCGGCCTTTTTGTTTACGGT
>Ga0256833_1002163_pt1 | contig 14015 bp, 15 predicted proteins | sample 356284metaG_FD_190535 | JGI IMG/M metagenome (GOLD analysis project Ga0256833, IMG submission 190535) | Hydrothermal vent microbial communities from Mid Atlantic Ridge, Atlantic Ocean - 356-284 | ecosystem: Environmental > Aquatic > Marine > Hydrothermal vents | place: Atlantic Ocean: Mid...
CCCGATAAGGTTGTGGAGCACCGGTATGACGCAGCTGTACGTTCTGTCTAGGGGCCTGCCCGTCAGTCCTCTTTACGCGTCAGGGTTTTACAGGGTAGGGTGCTATATCTGCCCTTCCCTAAGGTCCTGGGAGTTATGGCTTCTCATGAACGATGATGCTGTTCGGGAGGGGGTTAATGAGGGTTTGTTGGGGGAGTTTCTCAGGCGCCGTCTGGGGGGCGTATGACGCCCTTCTTCACAAGCAGTGAGAGGGACTTCCTCAGGACGCGCCTGATGATCCGCCTGTTCGTGGGAGAGCCCGTGGTCTCTAGGGCGACTTGCCTTATGGACCGGCCCCTAGCCAGCTTGTCGAGGAGGTTCCTCTCCTCAGCACTCAGTTCCTCTCTTAGGTACCTGAGGGCCAGCCTAGCTATGTCCTGCGGCTTCAGGCCGTAGTACGGGTCCTCGGACGCTAGTTCGTCGAATCGCTGAATCACTTCTAGCTCTATTATGGTGACTAGGTCGTCGTCACTTATGTCACCATAGACCCTCCTTAGCTCCCGGAGGAGTTCTTCCCTGGACCTGAAGCCGTCGAGCCTGGCCTCCTTATCGCCCAGCTCCCTCACCCTCTTGTAGTACACCCTCACGATCTTCGCCTTAGCTATGGGCCTCCCCCAGCTGTGTATAATGACCTCGTCGTACCTCGGCACTACCTTACCCAGCCTTATCGTTGCCCTCTTCTCCCCCCTTAGCAGTAGCCTAGCGTACTCGCCCCTCACCATCAGGTGTCTGCGGAGATAGACAGTCCGCCTGCTCCCCATTACCTCCCCTCTGCACTTATCACCTAGTAAGCCCGATTTAATCGGTGCCTCCTTGTTGCGTGATAGCGAGGGTACCGCATGTTATGAGTTCAGGCCCGAGTCTGAGGGCATCGGCTGTCTCTGGAAGCACGTCCCCTCACTCCCCGAGGATGTGGGCAAGGTCAGGGGTGCGAGAGCCGAGGCTAAGGGCGAGGTCCTAAGGGTGTTCTTCCGGGTGTTCTCGGGAGGTAGGCTGAGGAGGTTCGTGGCGGAGATCGACAGATCCGGGGGCTCCATCGTCACGTACGGTGATAAAGTCGAGGAAGTCGTTCAGCAAGTTCTTGAGGAGGCAAAGAGGGTAAGGCCATCCTCGCTTAAGGAATTCATTGCCGTCCTCGTGAACGGCGTCCAGTCTATCTATCACGACGAGCTGGCGGAGATAGATGCGATGGTTGAGAACATTGTGCCGAAGCTCATGAAGGGTGAGAAGGGGAGGGACGACTTCACGAGGATATACCATAGGCTGAGGAACCTCCACAGAGCGGTTCACGACCTCATATTCTTTGCTGAGAGGGCGGAGGGCTTCCTCGGCCTGGGCACGGTGCTCTCTAGCGGCCCGACGTACTTCGAGGGGATGGTCTCGACCACCCTCGACAGGTTCATGGATCTGTTCATGCTGTACTACACGGTAGTTGGCGAGAAGACTAACAGGGTCGTCACGAGGCTCACCGTCATATCGTCGATATTCCTGCCCCTCACCCTCATAGCGAGTATATACGGGATGAACTTCCGCTATATGCCAGAACTCTATATCCCCTGGGCATACCCTGCAGTCCTAGCGGGGATGTTCACCATAGCCCTCGCACAAGTAATTTACTTCCGAATGAAAGGGTGGCTTTGACGATGATGTCAGATGAGCCTCCACCGGTTCTGACGAAAGGATTAACCGTTGTCAAGGAAGAGTAAGCGGGGCGGGTTGTTGAGGGTAGCCCTGGTCCTGGCTCTGGTGGTCACCGCCTTAGCTGTGCTGGTGATTACCGAGCCCGCCAGCGCTGGCGAGGGGGCCGTTGTGGTGGTTCTGGACGGCCCGATAGATGCTGGTGCAGAGCACCTCGTGTTGAGGGGTATTGAGGAGGCGTCTTCCCGTGGCTGGGCCCTTGTGCTGGAGATCAACACTTACGGAGGATACCTCGTCTCCGCTGATAGGATAGTCGAGATGATCAAATCATCTGGGCTCGAGTGCGCCACGTGGATCCCGCCAGGGGGTAAGGCCGTCTCCGCTGGCGCCCTCATTGCCCTGGGGTGCGGGAAGATATACATGGGTAAGGGCTCCGTCATAGGTGCGGCGGAGCCGAGGCCAGCGGATGAGAAGGTTGTGAGGTATGTGGAGTCCAGGTTCGCGTCCCTTGCTGAGGAGGCTTTCGGCGGTGACGAGGAGCTCGTGCAGATAGCTAGGTCATTCGTTACGGAGAACAGGGTACTCACGTATGAGGATGCCGTTGGTGTGGGTTTTGCTGAGCCTGCCGAGACCCTTCAGCAGGTGCTGGCTGGGGTGGGTGCCGGCGACCACGTCACGCTTAGGCGCGGGGCTGTCGAGGACATCCTGTCAGTTATCACGACGCCTGCCGTGAGCGCCTTAATGATTAACCTCGGGTTCTTCATGATACTCGCTGAGATATTCCAGACGGGGTTCCAGGGCTACGCCGTCGTCGGCTTCGTTCTCCTCGTCCTCGGCCTTTACGGCATGTACGTGGTACCCGCACCCCTAGCTATAATCGCCTTACTCGTCGCAGGTGCCGCCCTACTCGCTATCGAGGTCTTCACCCCCGGCTTCGGCGTATTCGGCATATCCGGTGCTGTGCTCACAGCCGCCGCGGTGGCGTGGGCGCTCGCCACCCAGCCGCCTGAGACGAGGTCAGGGGCTCAGATAGCTTTGTTGGTGGGGCTCTCCATGCTCGGGGCCCTCATGGGCTACATAGTCTACGAGGCAGGCAAGATAAGGAGGCTGAAGAAGCTCACACTGAGTGAGGCGCTTGTGGGGAAGAGGGGCGTTGCCAAGACACCTCTCAGTGAGTCCAGGGCCGGCGTCGTACACGTAGCTAAGGAGGACTGGACCGCATACTCAGTCGAGGGAGAGATCGGGGCTGGTGAGGAGGTGGAGGTCGTCAAGGTCGACGGCCTGATCCTCTATGTGAGAAAGGCTAAGAGAACTAAATCTTAAGCTCCTAAAAGGCCTTACTTAAGGGGTGATTGCTTCGGTAGACCCCGTCTCAGCAACCATACTAGCCATCTTCGCGCTAATCATAGCGGCTGTTGTAGCAACACACATTAAGATAGTGCCCGAATACAAGAGGCTCGTCATCTTCAGGCTAGGTCGAATGATAGGCGTTAAGGGCCCGGGCATAGTCTTCCTAGTGCCCCTCATCGACAGGGGGATCTACGTCGACCTGAGAGAGGCCGTCATAGACGTCCCGCCGCAGACATGCATCACGAAGGACAACGCACCCGTCGAAATCGACCTCCTCATATACCTCAAGGTCTTCGACCCAGCCCTCGCGGTGACCTCGGTGCAGAACTACGTCACCGCCTCTGTCGGGATAGCTGTCACGACACTCAGGGCGATAGTCGGCGACCTAGACCTCGATGAGGTGCTCGCAAAGAGGGAGTACATAAACAACACACTGAGGGCTAAGCTTGACGAGGTAACGGATAGGTGGGGCATCAAGGTCACGTCGGTCGAGATAAAGGAGATCAAGCCACCGGCAGACGTGCAGGAAGCGATGATCAAGCAGATGGCGGCTGAGAGGAACAAGAGGGCCATGATCCTCGAGGCGGAAGGCAAGAAGCAGGCAGCGATACTGGAGGCAGAGGGCTACATGGAGTCGAGGATAAAGAGGGCTGAGGGAGACAGGAAAGCCGCCATCCTCGAGGCCGAGGGCCGGGCGAAGGCACTCGAGCTGATCAACGAGGCCGCCATGAAGCTCTCGCCAAACGCCATGACGCTCCAGTACTTCGAGGTGCTTAAGGAGATAGCGTCATCCCAGTCAACGAAGATCCTGCTCCCCATGGAGGTCACTAAGGCATTAGAGGCGATCGAGAAGATCCTTAGGTGATGCGTCATGGCGCTAGAAGAGAGCGTGAGGAGAGCCAGGTTAGCCGCTGTGAGAAGGGCCATAGAGATAGTTAGGAAGGAGGGCCCCGAAGTCATAGGCGTGGGCACGGGCTCCACGACAGCCCTCTTCATCGAGGAGGCCCACAGGGCCGGGGTACTGAGGGGGAAGGTGCTCGTGCCCTCATCCATAGACACCATGCTGCGCCTTGCGGGCCTCGGATACGCCGTCACCGACCCCGGAAGCGTTGAGGCCGTCGACGTGTACGTGGACTCGGCCGACCTAGTGGATAAGTCGGGCACCGTAATCGTGAAGGGGGGCGGCGGGGCTCTCACAACCGAGAAGATAGTGATGAGCTCGTCTAGGAAAGCGATCATCGCGGTTGATTATAGGAAGGTCGTTGATGAGGTCGGTGCCGGGATGGCGGTGCCGGTTGATGTGCTCCCCAAGGCACTTTGCTTCGTGCTGAGGAGGCTGAGGGAACTCGGCTTCGACGCTTCCCCGAGGCAGGCAGAGAGGAAGAAGGGGCCGGTCGTGAGTGACGTGGGCGGCATCATAGTTGATGCTGTGATCGGTGAGGGCATGACCCCGGAGGAGGCGGCCTACGCCATATCCTCTGTGCCCGGGGTCATCGAGCACGGCCTCTTCATTAGGATGGCCGACACTGTCCTTATAGGTAGGGCTGATGGGTCTGTGACAGAGTTACCTGGCATGCGTGTGTGCCAGGGAAGAGGCTAGTCAAAGGTGGGGGTCTCTACCTCACCGCTCTTTTTCCTCATGATGTACTCGTACGCCGAGAGAGCCGCTACGGCCCCCTCAGCGGCCGCCGTCACTACCTGGTCGAACTTCTTCTTGCAGGGGCCTGCGGCACAGTCTCCGGCGGCGTAGATGCCTTCGATGCTGGTCCTCATCTCCTTATCCACGAGGGCGTGGCCCTTCTCATCAGTCTCGATCCCTATTCTCTGGAAGAACTCCTTCGGGGGCTCCGACCCTATCTCTATGACCACGCCATCCAGCTCTACCCTCTTCTCTTCCCCTGTCTTCACGTTCTTGACCCTCACCCACTCAACCTTCTCCTCACCACCTATCTCAACAACCACGTGGTTGAGTACAAGCTCGATCTTCGGGTCCTGCGTCACAAGCTTCACATACACCGGGAAAGCCCTGAACTTTTCCCTTCTGTGTATTAGGTACACCTTGTTGGCGTAGGACGAGAGCAGCACCGCCGCCTGGAGAGCTGAGTTACCGCCGCCCACGACCGCCACGACCTTACCCCTGAACATCGGTGCGTCGCAGGGTGCGCAGTATGTGACTCCCCTGCCGCTGAGCCTGTCCTCCCCTGGGACACCTAGCTTCCTCCTCTTGCTCCCGACCGCGAGTATGACTGCCTGGGCAACGAACTCCTTCCCTCTCCTAGTAACTATTTTGAACGTGCCGTCGCCGTTCCTCCTGACGTCGATAACGGTGTCCCTCAGTATGGGTACCTTATACTTGACGACGTGGCCCTCGAACTTCTTGGCGAGGTCCGGGCCCTGTATCGAGGGTATGCCCGGGTAGTCGTCTACCTCGCCAGCGTCGTTGAGGGTGCCGCCGACGTCGTCGGCTATGACGAGTGTCTTGAGCATGAACCTAGCGGAGTAGAGGGCCGCTGCCAGGCCGGCCGGGCCAGCACCCACTATCACCACATCGTATTCCTTGTCGAGTTTCATGGGCTTAAGTAATCTGAACTTCAGGCTCACATCCACCACCTGCTCTACATGGTCAACCATGACACATAAAGGTTTCCTTTAACGGCGTTAACAGGACAAAACAGAAATAATTCTCGCCCCAACCCCTAACCAAGGGTTAGGGGGCATGAGCATCATAGAGATAGCTCCTGCCGTTAGGAGACTAGGGATAGGCGCCGCACTGATCAGCTGCTCTTGGAACGCGTGCACGGAAGGAGGGGGTAAGGTGCTAAAGAGTGCGTCAGAGGCCATTAAGGGGGTCCTCACCCTAGCTGAGCTGAGAAATCACAGGGTCGTTAGGGCGTACAGGGACATCATGTGGAGGCTGGGCATAGACCCGACGAAGGTCAGGCCTTCAAGCGAGGCCCTCGTCAGGAGAGTCCTCCGGGGAAGGGGTGTGAGACCGATAGCCCCCGCTGTTGATGCATGCAACGCCGCTTCCATGGCTACCCTCATAGTGATAAGCGTGTTCGATGCCTCGAGGATCAGGCCACCGCTAACACTGAGGTTCGCGAGGAAAGGCGAGGTCTTCCGGGACTTCTCCGGGAGGGAGAGGGTGCTGGGCGGTAGGGAGATCGTTCTCACCGACTCGGAGGGAAAGATCCTTCACCTATACCCCTACAGGGACTCGGCCTCAGCAGCAGTTAATGAGGGCACGCGGGAGGTGATCGCGGTCGCTTACGGCGCACCGGGAATAGGTGTAGGCAAACTACTCAAGGCGATGACCTCGTTTAGAGAGCATCTGATGAGGTTATGTGAGGGCGTGTCCTGCTCGGAGGCAGAGGTCGCTCGGTAACGGCGTAGGGAAAAATGGCTTTAGCCTCGCCCGTCCCTGGTGAGGGGGTAGCGTGTCTTGATTAAGATAAGCTCGCCCGACATAGGCGACGAGGAGATAGAGGCTGTTACCGAGGTCCTCAGGAGCGGCTACCTCGCTTACGGCCCGGTGGCGAGGGAGTTCGAGAGAGAGTTCGCTAGGTACGTTGGAGTGAAGCACGCCCTGGCCGTGGTCAACGGGACCATAGCCCTCTACACCGCCCTTAAAGCCCTCGGCGTCGGCCCCGGTGATGAGGTGGTTGTGCCGGACTTCACCTTCTTCGCCACGGCCTCAATGGTGGTTGCTGCCGGCGCCAGACCGGTGTTCGCGGACATCGAGCTCACTACTTACGGGATGGATCCCTCATCTCTGGAGAATGTAATCACCGAGAGGACGAAGGCGGTCATTGTTGTGCACCTGTACGGTCACCCCGCCCGGTTCGACGAGCTCGCGAGCATAGCCAGGGAAGCGGGCACGTACGTGATAGAGGACTGCGCGCAGGCGCATGGGGCGGAGTACCATGGAAGGAAAGTAGGGTCACTCGGGGACGTCTCGGCCTTCAGCTTCTACGCAACGAAGAACATGACCATGGGCGAGGGAGGGGCCGTGCTCACAGACAACGACGAGGTTGCCGAGAAGGTGGACCTCCTCCGAAACCACGGGCAGATAGGGAGGTACAACCACGTAACGATAGGGTGGAACTTCAGGATAACGAACATACAGGCGGCGATAGGTCTCGCGCAATTGAGGAAGCTGGACAAGATGAACGATAGGAGGAGGGAGATAGCGAGGAGGTACGACGAGGAACTCTCCCTAATTGATGGTCTGCGCACCCCCTCAGAGGCTCCCTGGGGCAAGCACGTCTACCACCTCTACACCGTGTGGGTTGAGAGGGAGGCGGACAGGGACAGGCTGGCCGAGTACCTTAGGAGTAAGGGGGTACAGGTCGCCGTCCATTACCCGAAGCCCCTGCACCTACAGCAAGCCCTCGCTGAGTACTCCAGGCCAGGATGCTGCCCCGTTGCTGAGGCTGCCTCCAGGCACGTCCTCTCCCTGCCTATGCACCCACTCCTAACCGATGAGGAGGTTGAGGCCGTGATCGGGGCGGTTAAGGAATTTTTCTCCAAAAAATGATCCCTTATCAGGTGCGCTGTTTTGAGGGACGAGCTGAGCGAGCCAATGGAGGACTACATAATCACCATCTACAGGCTAGAGGAGGTATTCGGAGTAGCGAGGACTTCCGCCATAGCGAAGGAGATGGGGGTCAAGCCGGCGACCGTGACCAAGATCGTTGGGTGGCTCGTTAAGGAGGGCCTCGCCACCACAGAGAAGTACAGGGGCACAAAGCTCACCCCTAAGGGGAGGGAGATTGCTGAGAGGCTCCTTAATAAGCATAGGATCCTCGAGGCATTCCTCCACCATCTCGGCTTCGACCCATACAAGTCGCACATACTGGCCCACAGGCTCGAGCACGTACCGGATGAGGTGGTGAGCGCTATATATGAGTTTATCGGGAGACCTAAGACCTGCCCACACGGGAACCCTATTGTAGACACGGACGTCCCAAGTGAGCCTAGGCTCTGTGACCTACCGCCTGGTGCTAGAGGTAAGATAGTGAGAATTCTCGGCGAGCTGAGGTCAGTGATGTCCGTGCTCAGTGAGTATGGTTGCTGGAAGGGCAGCGAGTTGCTACTCATCGATAAGTGGAAACAGGGTGCGCGGGTACTATGCGTTGGGAGAGAGATCACAATTAATTTAGACGTATGTAAATCACTTGTTGTAGAGGTGCTGGGTAGAGATGATGCCGCTAGCGCAGGTGCCGCCGGGAGCGAGGGTTCGGGTAATAGCTATTAGAGGGGGCTCTCATCTCGTTAACAGACTTTTCCAGATGGGTTTAACACCAGGGACTATAGTGGAAGTCATTCGCAATGATGTCGGACCGATTGTCATATCGTTCCGTGGGGTCACAATGGGTATAGGGCGCGGCGTTGCTATGAGGATCTTTGTTGAACCAGCCTAGCTATATTTGCTTCGTTGGTAACCTTCCTCGGTGATAGCGTGTTCTTCAGGGAGGAGTACATAGGAGAATTCAAGTTCGTTGAGTATTCGCCATACAGGTTGGCCCACCCAGGATACGCTATCGTCGCCCTCCCAGACGCTGGTCTCGTAGGCGTTATTGGGGCAAGCCATATGATTAAGGTTTTGGGAATGGAGGAAGTTGGCGGAGCTGATTCGCCGCTCCTCCCGCCAGTGACGATCGTCTCTAAGGGAGAGATAAGGCTACCGATAAGGATCTTCGCCAAGAACAATATCCTCCTCATATACAGCGAGATCGCCCTCCCGCCCCAAGCCATGTACGGTTTCTCAAGAGCACTCATAGATTATGTCGAGAGGAAAGGGAGTGAACATCTCATATTAATGACAGGGCTGGCTGTCCCGCACAGGTTCGAGATAGAGAGCCTGCGCACCTACTACATACCGACAACGAAGGAGGCTGATGAAGCGGCGAAGGAATCGGGAGCGCAGAGATTTGAGAACGGTTTCCTCGTGGGGCCCTACGCCCTCCTCCTCAAGGAGGCCGTGAGGGCGAGGATGAACACTCTGATGGTCGCTACCGAGTCGTTCCTGGAGTTCCCCGACCCGGAAGCGTCTGCGAGGAATCTCCAGGTGATAGGGAAGGTAATAGGGGTAGAGATAGATGTTAAGGAACTCCTAGAGAAGGCTGAAGTGATAAGGCTTAGGGCCAGAGACGCGATGAAGTCAGTGATGAAGAACCTGGAGCAGATGAGGAAGGAGTACGAGTACGCGCCGCCCCTCCACATATGATGGGGTGGTGGCTGTGTCCGCCCCGAGCTGGTCTCACAAGGGCTGGCTAAGGCCCCTATACAGCATAAGGGACCTCGGAGACAGGATAGAGATACTCATAGACCTCCCCAGCGCTGACGAAGCAACAATCGAAGTAAGAGCTAGCGGGAGAAGGGTCTCCATAAGCGCCAGGCTGAGGAAGGAGACGGTATTCAGCGACTGGAGCGGTAGGGGCGGGGAAGTGGTCTTCACTGAGTTCCGCGATGAGATAACCCTGCCCACGGAGGTTGTCGAGAATCCCCTCGCCGTGGACGTTAGGAGGGGTGTCGTGAGGGTCATTTTTAAGAAAATGGAGGTCTAAGACCGCTCAACAATATAAGCCTTTACCAAGCACAGGCTTAGGGTCGCGGATTGTCATCGGATGAGCTCAGCATGAGGAAAGCGCTTAGGGAGAAGCTGATAAAGGAGGGCATAAACCCCTACCCCCACAGCGTGAGGTTCAAGCCGACACCGGTCAAGGATATACTGACGAGGCCCCAGCTCGGCGTGAAGCTGGGTGTGGCCGGGAGAGTAGCCGCGATAAGGAGGCACGGTGGCCTGACGTTCGTCGATCTCATAGACGATGGCGCAAGGATACAGCTCATGATCACGAAGAAAGGAATTGGTAAGGAGCGCTATGAGTGGTTCCTCAAGTACGTTGACATGGGGGACTTCATCAATGTATTCGGCGAGGTCATGAGGACTAGGAAGGGGGAGCTGACGGTTAGGGTCGAGGACTACGCACTAATTACTAAGGCCCTCAGGTCCCCTCCCGTCAAGTGGGGGCACAGAATTCTAGACCCCGAGGTCAGGTACAGGAAGAGGTACCTCGACATCATGATGACGCCGCAGGTAAGGGAGATGCTCCTCAAGCGCTTCCTGCTAGTGCAAGAGATAAGGAAGTTCATGTGGGGGAGAGGATTCATCGAGGTCGAGACACCCATCCTCCAGCCAGTGTACGGAGGGGCAGAGGCCACCCCCTTCGTTACGCACATAAACGCGCTGGACGAGGACTGGTACCTGAGGATATCGCTTGAGCTCTACCTCAAGCGCCTCATAGTCGCTGGCTACAACAAGGTCTTCGAGATAGGGAAGAACTTCAGGAACGAGGACATAGACGCTATGCATAACCCTGAGTTCACGATGATGGAGGCCTACGAGGCATACGCCGACTACAACGACATGATGAGGCTCGCGGAGGACCTCATAAGCACCGTCGCCAAGGCAGTGAACGGCACAACGAAGACAGTGTTCAGGGGTAACGAGATAGACCTCGCCCCGCCCTACAGGAGGCTCCGCTTCGCCGACGCGCTGAGGGAGTACGCCGGAATAGATCCAGACGAGGCGAGCGATGACCTCCTCAAAGAGAAGCTTAGGGAGAACCACATAACCCTGAAGGGCGGGTACGAGAGGGGCAAGGCACTCATGAAGCTCTTCGACAAGCTCATTGGGAGGGAGCACCTCATACAGCCAACATTCGTCATAGACTACCCTGCCTCCGCATCGCCGCTAACGAAGCCCCATAGAGAGGACCCGAGGTACGCGGAGAGATTCGAGCTATACATAGGCGGTGTGGAACTCGCTAACGCCTACACCGAGCTCAACGACCCCGTCCTCCAAGAGGAGTACTTCATGGCGGAGGAGGAGAGGAGGAAGAGGGGTGACGAGGAGGCCCACCCATTCGACTGGGACTTCGTTGAGGCCCTCCAGTTCGGCATGCCGCCCACGGGGGGCATAGGGGTAGGTATCGACAGGCTGGCCATGATAGTGCTGGGGGCTGACAGCATAAAGGAGGTCATACCGTTCCCGATGCTGAAGAAGTCCGGAGGGCCTAAGCCCGAATAACGTAACCCGGGTTTTCCCTCGTACCGACAACCACGACGCACTCCTCGCCTCCGTCAACCCTCTCCAGCACACCGCTCACCCTCAGCCTACCGCCCAGGTAGAGGGCGTAGGTGAAGAAGTTCTCGTACGTGATCACAGAGACAACCCTGCAACCTCTCACCTCGACATTCCTGGAGACAGGTGCCTCGCCCGGGTACATAAGCGCCTCACACGAGCCCGGCTCGACATCGAGGACACCCTCAAACACACCCACTGGCGTGAGAACCCTCTTCCCGTACCTCCTCGGCCTGTCCCTGGCCATGACGAAGTTCAGTTCCCTCCCCCTCAGTAACCTCGCCTTATACGGAGGCATCACGCCCAAGATATCGTCCGGGCCCAGGCCGTAGAGTGCTGCCTCCCTAACAACGCGGCGCTTAAGCACCCTCGGAGGCTGGGTAGGGAAGGCGTCGCCCACACAATCGGCCAGGAGTAAAGAGTCCCTGCACCCGTAAATCACTATGTCTATGTCCGACACCTTGATGCTGTGGATACCCGGCAGGATCGAGCCCGTCACCCCAACGCTCCCAGGCCCTATACCGCAGACCCTGGATAGGGCGTCAACGGCCTCGCAGACCACCTCCTCGAGCTCGTCGGACGCCTCACTGAGTATCTCACGAAGCCTGTCCCTGCCGTGGTAGGCCCTGGCGATAAGGTCCTTATGGAGGATCGGTACCTCAGCACCCAGCACCGGGTCGTATTGGAGGAGCCCCACCCTCCCCGACGCCGGGAAAACGTTCCTGGCCCCGTAGGCCCTTATCACCCTCGCATAATGGGTGCCCCTCCTCGACCAGGGCGCCTGCTCAGTAGTCGGAACATACTTGAGGAAGGCCACGTAAGCGTTTGGCGGGTGCTCATCTCCCACAATAACGTATAGCCTCCCCTCAACGTCCTCGACGTAGTCATGGGTGAGGAGGGGTTCGGCCGGTTTGCTACCGATCACGGCCAAGGCTCACACCGCTCGTGCGTCCACATCCCCCGAGGGGTTTGATGCAGTAAGGGTTTAATGAATTGGCCCCAGCTCATTAGGGAGATCCTTGAGATTCGGCGTCTACGGCTTCGGACCCATCGGGAGACAGATTTTCAAGGTGGCACTCAGGAGGGGCTGGGAACCGGTCGCAATCATAGACATAGATAAGTCAATGATTGGTAAGGACGCCGGTTCATTAGCCGGCGTCAGTGAGGTGGGTGTGAGAGTCAGCAAGGACCCCTCCGCACTCGAAGGCTCCGAGGTGGTCTTCCACGCCACCACGTCATGGCTGGATAAGGCCGAGCCCCAGATAATGGAGGCCGTGAAGAGGGGCGCATCCGTAGTCTCCACTTGCGAGACCCTGGCCTGGCCCTGGCACAGATACCCGGAGATAGCCGAGAGGATCGGTGACGCCGCACTAGACGCAGGCGTCACTGTCATAGGGACAGGGATAAACCCCGGTTTCCTCCTAGACACACTCGTTGCTGTTCTGTCTGCGAGCGTGGGCCCTGTGAAGAGAGTTGACGCCGCGAGGTACGTGAACCCGCTTAAGAGGAGGGAGTCATTCCAGAAGAAGGTCGGCATAGGGCTGACGACGGAGGAGGCGGAGAGAGCCCTTAGGGAGGGGAGGATAAGCGGTCACGTAGGCTTCGCAGAATCCGCCCACCTGATCAGCCGATTCCTTGGGATAATTCCCGACGAAGTTAGGGAGTGGCAGAGCGTGATAGACTCGAACGGCAAGTGTGCTGGCGTGGAGGGCGGTGCTAAGGCAGTGTATAAGGGTAAGGAATTCATCGACATACGCTTCGTGGCGAAGGCAGGTGCGTCAGAGGGGGAGGTTATACGCGTAGTCGGTGAGGGCGGAGAGATTGTCTGGAGGAGCACCGGCACCCCGGGCGACTACGGGACGGCCGCCGTCGTTGTATCGGTTGCGGCCACCATAGACGACGCCCCCGCCGGCCTGATCACGATGGCGGACATAGTGCTCCTTAGGCCGGGGTTCTCTCATTGAGCCCCGCGATCCGGGTAACTGCCGCTGTCCTCTGGCCAGAGCTGGGTTTCGAGGATAGTGTATCCCTTAGTATACGTGATGGTGTACTTGAGTCCGTCGGTAAGGGCGGTGATGGGCTAGATCTTCGTGGGCTAATAGCACTGCCTCTCTTCACTAACGCGCACGTCCACATGATGGACTGGGTTATTCAGCAGGCTGGGTGGGACCTGGACATAGACTCCCTCGTTGGCGAGCCCTATGGGGTCAAGTACGTCCTCCTCCGGAGGGTCTCGGATAACATGGTGAGAGAGGGTGTCGAGGAGGTCTGGAGATACATGATCAGGCAAGGAGTGGGTGCGATCATAGAGTTCAGGGAGTTTGGGGTAAGGGGCGCCAGAATAGACTGCGGGAAAAGGCATAGGCACCACCTCGTGCTCACGATGCCCACACACCACGACGAGAGGGCTGTGGAGGAGGTTGAGGAGGCACTGGCATGCGCTAACGGCGTAGCCGTGTCGTCGCCGCACTACTTCCCTGAGGACGTCCTTCGCTCGATCCTCTCACTGGCCAAGACCAGGGGACTCTTGACGGCCTCTCACGTGGCCGAGGTGCCTGAGACGAGGAATGCCGGGGATCTCGAGAAGCTCCTCGATGCTGGCGGTGCTGACGTACTCGTGCATGGCACACATCTCAACGAGGATGATCTGGGGGTAGTGACGTCCAGAGGCTCCCTACTCGTCCTGTGCCCGAGGGCGAACAGGTGGTTCCTCGCTGGCGAGCCGCCAGCGTATGAGGCCCTACGGGCGGGTGTGGAGTTAGGGGTCGGCACCGATAACGCCGGGTGGGTTAAGCCAGATATTTGGAGGGAGGCGGAGGCACTCCACCTGATATTGCGGAGT
>Ga0256833_1002164_pt1 | contig 14008 bp, 5 predicted proteins | sample 356284metaG_FD_190535 | JGI IMG/M metagenome (GOLD analysis project Ga0256833, IMG submission 190535) | Hydrothermal vent microbial communities from Mid Atlantic Ridge, Atlantic Ocean - 356-284 | ecosystem: Environmental > Aquatic > Marine > Hydrothermal vents | place: Atlantic Ocean: Mid...
ATAATTAATACCAAACCTTTATCTATATGGTAAAATAGAAAAGAATTAGTTTTTTGCTCATTCAATGAAAAAAAATATTTGCATAGCTAAGGCTAAGACTATGCAAATATTTTTTAAGAAGTAAAAGCTAAACTTTTTATAATCGGAATATTGGTAAAAGTTTGGTATTAATATAACAACTCTTATATTGATATTTTATAGACAGCCACTAATTACTCAGGCAGAATCTTTTATAGCCATAATGATTCCACCTGAGTAGTTACAAACAAAGCCCTGTATGCATTATTCTTTAATTATTCTCCTGATGATAGTCTTGTCTTTTCCAAAATCAATTTTTATAAAATACATTCCCGGTTGTATTGATGACAAATCATATATGCCGCTACCATATATTTGACTTATATTGTATTTACTGCCGGAAACATCCAAAATCTCAATATTTGAGATACAATTGGAAACTGACCGGATTTGCAAAATACTCACTACAGGATTCGGATAAATAATTATATCAGTCATACCGGTATCATCATTGCTATTTTGAATCTTTTGGTGGATAATGCCTACAGCATCCAGATCAAAACCTCCAGAATTGAATGGTGTCGGAAACGGATCATTAATTTTATTCCCTTTTGAGTCATAAGTAGCATATCGATCATCCAAACTACCAATCACATCAATTATCTTAATAAACCGAATATTATTCTTATCAAGCAAATTGTTATCTTCTATGAAATCAAGATCAAATGGAGTCCCGTAGTTAACCCTGTACTTACCGGCCAGATTATGAATTTTAGTAGCATCCGTTGCCCCAAATGTCCCCGTCTGTACAGTAGTATCAGTAAAAGAAACAGCGGGAAATCTATAATAATGATCACCATCCGAACTAACTTCAACAAAAGCCAATTCAAGAAATTCATCATTAAAACCATTTTCAAAAACCGCAAAATCCCATGAATCACCGTTAAATACCGGTTTATCCAATTTAATAACCACTACCCCACTATCCCCCAAACTTAAAACTTTACCATCCGCAATACCAAAAATATATTCTTTATCACCATAATCCGCAAATCCAAGACTTTTGTCACTTATATCAACATAGCCACGATATATTTCCACATTTTGAGCCCAGCCCGTAAAAACAGGACTTTCTTTATAAATAGCAGTCGAACCCGGTTGGCCTGCAGGTGGAGCAAACTGAGCAAAAGCAAAATTATTTAACACAAAAATCAAAATAACAATTAATTTCATAATTATAGTTTATCAAATTTAGTAATATAATCACCCTCATTTGATAAAATTCTAATTATATAACATCCCTTTTTCAGAGCAGAGACATTAATGGCATCATTTAGCAATGTCCCTTTTGAAAACAATATTCCGTTCATACCGTATATTTCATAAACCGGATTATTTAAGAGATTCTCAATACTTATTTTTATGTAATTTGTAGCAGGATTCGGATACACAATCAGAGAATTATTATTTAAATCTTCAACTGAACTTAGTAAATCAAAATCAATATCGTCAATAGCAAAAAATGCAGGTGTATTCATTCCCCAAGTACCATTATCACTAGAACTTAGTTCAAAAGCTAATTCCGAAACCTCAAAATCAAAAATAGAATCTATATTTATATTTACCCAGTCGTCCAAAATGTAGTCCTTTGAATTATCATCAAATCTGTAATCAGCTAAATAAACATCATAATACCTGCTCGAATCTATAACACCGAAATCAATTAATTCCAATGGATATATTCTTAACTTGAAAAAATCTTTATCTGTACCGTCATTCCCCCCAAATTTTTTAGCAAATGCATCACCGTTTTTCATACTGTAATAGGCATAAGTAGTATTTGTTATTTTTATGCTTTTTATAACCGGATAAGCATCAGCCCACCTGGAATGAAAAGAAGTATTGTTCTGGCTTATAGCATAAGTAATACCGTCATAAGCCCCCCCGGGAATAGCGCTGTACAAATTAGAGCTTCCTTCGGTAATATCATCTCTCATTGTTGATAATGCAAAACCCGATTTCCAATACCCCCCATAAGCCGTGTCAAAGACACAAGGAAATTTGAAGCCCGAATCATAAAAAACAGGATCTTCATCTTTTCCATTCCAAAATGAATCTATAGGGATCTTATTTTGTTCATACGATACATGATATGAATTGCTTAGTCCCGGTTTGTAACTGTATTTTATCTTATCCACGGCAAAAAATGCAGGTGTATTCATTCCCCAGGGTCCATTGTCCGAAGAAGTCAATTCGAAATTTAATCCTTCTACATACCCCAACGGAGATAAATCAACATACCACCAATCTCTGACAATATAATCCAGAGAATCATTGTCAAATCTATAATCCGCAAGATAAAAATCAACATAATTGGAGCTATCCACTTTGCTGTCTTGAATAGCATAAATTCGCAATTTAAAAAAATCTTTATCTGTACCGTCATTCCCCCCAAATTTTTTAGCAAACGAATCACCGTTTTTCATACTCAGATAAGCATAAGTAGTATTCGTAATATAAAAACCTTGGAAAAACGCCGATATATCGGCAACAAATTTCAAGTCGGCATGATTTTGAGCTATAGCAAAAGGACTTTCATCAATACGGGAATGTGTTACAATACCATAAAGATTGTCAGCACCACTCGTACTATCATCCCGCATAGTCGAAACAGCCCAACCTCCCGACCAAAACCCACCCCATGAAGTATCATAAACACACGGAAAATCAATTGCGCCATCTACAAATCCACCTAATAAATCGCTACCGTTCCAAAATGTATCCTTAGGCATATTTTTAAATGCCTTAAACGAAGATATCGTTTGTGAAAATACAGCAACAGTTAAAAAGTTAAAAAAAACAATAGTAAAAATTCTTTTCATTTTTAAATAATTTTTAATTAATAAAATATTTCAAGCCAACAGAAAAACATCTACCGGGCATTGGATAATTCTTAATAGTTTCATATTCCGCATTAAATACATTATTTATTTCGATAATGTATTTAAATTTATTCTTTTTTATAATAAAATCTTTTGACAATAACGCATCTACAATAAAATATCTTGGTATTGATTCCGAATTATCATAGGTTACATAGACTTTATCCGTAAACCTTTGGGTCAACGATAAATACCAGGAATTGTACTTAATCCTCTGATTAAACAAAAATACATTTGCCGGAATGTAGATAATACTATAATTCGCATTTCTATTATTACTAGTTTTATTATAACTATAACTCAAATTAAATTCAGAAATCATAATATTGTTTCTCATCCTATAAGACAGTTCCATTTCCAATCCCCTAGAATAAACTTGCTTGATATTTTGAGGTCTCCATACTCCGTTTTTAGGAATCCATAGTATCATATCTTTGCTATCTTTGAAATAAACGGAAGTATTTATTTTTACAGAATTCCTTATATTGATATATGCATTCAAATCAAAAAACGATGAAGTTTCATATTTTAAATCCGGTATTCCCAAATCCGGCCAATATTTCTCATTAAATCCGGGTAATCTAAAATTATTCCCCATATTTAAAATTGTACGAATATGGTTATTAAGCTTATAATTCAATTGCAAATATGGAAATAACGGGATAAACGAATTATTAAAATATACTGTTTTGATACCTGTTTTTATCAAGAGTCTATTATGTATAATTCCTGAGACAACACCGGAAATGAAAATTCTATTTTCGCTCTTATTATCATAAATATCTGTTCTTATTTTAGTATTTTCATTATTTATATCAAGGTTAAAAAGCCAATTGCTATTTATAGTTTTTATTAAATTTATTCCAGTCTGGAAAGTATAAATATAACTATCAGAATAAATACTTTTCAAAGGGTACCGGTATTTCAACCTATCAATAAAATATCCTGCTTTTAATTTCATTGAATAACTATTTTCAATGAAATCAAAATGAATACCCGATTTTATCCCTTCATCCAATTGTACGGCATCAGAAATATCTTCATATCGTGAAGGAGGAATCTGCCTGACTAATTTATTTGCCAAAACAAACAATTTGAATGTTCCTTTGTTTTTTCGGTATAGTGCATTATATTTAAATATAGCTTTTTCCCCTTTGGAATTTGTAATTTTTATTTTCGAATGCCCCCTATTAAAAAAATATTTATTATTATTATCTTCATAAATAAGAGAAAAAGAATTTTTTAATTTTTTTAAAGAATAATGAATAGTACCGCTTAAGTCGAGATTATTTAGAGAATTATAATTTATATTAAAAATAGTTTTGTTTTTGTTTACCAATATATTATCATCAATACGGATACTACCTCCAATCCCACCAATAATAAAATTGTTTTTATCTATAGAAATTTTACTATTGGGTGACACCGTTAAAAGCGAGATATCAGTTGAAGCCAACATTATATTGTTGATAGAAAAACCATTCCATACAACAGTTGTTTCCGAACTATTGCCACCTCTCATTCCATAGGAAGTAATAAGTCCCGGGCCATAGGAACGTGAATGCAAAGAAGTGTTTTTTAATAGGATATCAGCTAGTGATGAACTTGTATTATTCATCATAAAAGTCGAATCAACCAATTTTCTATTAATTTGAAAAATACTATGTTTTTCATCAACAATAACAATTTTGGGAATAGAAATTGTATCCTTGACTTTCTTAATTTGAGCAAAAAGTGAACCGGTAGACAAAAACAGTATTATAAAAGATACAACTTTCATTAAAAACCAAATTATTAAATAAAAATAATAAGTGCAGAGAAAAAGGGGATAAGTAAAATTTCCTAAATACAAAATACAGATATACAATCAAAGAGGAAATTTTTCATATCACCGTACTTTTATCCCGAAAGCACTAATGAAAACATATATTCTGGCAGGTCTTCTGACTTGTCCTATTATGAAGCCTTCCCGTTTCCAAATTTGAAACAGTGGCAAAATAAAATCATAACAATTAAACAGACTTTACAGCTGCGGGTACAGTTCAGGATTTTCACCTGATTCCCTTTTCATTCCACATTTGGAAACCAAAATACTTTTGCAAAAGTATAAAATTTAATTAACAAAACAAAAAAAAGCAAGTCCGAAATTGAACTTGCCTTATAAAACTTATTTTTAAGTGCTTAGAAAGTCACTTTAGCACCTACATTAAATCTTCTTGGTAATCCAAAGAATACCTCAGCTCTTTCTGCAGCGTGGCTATTTGTAACATTACCTTCACTGTCTTTGATAGTAAATCCGTTATATTTACTATTATCGGTAGCATCTTGAATATATATCTCATCAAGTAAATTGAATACGTGAGCAAATATTTGAACGCCCATTTTACCGGATAAAGGAAGATCATAAGCAGCGTGGAAATCCAAAAGATTATAAGCGGGAGTTTTCCAGCTTTGAATTCTGTTTCCATCAGCATCTTCCTCTTTAGTAGTTCTTGAGAATGGATCCCATTCAGCATAATAATCTCTATAATGCTTAGCCAAGAACTGTAAGAATAATCCGTCAATAGGTTTAAAGGCAGCTGACAACACAAATTGTGTTTGAGGAGCATCCCCAACTTTCAGGTCTTTTGCATAGAAAGTATAATCACCTTCTTTCTCTGTACCATCAATCGGATCCCAAGTTTTGTATTTACCTTCTACATCATTGGTATATCTCCAATCTGCTATTGAAGCACCAAATCCCAATTCAAGCATATTAACAGGATTGTATTTAAGATCAAGTTCAATACCTTTGTGTAATTGATTCATCCCGGTAACAAATACATAACCTTCTGTTCCGTCCTGATTGTAAATACCGATATTCTTGGTTCTGTCATTCCACTTTGTATAATAAGCACTCAATTTAGCTCTTAGCTTATTGTCGGAAGAAAATACATTATAACCTGCTTCAAATGCATAGAACTTCTCATTTTTAGGATCATCCGCTTTTGTAGCATCTCTGTCATTAATTACAGCATCAAAAATCGGAACCTTGGACACATAACCCAAATTGGCGAATACATTCATATTATCATTAAGGATATAATTAGCTCCTCCTTTTACTTGCAATCCTTGAATCCAACCTGTTTCAGCATAAAGATGTCCGTCTTTTCCCTTATCGGAATCGTCCTTCAAGAAATGATTGAAATAAGTATATTTAATAGTTGACCAACCTACCATTCCATAAGTTGAGAAATTTCCCATTGTGTATTCTGTTTGGAAGTATGCACCTAACCAATCAACAGTATTTGTGAAATTATAAGCAACTTTATCTCCAAGTACTTTTTGATTTGTAGTAGCAAATTCATCTTTTGTATCAACAAAGTATGAACCTCCCAATAAATCTCTAACTTCTCTAAAGTGATCTATCTTAGCTGTTCTCCAGTCCAAACCAATTGAAGATTTCAAATCATTATTCCAATTGATTTTAAATTTGGAAATAGCACCAATAGTATTTTGGTTATTTCTACTATTTCTCAAGATACCGATTGATTGTCCGTCTTCTTTTGTTTTAGCTTTTTTATCAACATAATAATCTCCGGCCGGTCCTTTATTTGCTTTAACAGTTTCATTGAGATCCCATGTCCAAGGAGATTTTCCATAATAAAATTTATAATCATCATCTCCTAAGTTTCCTTCGGCATCTCTTCTATACAAAGAACCATACGTTCCTGTACCACCACCGGTACCTCCTGAATAGTAGAACACCGTATATTGAGAAACTTTATCACTCCAATCAGCATACCAGTTCAAGTTAACTTGTGGTTTATGATAGAAATTTTCTCTTGTATTGATAAAATCATCAGCTTTTCTGGCATGTGTTTTTCCATTCCAGTATTGGTCGCTATTATAACCTGAAACAGGAGCCCAATTTTGATTAAAATTCCTACCTGCTTCGGGGAATTTTGAAAAAGCCGAAGTATCATAATCTATTTTACTTGCAAAATCATGACTATAAGTTCCTATATTTTGCTTATAGAGATTTTGTCCGTGTCTTTGAGGTGCACCCAAAGCAAAGAATTCCAATTTGTGCTTGTTGTTTAATTTCAAAGAAGCTCCCAAATAGTAAGCCCAAGCATCTGTCCATGTTTTGTCAATAATTCCATCTCCAACTTTTCTTACCAAGCTCATACTCAATGCAAATTTATCTTTAATCAAACCTGAATGAGCCGTAATAGTTGATTTAAGGAAATTTCCCGAACCGTATTCCAATTTAGCAACGCCACCTAATTTCTTTTCAGCAGGACTGGTAATAATATTCATCGTACCACCGATAGAAGGTGTAGCAAGATTTACAGCACTGAGACCTCTTTGCAACTGAATCGAAGAAGTAGCATCAGCAACACCATCCCAGTTTGACCAATAAACCCAACCGTTTTCCATATCATTAACAGGAACCCCGTTAATCATAATAGCAACATTTCTTTGGTTAAAACCTCTCACATTAATTCTGGCATCTCCGGCTCCACCACCCTGCTCCGTTGCATAAACAGAAGGTGTAGTGTTAAGCATCAAAGGAATATCCCTGGAACCAAGAACTTTTTCAATTTCCTTTTTGTCCAATTTCACAAAAGCAACCGGCGTTTTCCTTTCCACAGCATAATCTGCAACTACTTCAATAGCAGACAACATAACTGCGTCAGATTCCATAGCAATAGTTCCAACATTGGTATTACCTGAAACGTTAACTGAAACCGTTTTAGATTTAAAACCAACATAGGAAACCACTAAGTTAACTGCACCATTATCAACATTCTTGATAGTAAAATTACCATCAACATCAGTAATAGTACCAGTTGAAGTACCTTCAAGATAAACAGAAGCACCGATAAGGGCATCTCCCGAATTATCAACGACTTTCCCCATAATAGAACCTTGTCCATATGTAAAGCCTGTAATCAATAAAGCGACTAAAAGAGTCAGTAGTTTTTTCATAAGTTTAATTTAGTTTGGTTAATTTGTCACAAAAATAACAGTAATTTTAAAATATATATAATTTTTTAATATTAATTTTTTATTAATTTATAAATAACTTAATGTATTCCTTTTAAAAATATTAAAATCAGTTAGTTAAATATATAGTGTCTAATAATCCGTAACCATAATTGATAATTTGTCATTCTCAATATATATCAATTCCAATTACTAAATTCAAAACATCTCTCCCAATATGAGTTGGGATAATACAGTTAGATAGCTTTGCAAAAATAGCTGATTTTATTTTACGATAAAAACATTATTCACACTTATTTTCTCGCTATTTTAGTTTTGTTTAGATGCAAAATCAAGAGGACCGCATCCCTCACATTCCAAAACTCAATAAATCAATACCTTCTATTCAATTCGCTATTCGTAATTTTTAAATCGTGTTTCTATATTTATTCCTTTTATTTTTGTTTTATCAAAACCTGAATCTTTGAAACCTGAAACTTTGAAACTTTTTTTGTATATGGTCGGTTGTTCTAAAATTAAGTAGTTACAAAAATTCTATATCATTAAATTGCATTTCTCCAATTTTTTAAATATTTTTACAAAATACTATTTTTATTCAATTAAAATTTAAACTTATGAGAAATATTTTATTAGCTTTAATTCTAAATTTTTTTATACTCATATCAATAGATGCGCAAATAATAATCACGGAAATAATGTACAATCCTCCAGAAAGCGGAACAGATCACCATGAGTACATTGAACTTTACAATGCAGGAAATGACACTATTGAAATGAAAGATTATGCTTTTACTGACGGTATAAAAATGAAATTCGGATTTTATTCCTTTGCCCCAAAATCTTATTTAGTTGTCACAAATGATAGTGCAACAATAAAAGATTTTGGAATTGATGCTCTGATTTGGACTAGCGGCGGATTGAAAAACTCAGGTGAGGCCATAGAATTATCCGACCCAAACGGTAATGTTATTGACAAAGTTGATTATGATGATGGAGGAGAGTGGGTTTCCGAACCGGACGGAGGGGGACCTTCCTTGGAGCTTTGCAGTTTGAATAAAGATAATTCAATTGCTAAAAACTGGAAAGCTTCAGTTCACCCGATAGGATTTTCAATAGAAGGCAAAGAATATTTTGGTACACCCGGAAACTCCAATTCAGTGAATTGCGATTCTGTTGTTGATAGTACCGTTACAAAACTTGTAATTACCGAGATACTATACAATGACCCGGGTTCTCCTGATAGTCTTGAATTTATTGAATTGTTTAATGCCGGTAAGGAGACAACATATCTTGAAAATTTCAAACTGAAATCAAATGCAATAAATTTCATATTCCCCGACCGGTATATCAAACCGAATCAATTTTTAATAATTTCTAAAAATAAAAGCACATTCAATAAATATTTTAACACCTACAGCCTATCTTGGGGAAATGGAGGATTGAGCAATAAATCGGATACTATAATATTATTAGATAACAACTTAGACACTTTGGATATTGTCGAATATCATGAATCGGGAGACTGGCCGGAGGAAGCTGATGGTTATGGATATTCTTTGTCATTATGTAACCCTATTTCAGACAATAATAATGGACAAAACTGGCAAGCATCTCCAATATCAGCCGGTTTTAAATACAATAATATTGAAATTCATGCTAATCCTGGGCAAAAAAATTATTGTGGTTATGATATAGAATATTTGCATGAGAAAGACAGCATTGGAGCCATCATACATTCTGATGCAAATCCTTTTATTGAAGGAACTATTTATGGTATTAATTATAATAGCAAGGGGCTGCAATTTGTTGTTGCAGATGAAAATGATCGTGGTATTTGGTGTTATAGTTATGATAAAAATTTCGGATACTCTGTTCATGAAGGAGATAAAATAATATTATGGGGGACAATGAACCAATTTTATGGATTGGAACAAATAAAATTGGATTCTGTAATACTTGCTCAAGAAGACAGTATTATTTCATCTCCCAAAATAGTTACAAATCTAAATGAATCTACAGAAGGGCAATTGGTTACTCTGGAAAATGTACACCTTGTAGATTATACCAAATGGTCAAATTCCGGTAGTGGTTTTAATGTAAGGGTAACTAATGATATAGATACTTTTAATATTAGAATTGATAATGATTCCGAAATATATGGGCATCCTCATCCTTTAGGAACATTTAATATTACAGGGCTTGGAGGTCAATATGATAAAATCAAGCCATATTTTGACGGATATCAATTACTTCCAAGGTATTTAACTGACATTGATCCTTATGACGGAGAAGCTTATCCTTATAAACATATTAATGAAGTAACACAAATTGATGATGAAGGTGTTGGATTGTCTATCGGAGAAAAATGCGAATTAAGAGGAGTAGTTTATGGTACAAACCTTAGACCAAATGGATTACAATTTACTATCATTGATGAGCTGAAAGATGGCATAAGCGTATTTTTAAAAACGGGAAATAAAGGATTCACAGTAGTTGAAGGCTATTATATCAGTATTAAAGGACAAATTGATCAATACAATGGTTTGCTACAAATCATTCCTGACACTATAGTAGTAATCAGCGAAGAATCTTCTCAATATCCGCCCTATACAGTTACCAAACTTGATGAAAACACTGAATCTCAATTAGTGACCATAAAAAATTGTAGTATTAAAAAACCTGAGGAGTGGAAAGGTGACGGAAGTAGTTTTAATGTAACTATAACAAATGGCAACAATGATTTTACCATGAGAATTGATAATGATATTGATTTATCAACAATGACTGCTCCTGACTATTCATTCAATCTAACAGGAATAGGAGGACAATATGATCCTTCAAAACCTTACACGGATGGATATCAGATAATGCCGAGATATGCTTCCGATATCGAAAAAACAACAAGTACCTTTGAACAAGAAGAAGACAATATCGTTGTATATCCTAATCCGGTTAATGATTATATATTTATAAATACTAACGGTAAAATTTTCAATAAAGCAGTAATTTATTCCACTACCGGTATAAAGGAAATTGAAATTCCATTTAAATCAAAAATAATGGTGAGTAACTTATTTCCAGGCATATACAATATAATAATATACGGAAAAAATGAAGTCATTGTGAAGAAATTCTTAAAGATACAATAGCAGCTAAAAACAATGCCTCTTAGATAACTTACGGATTTTTCTAAGAGGCATTTATATAATACACTCACACTCACTTCTGTATCTACTTACATACTCACTTCTTTATCCAATTCCATATCTTGATCTTCCTTTTCTATTTCTTCTTTAGGATAAACAAACAAATTATCATACTTTCGCATTCCGGTACCTGCAGGAATTTTCTTACCAACAATCACATTTTCTTTAAGCCCTATAAGATTATCCTTTTTAGCACCAAAAGCGGCTTCGCTCAGTACTTTGGTTGTTTCCTGGAATGAAGCTGCTGATATCCAGCTATATGTATTCAATGAAGCTTTTGTGATACCGAGCAAAACAGGTCTGCTTGTAGCAGGAATAGCATCCCTATATTTCAATTGCTTTTTATCATTTCTTTTCAAAAATGAATTTTCTTCCCTAATTTCACGGTCAGAAACAATTTGACCTTTTTTATAACTTGTACTACCTCCAATATCCGTTATCACTTTTTTATCATAGATCCATTCGTTTTTTTCAAGAAACACAAGCTTCTCCACTGTCTCTTTTTCAAGGAAATTAGTATCCCCCGCATCAATAATCTCCACATGACGCATCATTTGTCTAACAATTGTTTCAATATGTTTATCATTGATATCAATACCTTGAGATCTATAGACTTCCTGAACGCCGTTAAGGAGATATTTTTGTACCTCATATTGTCCCTTTATATTCAAAATATCAGTAGGGGTAATAGGTCCATCACACAATGGCGTACCTGCTCTGATAAAGTCACCATCCTGTACCAAAATATGTTTAGACAAGCCAATCAGATATTTACTCTTTTGTCCTGTTTTCTCATCTACGACTTTTATTTCTCTTTTTCCTCTCTTTATTTTACCAAAAGATACAATACCGTCAATTTCACTAATAATAGCAGGATTTGAAGGGTTCCTGGCCTCAAACAATTCGGTAACCCTTGGCAAACCTCCGGTAATATCCTGAATTTGTCCAAGTTTTCGTGGGATTTTAGCAATTAGTGTACCGGCTTTTATCTCATCTCCGTTTTCAACTGAAATATATGATCTTACCGGTAAGTTATAAATTTTCAATTCCTCTCCCATAGAATTAATAATTCGAATAGTAGGAATTTTTCTTTTATCTTTCGATTCTATAATAACCTTTTCGATATGACCTGTTTGGTCATCTCTCTCAGGTCTGTATGTAACCCCTTCAATAATATCAATATATTCCACAATACCGTCAAATTCACTAACTATAGTAGCATTGAAAGGATCCCATTCACATAATACTTTACCTTTTTCAACTTTATCACCATCTTTTACATGTAATATAGAACCATAAGGAATATATTTTGTTGTAAATATTCTTTTTGTTTCGGGATCGACTATTTCCAATTCACCTGACCTGGAAATCACAATATTATTTTGATTGTCGTTACTTTCTTTAACAACAACTTTAACATTATCCAGTTTTATTACTCCATCAAATTTTGAAATAATAGATGATTCTGTTTTTGATACCGATGCGATACCTCCAACGTGGAAAGTACGAAGTGTAAGCTGAGTTCCCGGTTCGCCAATTGACTGAGCCGCAATAATACCGACTGAATCTCCAACTTCCGAAATTCTACCGGTAGCAAGGTTTTTACCATAACACTTTTTACAAACCCCTAATTTTGACTCACAAGTCAAGACGGATCTGATAGTAACACTCTCAATTCCTTCTTCTTCAATATAAGTCGCAAGTTTAGAAGTAATATACCCTCCTGCTTCAAGTATCAATTCTCCAGTTACAGGGTGCATAATATCATTTAATATATATCTGCCTTCAATTCTTTTGGATAATGATTCTATCAAATTATCATTTTCATATAGCGCTTCTACTTTAATCCCTCTTAATGTATTACAATCATTCTCTTTGACAACAACATCCTGTGCTACATCAACCAACCTTCTGGTAAGATATCCTGCATCTGCAGTTTTCAAAGCTGTATCAGCAAGTCCTTTACGAGCACCGTGAGTAGAAATAAAATACTCTAAAACGGAAAGTCCATCTATAAAGTTAGCCAAAATAGGATTTTCAATAATAGCACCGCCGGTATCCCCGGATTTTCTAGGTTTAGCCATCAAACCTCTCAAACCGGCCAACTGTTTGATTTGTTGTTTTGAACCCCTGGCTCCGGAATCCAGCATCATATAAACAGAATTGAATCCCGCTTTATGTTCAGAAAGTTCTTTCAAAAGATTTTGGGTGATGCTGTTATCCGCATACATCCATTTATCAATAATCTGATTGTATCTTTCATTATTTGTAATCAAACCCATATTGTAATTAGCCCAAACTTCATCCACTTCTTCCTGAGCATCTACCAAAGTTTGTTCTTTTATCGAAGGAGTAATCAAATCTCCCAAGTTAAAAGAAAGGCCACCTTTATATGCCCAGAAATATCCCATTTCTTTGATACTATCAAGGAAATCGGCAGCAATAGCCATATTTCTTTTTTTAATAATATTGGCTATTATACCTTTAATATTTTTCTTTGTCAATAATTGATTAACATATTGAATACCATCAGGAATTTTCTCATTAAATATAATTCTACCGAGAGTGGTTTCTACTATTTTAGATTTTAATTTTCCTTCTTCATTTTCTTCAAATACTCTCAATTTGACCAAAGCATGTAAATCTACCTTGCCTTCATTATATGCAATCATAGCTTCTTCACTTGAATAAAATGTCAATCCCTCGCCTTTAATTTTATCTTCATCAGTAGATTTCCTGGTTTTTGTCAAATAATACAACCCAAGCACCATATCCTGAGAAGGCAATGAAATAGGTGAACCGTTTTGAGGATTCAACATATTATGAGCAGAGAGCATCAAGACCTGAGCC
>Ga0256833_1002165_pt1 | contig 14007 bp, 3 predicted proteins | sample 356284metaG_FD_190535 | JGI IMG/M metagenome (GOLD analysis project Ga0256833, IMG submission 190535) | Hydrothermal vent microbial communities from Mid Atlantic Ridge, Atlantic Ocean - 356-284 | ecosystem: Environmental > Aquatic > Marine > Hydrothermal vents | place: Atlantic Ocean: Mid...
CCACCTGGACCTACCAGATCTCCACCGACGGCGGTACAACCTGGACCGATGTGGCTAGCGGCCAGGTCTCCGACCTGGCGGCGGGCGCGAGCCAGGAGGTCCAGATCCGCGTCATCGTCCCCGACGGTGAGCCGATTGGCGCGGTGGACAGCGTTACCATCACCGCTGAGGATGATACTGGTACGCCCAGGGCCTCGGTGGCGGACACCACCACGGTGGTCGGCGGCGACCTGCGTCTGGAGAAGGAAGTGGATAAGACGGAGGCTGTTCCTGGCGATGTGCTTACCTACACCATCACCGCTTCCAACATCGGCACCGCCGACCTCACGCAGGTCATCATCAGCGACCAGCTGCCCGCCTACACCGACTTCGTGAGCGTCTCCGCCACCATTAGCGGCTTCACCGGCACCGTGCTCTACTCCACCGATGGCAGCACCTGGAGCGCCACGGCGCCGACCTCACTCTCCGCCGGCGGCATCATCTATGTCGCTGTGGATAACGACAATGCCACCTCTCCCGATGGGACCATCACCGACGCCGACACCATGCCCCCCGGTGCGGAGATCGTGATCACCTTCAAGGTGCAGGTCCAGTAGTTTCATTTGCCGCCCCGCCGCTTCCGGCGGCGGGGCGGCAACCCCTAATGTTGCGCGATACTTTGAGGAATTAACATGATTACTAGACGCCCCCATTTCCGCGCCCTCGCGCTCCTAGTTCTGGCCCTCTGGTTTGCCCTGGCCTTAGCGGCCACGTCGGCGGGCACGGTGATCAGCAACCAGGCCGAGGCCCGTGTAGGGGGTGTTGTTTACCTTTCGAACCCGGTAGAAACGGTGGTGTTGCCCGTTTGCGGCGTTTCCGTTCTGCCCGACGGCACGCCCCAAGCGCCCGGCCAGAGCACCAACGTTACCCCAGGAGGCGCGGCCTACCTGGCGTATCAAATTCAAAACACGGGAAACGATAACTTTACCTTTGACCTGTTTAGCCTCCAGTCCGGTGCCTCGGACTGGGTTCCGGCGGCCACCTCCATCTACCTCGACGGCAACCACAACGCCCAGGTAGACCCCGGTGAGCCGCGGGTGCAGCAGCTCAGCCTGGCGGCGGGAGAGACGGCCTGGGTGGTTCTGGAGGTTCAGGCGCCCGCTCAGGGTAGCGGGGATCTTTTGATCTCGCTGGCTGCTTCCTGCCCCCAAGGCCAGGCGGACGAGAGCAACTACGCCCGCGTCAGCCTGGTGAGCGGGCCTGCCCTGCAAGTAGAAAAAACCTTCTCACTCGATCAGGTCGAACCAGGAGGGCGAGTTCACGTTAGCCTGGTGGTGCGCAACGTCGGCGACCAGGCAACCGGCGGCGAGGTGGTTTTGAGTGACGATCTGTCGGGCCTCACCGGTTTGTCTTACGTGTCTGGCAGCGCCGTGGCCGCCAAGGGCGTGGTGGAGTTCGCAAGCGGTTCCGGCTGGCAGGCCGTCGAGCCCGCAGGCGTTACCGCCATCCGCCTCAGGCTCGCTGGCTTGGAGGCGGGCGAAACCGCCCAGCTCGATTTCGACCTGCGGGCGGCGGCCGACGCCGCGCCGCAGACCCTGGAAAACGTAGCAGTAGCCGAGGGGCCGGGCGGTCCGGCGCAAGCCGCTGCTTTCATCGAGATTCCGCCGCGCTACGAGTTTCACCTGGGGCCCGGGGGCAACCCGCGCGCCCTGCCCGGCGGCGAAGGCAGCAACGACGACGCCCAAAGCTCCAGCCTCATCACGGGCCAGCCGCAGTGCTTCGCCCACACGCTCGAAAACGCCTCGAACGTGACGGACGAGTTCACGCTCTCGGCCGCTGGCCTGCCGGACGGCGTTACGGCCGTGTTCCGCACGCCAGACGGTGCACCGCTTTCGCTGCCACTCTTGCTCGACGCGGGTACGTCGCGCGACTTCCTCTACTGCCTTACCGCGAGCGGCGAAACGGACCCTTTCACGGTTACCCTAACGGCCACTTCTGTGGCTACCGGCGAGCAGAACCTGACCTACGACCGCGTGATCCGGGTGCTGGCTAGCAGCGACCTGCAACTGGTCAAGTCGGCCAGCCCCGAGGGCACGGTGGAAGCGGGCAGCGAGCTCACCTACACCTTGACCGTCCACAATGGCCTGCCCATTGCCGTGACCAACGTTACCGTCACCGACGTCCTCAGCACCTTTGTGGAGTATGTTTCCAGCGCGCCTGCAGGGGCTTACGACGACGCGGCTCACCAGGTGAGCTGGCAGATCGCCAGTCTGCCAGCCGGCGGCGAGTGGCAGGCGAAGCTGGTGGTTCGGGTTAAGGAAAACACCCCCGACGACACCGTAGTCAGCAACGCCTTCAGCCTCGCGGCCGACCAGTTCCCCGTTCCGGTAAGCTCGGATCCGGTCGAGAACCCTGTCTGGACCACCTCATTACTTTTGCAGAAAGAGGTAGACCCGAGCGAGGTGAAAATCGGCGATCGCTTGCGCTATACCCTAAAAGTCAGCAACCCCAGCACGGCGGCGCTTGTTGTAACGTTGACCGACACACCGCCAGCGCACCTGGCCTACGTACCGGGCTCCGGCGAGCCCCGCGATCCGGAGCTGGTTGAGGGCCGTTTGGTCTGGGACGACCTGGAGATCGGCGCGGGCGAAACCGTTACGCTTTCTTACCAGATGCGCGTTCTGGCGGGCGCTCCCAGCAAGCTGGTCAACGTGGCCGAGGCCAAGGGTGTATCCACCGGCGGCGCGGTGGTGGCCAGTTCCCAGGCCACGGCCAGCGTCAAGGTGGTCGAAGAGGTCTTTTTGAGCCGTAAGGCCACCATCGTTGGCCGCGTTTACCTAGACGTAGACAAAAACGGTCGCTACGACTCTGGCCGCGACGTCCCGCTGCCCGGCGCCCGGCTACTACTTGCCGACGGCCGCCAGGTGCTCACCGACGCCTACGGCAACTATGCCTTCCGAGATCTGGAGGCCGGCGTTTGGCTGCTGAGCCTCGACCTGGCCACCGCTCCGTTCCCACCCCTGCCCCAGCCAGAGGCGCTGGGTGACGGGCAGCGCCACCGGGTTTCCGCCTGGGGGCTGACGGTGAGCGACTTCCCTTTGGAAGCGCCAGCCGGCACCATCCGCGCGGTGCGAAAGACGGCGCTGTACATGGGTCCATTGAAGCTGGAAAAACAGCTGATTCCTTTGGGGGAGGGTCGTTACCGGGTCGTACTTCATTTGCAAAGCTCCGAGGCCTTGCCGGATCTGAAGGTTCGCGATCCCCTCCCCGGCGGCGATGAAAAGGTGTTTGAATTTGCGCGGTTCAGCGGCGATAAAACCATTACCTACGATTTAGAAGGCAAGCCTGTGATGACCGATCCGCAGGTGCGTTGGAGGTATCCATGAGGCGGATGGGAACTGCCCTGGCTGTATTTGTAGCGTCGCTGCTGGTGTTTGCCGCGGGGCAGGTTGACAAAAACCCGCTGGTCATACCCGGCTCGGAGTTGGGTTGGGAAACTGCCGAGCTCAACCTGGTCTTGCGGGTTAGCGAGAAAACCCAGGTAAAACTGGAAGTCTACTCTCCAGGTTTCGACCCTACCGACTACCGTTCTCCTAACGAGCTAGGAGACGAGCGCTACGATGGCGGAAGCTCGCCCCTCAAGACGGTCATTCGCATTTTCGATGAGGCTGGCAACGTCAGGTTGCAACGCGAGTTCGGGGTGGAGTCGCACCGCTGGCACAAGCTGATTGACGGCGAGCTGTCAGCCGGTGATTACCTGATCAAAATGCAGTTTTTCGGGAACGCTAAAAACGCCCTGGCATTCAAGCTGACCGCCGGCAATACCAAGGCCAGCTTGCAGGTCGCACCGGGCTCGATGCAAACCTACAACGTTCATGGGAGCAAGTGGGCCTACCCGTTCTCCGTTACAAAGCGCGACTGGTCAGCGCCGATCACGGTGGGCATCTACGACGGTGACGGACCGCAGGAGTTGCTGGTCAGGGTTATCGAACCCGACGGCACCGCGCGTTCGCTGCCCGCCTCCGGAAATCAAGAATGGGTGCGCTACCGGGTGGAAAAGGCGGGCACATACAGCTTCGGTTTTCGCCAGCCCGAAAGCGCAAAGCAGTACACCAACACGGTGGGCTTTAAGGTTTTTCTGGACGATGTGAAGGTGCGCGTGGTTGACGAGCAAGGCCGTGAGGTTCCCGGTGCGGAGTACCAGGTGAGCGGCTACTACGACCGGACCGTCTTTCTCCGCTCGATTCCCGATGGCTGGCAGCTTGTCAAGCTGGAAAGCAAAAACGGGCTTCCGCTCTCGGACCGGCGCGTCCTCTTTGGCCCTGGCGGCGGTGAGGCTATCTACGTGCTGCGCCCGAAGAAGGGCCGCCTGCTCCTCGAGGCCGCCGTTACCTGCACATCCGAGCCTTACCCGGTACCGTTGCGGGTTAAGGTGGGCGACCGCCAGGTGACGTTGAACGAGGCGGGGACCGCTAGCATCGAACTGCCGGCCGGCGAGTACCCGCTGGTGGTGGAAGCCCCTGGAGCACAGGTGGACGCGCCCGCCAGCGTAAGGGTTGTGGCTGGCTCCGCCACCAAGGTTCAAATTGGTCTCCGTCCGGAGGTTCAAGTGGAGGTAGCGGTACACCCCGCCGGTGTCGCTGAGGGCAAGAGCGCCCAGGTGGTGGCGCGGGCCACCACGCGTTTCCCCTACCTCTTCCCGGCTGAGCTGCGCCTGGAGTTGCCTGACGGTCTGACCAGCAAGGGCAACCCGGCGGTTGCAGCGCCACTGAGTGCCGAGCATCCCTTGAGCCTGAAAACCGAAGTTTACGCCGAGCGCAAGGGTGAGTATCGCCTTACCGCCACCGCCTCACCCTGCCAAGCGAGTGCGGCCTCCGCCCTGGTGGTGACGCGGCCGGCCGCCTTCTCAGTGAGCAAAAAGGCGCTCACGCCCCGGGTGAAGGTGGGTGAGGAGGCCCGCTTTGCCATCGAGGTGCGTAACGAGGGCGAGCAGCCGGGCCGCGTGCGCGTGGTTGATGAGTTGCCGGCTGGTCTTGAGGGTAAGAACTACGACGCCACCTTCCTCCTGCAACCCGGCGAGGTGCAGAAGATCTCCTTGAGCGCCCGGGTAACCGGTGGCGCGGGCAAGCGCACCAACACTGTGCGTCTCTACGACGAGACTGGCCGTCTGATCGGCCAGGCTAGCGCCGATGTGGAGGTGGAAGAGGCCAAGGTGGCGCTGACGCGCAGCCTCGACAAGCGCATCGTGGTGCCGGGAGAGCAGGTTGAGGTTTGCTTGCAGGTGGTCAATGTAGGTGACCTGCCGGTGGCTTACGAGCTGCAAGACGAATACCCCGAATGGCTAAAGCCGCTAAAGGAGCCCGTGTTTGACGGGAAGCTGGAGCCGAGCGCGCGCGCCGAGCACTGCTACGACGCACAGGTGCGCTTTGGCCCCGAGGCGGAGGGGCGCCTTTTGGCCCGCCTATCCTCAGACGCGGGCCGGCTGGAGGCTCCTGATACGATTAGGCGTGTCCCTCTGGGGCTGGAAAAGACCGTTTCACCTCGGCGGGTGCTCGTAGGCGACGGGGCAGAGTTTACGGTTGCCCTCACCAACCCCACCGACCACCCGGTGGCGGTGCGCCTGCTCGAAACCCCAGCTCAGGGGCTGGGCATGGCCCCAGCCGAGGAGGCGGTAACGCTGGCCCCGGGTGAAACGCGCAGCTTCCGCTACCCGGCCGCCCCCGAGCAGACCGGTTATCTGGTCAACAAGGTTGCCGTCTTCGTGGGCGATACCCCGGCGGCCTCGCCAGCCAAGGCGGGTTTGAAGGTTCTGCCCAGGCTGCAGCCGCGTCGGCTTTCCGAGATCGAGTTGCCCTTTAGCGTTGAGGGCGCGGGCGACGCGCTGCTCATTGCTCACAAGCTGCCGGAAGGCGCCGTTTACCGGCCGGGCAGCAGCCGGCTCGACGGGCGACCGGTAGCGGATCCCCGCATGACCGACGACGGCCGGCTCATCTGGAAGATTCCCTACCAGACGAGCGGTGTAATGGCCTACACCGTAGAGCACGGCTCGGCGCTGCCCATGCTGGGCGAGCCCGACCTAACCCTGCTGGCGGGTGACCGGGAGCTGAACCTCGTGGGCCGCATTACCCTGGAGGATTACCGTAAGGCCAAGCCCGTTAGGGCCCCGGAGGGGCGCGGGATGATTCGCCTGCCGGCGGGCGGTACCGTTTTCCACAACGCTGCCACTACAAAAATTCGCGTGGTGGCGCGCAACGGCGAGAACGTTGAGCTAGAGGTTAACGGCCAGCCGGTGCCGCGCGACCTGCTGGGTGAGGCCAAGTACAACGCTGCCACGGGTCTGCAGACTTTAACCTATTACAACGTGCCGCTAGCCGAGGGGCGCAACCTGATTGCGGTACGGGCAGGTGGAGAGAGCGACCAGGTGGAGGTTTTCCGTGCGGGCCGCCCGGTCGAGCTGCTGGTGGTTCCCGTGCAGGCGATCGCCGACGGGTCCACGCCCATCAGGCTGCGCATTGAGGCGCGTGATCAGGCCGGTTTGGCCTCGGGTATGGGCTTCGTTACGGTCGAGAGCAGCCAGGAGCCCATGCTGGCCGACGCCAACCTGCAGATCTCGGGTTACCAGGTGTTTCTCAAGGACGGCGCGGGCGAGCTGGTGCTGCGCCCGCTGCCGAGCCCCGGAGAGCTGGTTATTAAGCTGGCCAAGGACGAGATGGAAACCACGAGCAGGCTGTATGTCCCAGGGCCTAACAAGGCCACGTGGGCGGCCCAGGGTAGCGTAACCGTGCGCTACGACGGCGCGATTGAGGTGGGCGGGCAAGCCCGCGCTTACGCGGAGGTTCCGCTCGCTGGCGGCACGCTCCAGGGGGCCCTGGGTGTGGCGGGTTCGGTGGCCGGGGGAACGGTGCAGCACCGTTCGGACCTGCTCAACCGGGAAAACCCGACCCAGCGCTTCCCGCTCACGGGGTCGGGCACCCAGGCGGGTTTACCGTTGGAATCGGACGACGGTGTGGCCTTTAAGTACGACAGCAAGCGTTTCTCGGTGGGCTACTACAAGACCGCGCTCAAGCTGCCGGGGCTTTCTGGGCTGCCTACTGCCACCGCCTTAGTGGTGAACACACGCGGCGACCTGGAGGCAGGAGCCTTTGCCGCGCTGCTTCCCAGCGCTGAGGTGCGCGACGAGATCACCCCCGACGGTACCCGGATCTACCGCCTGTCGCACGCGGTGATGCCCGGCAGCGAAAAGGTGATAGTGCGCCGTGGAGCGGTAGAGACCGAGCTGGCGCCGCTGCGCGATTACGTGATTGACTACCCCAGCGGGCACATAACCCTGGCCCGGCCCCTGTGGCCGACCGACGAGAACTTGGTCCCGGTTACGCTGGTGGTGCAGTACGCCCCGGCCACGGCCACCCGCAATGTGCTGGCTTACGGTGCGGGCATTCGCTACCGCTTTGGCCAGTTTAGCCTTGGCGCGGCGGCAGCTACGCTCGACCGGGGCGCGACCTGGAAGTTCGGGGCTGAGGCCGGCTACACCACCCCTACCTTTAAGCTGGCTCTTACCTACAACCGGGAGGATGGCAGGGACGTGGTGGGTCTTAGCGTTGCTGGCCGTCAGGGGGCATTGGAGGCCGCTGGCAATCTGCGCTACGACGGCGAGCTGCGGGGCAAGCTGCGCGTGGCGGCTAAGGTGGGGCAGAGCAGCCGCGTCGCCCTGGAGCACCGCGGCTCATCTACCTCGAACCGGAGCGACCTCTTGTACGAGCAGCGTTTCGGGAGCATCAGCGGCGGGCTGGGTCTTGGCTACGAGTGGAACACCGCTTCGCTCAGCGCAATCGGTCGCCTGGGCTACCGCGCTGACGGCCTTTCGCTGACGGCTACTCACCGGCAAAGCTTCTCCGTTGCGCCTTCGCTGAGCACTCTGGAAGCCGTTTACGACTTTAACGAAAACCTAACGGGGGAGGGCGAGCTGGCCTACGAGTGGGGGAGGGGGCTTAGCGGGCAGTTTGGCTTGAGGCAGAAGCTGGGGATGGCCAACCTGAGCCTCAGCTACGCTCTGCCAAACGCCAGCGGCGATGGCAACCGCGCCCGCTTTGGGGTGGCCGCGCCGCTGCCCTTGAGCGACCGCGTGACCTTGGACCTCTCGGCGGGTTACGAGCGGCAGATGGAAACCGGCGACTACCAGGCCGCCGCCGGCGCAGCCCTGCGCTACAAAGATAAGAACCTTACCGCCACGGTGGGCGTGGAAGGGGCCACCGGCAGCAGCGGCAACAAAGTGACGTTGCGCAGCGGCGCCACCGGCAAGCTGGACGAGAGGCAGACGCTCTCGTTCGACGCTAACTACATTATCGAAGGGACCCCACACGGCCGCTTCACCCTGGCCTACGCCTACCGTGGTACCGCGCTACAAGTGCTCACCTACCACCGTATGATCAACGAGAACGGCACCTCGTTTGAGGGCGAGCTGGCCCCAACCTGGCACCCCAGCCTTTCCTTCCAGCTGCGCCCCAGCGCCGCCTACCGCATTTCTTTGGACGACCCGGGCGCTTCGCTCTACCAACTGGGACTCGCCGCGAACTACTACATCACCTCTAGGCTAGGCGTGGGCGGCGGTGTTTACTACCTGTGGCAACCTGCGCTTTCCGTATCGAGTACGGCGTTTAGTATCGAAGGCAGTCTGCGGGTCATTGACCCAATTTGGTTGAACCTTGGCTACACCTTTGGCGGTTTCCAGGGGCTGAACCCGGAAGCGCGTCCGGGCCTCTACCTCAGGCTCGATCTCCTCGGTGGATCCGAGGATTCGCAGCAACGGGGGGGTAACCAATGAGCCGGACCATGAAGACCCGCACCCTTGCCCGTCTGGGGTGGATCCTGATGGTGTTCGTCCTCTGGATCCACACGGGGGCTGTGGAGGCGCAGACGATCCGCAACTTCCAGCGGGAGTACACGAACGCCGGCAGCGAGTTCCGCGGCAACCTGCTCTCGATCGGCAACGCGCTGGTGACCTGTTCGAGTTGTGGTCAGGGTGCTGGGGAGCATAATTCGTTCAAGCAGATGGTCTACGTCGACGTCGACAGCGACGGCAGCACCAGCAACTCCTCGCGGGCGACGCTCAACCTGCCGGCGGGTAGCCAGGTCGAGTACGCCGCCCTGGTGTGGGGGGCGCGCACCCAAACGGCTTCGGGCAGCAAGACGATCAGGTTCAAGCTGCCCGGAAGCTCCAGCTACACCACCGTAACGTCCGACTGGGCCGAGTACCTGACCTCTTACAGCCCCGCCGCCTACGCCGCCTACGCCGACGTCACCGAGCTGCTGCAGGGCCTCGCCGACCCGAACGGTGACTACTGGGGCGCCGGCATCGACGCCGTCGTCGGCAACAGCGACAGCCTGGGGTACTACGGTGGCTGGGCGCTGCTCGTCGTCTACTCCAACCCCAGCGAGAACTACCGCACGATCACCGTCGACGCCGGCTACGCCAAGGTTGCCGGCGGCGGCTCGATCGACATCGACATCACCAACCTCGACACGCCGGTGACCGGCAGCTACCTTTTCCGGCTCGCGGCGATCGTCTGGGAAGGCGACGACGGCATCGACGGCGACCAGTTGCTCGTGGGACCCGTGCCCGGAACGCTGAGCAACGTTTCCGACGACCAGAACCCCTCGGACAACTTCTGGAACTCGAGCATCAGCCACCTGGGGGCCCGCTTCACCGACAAGAACCCCGACTACGTAAACCAGCTGGGCTTTGACGCCGATACGGTCGAGCTGAGCAACCTTCCCCTGGGCATCGATACCATCCGTACCCGCTACACCACGGACGGCGACCACTACTTCCCGCAGGTGCTGGGTACCTCGACCGGCCTCGCAATCATCAAGGGCACGGTCTACGAGGACGTCGACGGCGACGGCAGCCTTGCCGACGCGGTGGCCGTTCCGAACGCCACCGTCACCCTTTACCAGGACGATGGGGACGGCGTGCCCGATGCCGGCGACACTCAGGTGCCGGGCCAGACCGTGAGCACCACTCCCCAGGGTGAGTATTCTTTCCAGAACATTTCCGATGGTGACTATTGGGTCGTCGTTGACTCGCGCACCGTCGCGCCGAACGCCGGGTTCAACGGAGGCTTCGATCAGGGCGACGTCTGGGCGGAGCAGACCTACGGCGCCGGGGGTGCCTGGGGTGGCGCGCTCTGCGACGACGATGCCGACGGTTCGACCGCAGCCACGCCCCGCACCTCCAACGGCGTATGCTTCGGCGGTCGCCGCGGACACCGCTCCGACGACGCCTCGGCTCTGGAAAGCGCTGAACACGTGGCCAAGGTAGGTGTGCACAACGGTGTCGTCAGAGGAGTTGACTTCGGTTTCTCCTTCAACGTCGTGACCAACACCAATGACCAAGACGACGATCCCGCCGAGAACCGCAGCGCCCAAGGCTCGCTTCGTCAGTTCCTCCAGAACGCCGACGCGGTTGCGGGAGCCAACGCCATGCGCTTTACGCCCGCCGTGCCCATGAACGGCGGCAGCTGGTGGGCTGTGACCGTGGAATCCGGCAATCCGCTGCCGGCGATCACCGACGACGCCACCACCGTCGACGGTGCGGCCTACGACCACGCCGACGGCACCTCGGTTCGTGACGCCAATGGGGGAAGCGTCTCCGCTCCGGGCCCCGTTGGGGTATCGCAGACCACACTCGACGACTACGCCAAACCGGAGCTGGAGGTTAACGTCAACGACGCGGGCATTGGGCTGACGGTTTCCGCGAGCAACACCAAAATCGCCCGCTTGGCTCTTTACAACAGCGAGGCCGCTTCCAACACGGCCCTGATTCAGGTCACGTCTGGAAGCGGGAACGAAGTTCGCAATAGCTTCCTTGGTCCGCGTGCGGACGGCAGCGACCCTCAAGGCGACGACCGCGCGCGCGTCGGGGTGACCGTAGACAGCGGCGCCGCCATGGACGTGGTCCACAACTACGTGGCCCACCTTTACAACACCGGTGTGGAGCTCAAGGGCACCGGTGTCGTCGAGGAGAACTTCATCGAACACCTGGGGATGACGAAGGTCTGCGGCGACGGGGTGTCGTTCGAGGGCGGACCGCCACGCAGCCGCTCCGATGTCGTGGTGCGGCGCAACTACATTCGCGACGTCGCGGCCTACGGCGTCGAGTCCTGGCGAGCTCCCGGGGCGTATTCGGTACTGGAAAACACCATCACCGACACCGGGAAAGGGGATCGGAACGGCGCGTATTGCGGCGGCAACGGCGCCATCAACACCAGCGAACGCGGCGGCATCCGCATCTTCGGGAGCGGCAGCCTGGTGAGCGGTAACGTGATCCACGACGTCCCGGGGCACGCCGTGGTGGTGGAAGCCATCGACGCCAACACCCCCTCGCTGCAAAACGCCATCTCGCAGAACAGCATGTACCGCAACGGGGGCCTTTCGATCGACCTGGATCAAGGGGACGGGTCGGGCAACCCCAACGGCGACGGGGTGACGGCGAACGACGGGCAGACCAGCGCCCAGGAGCAGAACAACGGCCTGGACTACCCGGTTTTTACCAAGGTGGAGCTTGACGGCAGCAACCTGACCCTCGAAGGCTTCATCGGCACCCCGACCGCCCAACTCCAACCCGCAAGCGGGGCGACCTGGACCCTCGAGCTCTACCTCGCCGACGACGACGGCAACAACGACGGCGAGGTCTTCCTGGGTGACGGCGCGAGCGAGCCGCACGGCGAAGGGAAGACCTACGTGCTCAGCGTGCCGCTGCAAAGCGGCGACTTCGTTGGCGGAAGCTTTTCGAAGACGCTGACCGTCAGCGGAGTGAGCGCCGGAGAGGCGGTGACCGCGATCGTCATCGACGACCAGGGCAACACCTCGGAGTTCGGCTCCAACGCTCGGGTGCGGCCACCGGGCATTCCCGTGACGGGGGGGCTCTACCACGATCTCGAGCCCAACGGCCAGCGCAACGGTGCGGATCCGGCCGTCGGCCCGACGGACCTCGATTCGGCGAACCCGCCCGCACTTTACGTCAAGCGTTTTGCAGACCCCGACGGCGACTGCACGAACGGCTTCTCCACCCCCGCCGAAGAGGCGGCGGCCGTCGACGGGGCGGGCGGCTACGGTTTCACGGCCGTGCGCGCCGGAACCTACTGCCTGGTGCTTTCGGATAACAACGATCCGAACGACGCCGCGCCCTACGGCCCGCAGACCGAGGGTTGGCTCTACGTCAACCCGCCAGCGGGGGTGCTTCCGCTCGTCGTTGCGCCGGGGCAGGTGCAGGCGCAGACCCCCTCGGGCGGTCACGACTTCGGCCTCTTCCACGGATCGAAGGTAACCGGCACCGTCTTCTACGACACCGGTGACGCCGCAGGGGTGCCCAACAACGCCGTGCAGGACGGCAGTGAACCGGGTGTACCCTCCGTTTCCGTCGTTGCGAGCGACGGCAGCAACGCGCGCACGGTACCGACGGACGCCAACGGCGACTACACGATCTACGTGCCGGCCGACTGGGGTTCCGTGAGCCTGTACCACGACGAACGTCCCGCCAGCGGGTACAACTTCCCGGGCACCATCCAGCTGGCCGCCGACTGGGCCGACGCAACCGCCGCGACCGATGCCGACCACACGACTTTCAACCAGTTGCTGGGCGCCGCCGCCGCCCTCGCTGGCCAGGAGCTGCCGGAGCGCAACTTCGGAATCGTTCGCTACGGCGAGTTCCGTTCCGACCAGCAGGGCACGGCCACCAGCCCCGGCGCCGCAACCTACGCGCACACCTACAAACCCGGCACCCAGGGGACGGTGACCCTGAAGCGCACGGGCGGCGACTACGTTTACCAGGTGCGCGTGGACGCGGACTGCAGCGGTGGCTTCGACGCTTCGGAGCCCTGGCGGACCCTTTCGGCCACCGAGCAGCTCAGCTTCGGCGTAACCGACGCCTGGCCCCACGAGCCCGACGGCTCCTTCCGTGCCTGCACGGTCGAGGTGCGCGTGCTCGTTCCCGACGGCGAGCCCGAGGGGGCCTTGGACATCGCGCAGGTGAGCGCCGAGATGGCCTGGGACCAGAACCCCGGCGTCCTCGAGGCGGACGTCGTGATCGACACCACCACGGTGCGCGTGCAGGGCGGTTTGGCCCTGGAGAAACAGGTGCGCAACGTGACCCAGAACGTACCGGCGGCAGGGTACGGGACGGCGGTCGCGGCGCGCCCCGGCGACGTGCTCGAGTACTGCATCGACTACGTCAACGACGGTACCGATTCCGTTCAAAGCGTGGAGATCAACGACCCGGTACCCTTCTTTGCCGACGTCATCGCGGACGCCTACGATAGCGATCCCGGGGCCGACGAGACCCTGCTCTGGACCGATGCCTCCGGTACGGTGCACCGACTCAGCGCGGCCGCCGATGCCGACGCCGGTGAGTGGGTGGCGGGTTTGGTGACGCTTAGGGCCGAAACCCTGCTGCAACCCGGCGCCGGCGGAGCGGTCTGCTACCGGGTGCGGGTGCGCTAGCGATCGCGATCAGGCTCCACCGGCGTGGGGCAACGCCGGCCAGACCATTAGGGTCTGGCCGGCGTTCAGTTCGTGCATGATCAGCTGGCCCGTGCCGAGGAGGAGGAGGCCGCCGAGGTTCTCGGCGCCCCGCACCGGGAGGCTGAGGGTGCGGTTGTCCACCCGTACGTGCACGTGGTCGAAGCGGCCGTAGTGGAGCCGCCAGGCGCTGAGCAGCAGCTCGTCGAGGTGGGCGTAGGGGGGCAGCGGGTCCTTGATGGCGAGCGTGAGGCGGGCGGTGTGGGGGGCGCGGTGCTCCACCTCGATCACGCCGAGGCGGGCGAGGTGGCCCAGCGTGGTCATGACCGTGCGCAGCGGCTTCTCGCTGGCCACGGCCAAGTCGAGGACCGAGATCGGTTTGCTCAGGTGGGTGAAGAGGGCCAGCTCGTCGGGGTTGAGGGTCAAGTGCCCCACGCGGCCGCCCTGGCCGAACTTGACCCGGTCGAAGGGGCTGACCTCGACGCGCTCGTCGAGGCGACGGATGGCCTGGAG
>Ga0256833_1002166_pt1 | contig 14006 bp, 10 predicted proteins | sample 356284metaG_FD_190535 | JGI IMG/M metagenome (GOLD analysis project Ga0256833, IMG submission 190535) | Hydrothermal vent microbial communities from Mid Atlantic Ridge, Atlantic Ocean - 356-284 | ecosystem: Environmental > Aquatic > Marine > Hydrothermal vents | place: Atlantic Ocean: Mid...
ACGAGGATGCGCTGTTGCTCACCGGCCGCGCCCTCTTCACCGATGACGTGCATCTGCCCGATATGCTCTACGCCGCGTTTGTGCGCAGCGATTACGCGCATGGCCGCATCCTGAGCATCGACACCGAGTTTGCGGAGGAGATTCCGGGCGTGGTGGCGATTATCACCGCCGAAGACCTGGGCGATTATTGGCAACCGGGCCCGCTGCTGGTGCCCCCGCCCCCGGTGGAAGGCAAGGTCTTTCACGCCCGCACCCAGGTGCCCCTGGCCAAGGACAAGGTGCGCCATGTGGGCGAGGCCATCGCCATGGTCATCGCCGAAAGTCGCTACATCGCCGAAGACGCGGTGGAGCAGATTTTTGTGGATATCGAGCCCCTGCCCGCGGTCACGGGCCTGGAGGCGGCCCTGGAGCCCGACGCCCCCCTCATCCACGAAGATCTGGACTCCAACCTGGCCGCGCACATCGTCCAGACCAAGGGCGACTACGAGGCCGCCAAAGAGCAGGCCGATGTGGTCATCAAACGTCGCTTCTACTATGACCACGGCATCGCCGCGGCCATGGAAAACCGGGGCATCGTGGCCTGGTGGGATGACAAAATGCAGCGCCTGACCATGTGGGACACCACCCAGGCGCCCGTGGTCATCCGCAACGGCATCGCAGCCATGCTGGGCCTATCCGAATCGCAGGTGCGGGTGATCGCACCCTTCATCGGCGGCGCGTTCGGGCCCAAGATCATGATGTTTTATCCCGAAGAGGTGTTGCTGCCCTGGGCCGCGATGAAACTCAACCGTCCTATCAAGTGGATCGAAGACCGTCGCGAGAATTTCATGACCACCACTCAGGAGCGGGATCAGGTGCATTGGTCGGAGATTGCCCTGAGCAAGGATGGCAAGATTTTGGGCGTGAAAGATGAATTCATCCACGATTCGGGCGCTTATGATCCCTATGGCCTGACTGTGCCCATCAATAGTCAATGCACCCTGTTGGGCTGCTATGACATCCCCAACTACTACTCCGACATGAAAGTCGTGTTCACCAACAAGATGATCGTGACGCCCTACCGCGGCGCGGGACGGCAACATGGCGTGTTTGTGATGGAGCGGCTGCTGGATCTGGCAGCGAAGGAGTTGGGAATGGATGTGGCCGAAATCCGCCGCATCAACTTCATCCAGCCCGACCAGTTCCCCTACAACAACGAAATCATCTATCAGGATTTCGCACCCCTGGTGTACGACAGCGGCAACTACGAACCGGTGCTGGACAAGGCTCTGGAGCTCATCGAATATGAGAAGTTCATCAAGGAAGAGCAGCCCAAATATCGGGCCCAGGGGCGGCATGTGGGCATTGGCGTGGTGGCCTACGTGGAAGGCACCGGCATCGGGCCTTATGAGGGCGCCCGGGTGCAGGTTGAAAGCACGGGCAAGATCAACGTTGCCACCGGCGTGGGCACCCAGGGCCAGGGCCATTTCACCTCCTTCGTGCAGGTGGTGGCCGAACAATTAGGCGTCGACCCCTCGCTGATCCACCTGGTCACCGGCGACACCGATCAGTTCCACTGGGGCACGGGCACCTTCGCCAGCCGCGGCATGGTGGTGGCGGGCAACGCCATCAACAATGCCGCCGAGTCGGTGAGAAACAAGATTCTGAAATTCGCCAGCGATTATCTGGAAGCTCCGGTGGAGGACCTGGAGCTGAGGGATGGTTTTGTCATCGATGCGAAGCATCCGGAGTCCATTGTGGCGCTGAAGACCCTGGCGACGCTGGCCAATCCGCTACGCGGCGCAGTCAAGGCGGATGCAGAGCCGGGTCTGGAATCCACCGCCTATTTCGGGCCCGAGCGCGGCGCCACCGCCAACGGCGTTCACGCCATGATCATCGAGGTGGATCCCGAGACTATGATGATCAAAATCCTGCGCTATGTGGCTGCGCATGACTGCGGCACGATTATCAATCCGCTGATTGTGGATGGCCAGGTGCAGGGCGGCGTGGCGCAAGGCATCGGCAACGCATTCTACGAGAAGATTGTGTATGACGAGAACGGGCAGTTGCTCACCGCCTCCTTCGCGGATTATCTCATCCCCACCAGCATGGAAGTGCCCCACATCGAGCTGTGGCATCAGGAAACGCCCTCGCCGCTGAACAAGCTGGGCGTCAAGGGCGTGGGCGAGGCCGGGGCCATTCCGGTGGGCCCGCTCTTTGCCCAGGCTGTGGAAAACGCGCTGGCCGATTACGGCATCGAGATCACCGAAATCCCTCTCAGCCCAAACCGCCTGTTCGAGATTATGCAGGAGGTGCGTCAGCAGTAAGCAGTCGCCATGAGCATTAGCTCACCAATAAGAATGAAAATGGGCGAGCCAATCTAGCGGGACAGCCAAGCCCGTAAAACGTAATGCGTAATGCGTAAAATCGTCACGTTTTACGTTTTACGCATTACGTGGCTGCGCACCAGGCCAACATTGGCTTCGAGAGCGTCTCTGCAAACGACGCCAACGTTTATTTACGAAGCAGTATTCAGTGATTCAGTAATCAGCAGGGAACGCGGGCGTTTCGGTTGGACGGGCGGCTGCGTTCCCTTTCAAGGCCCGAAGGTCCGGGCCACGTTGCGATGGTGGGGATGCAAGGCTTCGGCGCGGGCAAACGCGGCCTGCGCTTCTTCCGCGCGGCCCAATGCCGCCAGGGCTGCGCCCCGCCAGTCGTGCAATTCTTCTATTTGGTCACTGGTGGCCAGGGTGGCGTCGGCCAACGCCAGAAGCTCTTCATAGCGTCCGGTCTCGTAATAGGCTTTGAGCGGAGCGAACTGATACCACATCATGCGCCAGGGCAGGCCGATGATGCGGGCGCGGTCGAACGCGGCTGCGGCTTCATCGTAGCGCCCCAAAGTAGTGAACGAGGAGCCCAAATTGAACCAGGCAAAAGCGTCTTCACGATCTTCATCGACTTCCGCCATGGCGCGGGCCAGCGACGCCCGCCACATGGCCTCCCGGTTCATGTCCTTTCCCAAGGTCTCCGCCACCGCTGCAGCCTGCTCCTGCGTGTAGATCACCAGATAGGCGCGATTGAAAACGCGCCACAAACGCTCCGTTTCGGCGTAATTTAGACGAATGCCCTGGTAGGGCTCTCCCTTTTTGACGCCCGTGCTGATGTAGGAATCGTACACGATCCACTGGCCCGCCTCGTCGTCATAACCGGTGATGAGACGATAATGCCCCATGCCGTTGTTGGGCTCGGGCTCCAGCCAGGTTTCGATGAGCACCGGGAGGCCCAGCGCCACCAGTTGTTTGATGCGTTCGGCGTCGCCATTGACCAGCGCCCGGGCGAGAAATCCCTGCTCGGCGGCGAACTCGGCCAGCTCGGGCAGACTCACGTTCTTGTCATCATCATTGGGGCGCAGAACCTGACGGATGTCCTCTTGCGTCAGGGCGCTGCCGAAATAACTGAGCTGCATGGCCAGGGTGGCGGGCCCGCAATTGTTCCAGGTCTGCCAATTGTGGCGCAGGCCCGAAAGCGCCATCGCTGGCGGGCGCGGGAGCGGAGTGGCCGTGGGAGCGACTGTGGGGATGGGCGTGGGCGAGGGCGTAATCGTCGCAGAAACCGGGGGCGTGTATCGTAGCGCTGGCAGAATGTTGGGCGTGGATGTGCTGAGAGGCAATGATGTATGGCGTTGCGGCGCGGGCGTTGGCAATGGCGTCGGAGCCAGCGCCGGATGCTGCTGCGGGCGAAGACCGGACGCTTCCACCCGAATGCGACGCCACAGCCCCCGCGGGCCATGATAGCGGACGCCGCCCAGGAGCGCCAGCACAAAAACGAAAACGACCGGCGATACGAATACGAACCATTTCCAGGCTTTCATGATCTCAATTGTAGCACGATGCGTTCGTTTTAACTCGACGTTTTTCCTACCCCGCCCCAGTTATTGAGCTACGTGACCGTCTAAAAATAACTTTTCTTTTTCATCAACAGTTGGCGATTGCCGCCGCAGGCCCCCTTCCGGCTTCCCCCGCGAGCGGGGGAGGAGGTTTTCGGCAATTGAAACATTCTGTTACGATTCCAACGGCGGTTTCCAGAAAGTCCTCCCCCCGCTTGCGGGGAGATTGAGGGGGCCATCCTGCGGCAAGAAAGGGAACTTATTTCTAGACGTTTACTACGGACTGCGGGTGAACGCAAAAGCCCCCATCTCACAACGAGACGGGGGCCGATTTTTTGGGGCGGGGAGAAATTTAGACCAGGCCCTGATCCAGCATGGCGTCGGCGACTTTGACGAAGCCGGCGATGTTGGCGCCCACCTGCAGGTCGCCGGGCACGCCGTAGGCTTCGGCGGTCTCCCAGGCCTGACGATGGATGGCGATCATGATGTTGTGCAGGCGCTGATCCACTTCTTCGCGAGTCCATTGCAGGCGCAGACTGTTTTGCGACATCTCCAGGCCGGAGACAGCGACGCCGCCAGCGTTGGCCGCTTTGGCCGGGCCGTAGAGAATCTTGTGCTGCTTGTAGATCTCGATGGCCTCGGGCGTGGAGGGCATGTTGGCGCCCTCGGATACGACGAAAACGCCATTATCCATCAGGTGCTGGGCGTCTTTGCCGTTGATCTCGTTCTGGGTGGCGCTGGGGAAGGCCAGATCCGCCTTATGGTTCCACAGCGGGTTGTAATCCAGGCTGGGATCCACCGGGGTGTAAACGGCGTTGGGATATTTCTCGGCGTATTCCTTGATGCGGCCGCGGCGCACGTTCTTCAGTTCCATCACCCAGGCCAGCTTGTCCCGATCAATGCCCTCTTCATCATAGATGTAGCCGCTGGAGTCGGAAAGGGTGACGATTTTGGCGCCGTAGTCCAGCAGTTTTTCGGTGGTGTACTGGGCTACATTGCCCGAGCCGGAAACCAACGCCACCTTGCCTTCCAGGGTGTCGTTGCGGGTCTTCAGCATCTCATCAGCGAAGTAGACTGCGCCGTAACCGGTGGCCTCGGGGCGGATAAGGCTGCCGCCCCAGTTCAGGCCCTTGCCCGTGAGCACGCCGGTGAACTCGTTGCGCAGCTTCTTGTACATGCCGAAGAGGAAGCCGATCTCGCGGCCGCCCACGCCAATGTCGCCCGCGGGCACGTCGGTGTTGGGGCCGATGTGGCGGAAGAGCTCCATCATAAAGCTCTGGCAGAAACGCATCACCTCTGTGTCGGATTTGCCTTTGGGGTTGAAGTCGGAGCCGCCCTTGCCGCCGCCCATGGGCAGGGTGGTGAGAGCGTTTTTGAAGACCTGCTCGAAGGCCAGGAACTTGAGGATGCTGAGATTGACGGAAGGATGGAAGCGTAGACCGCCCTTATAGGGGCCGATGGCGCTGTTCATTTCGATGCGGAACCCGCGGTTGACGTGAATTTCGCCCGCGTCATCCATCCACGGCACCCGGAACATCATCACCCGTTCCGGTTCCACGATGCGTTTCATGAGCTTGGCTTGCCTATATTCTGGATGGCGTTCCAGCGCAGGTTTGATGGACTCGTAGACTTCCATCACCGCTTCGAAGAACTCCGGTTGGTTCGGGTCGCGTGTTTGAACGTATTCCAAAAAAGCGTCCATTTTGTTTGATCTCCTTTTTGTTGCACAATGTTGAAGAGAAAAGTGGAAAGTAGCACTATTTCGAAAAAGAAAACCCGTCGGTCAGGCAAAACGAATACGCTGAACCGTCGGGCTTTCAGTTCGACCAAGATAGGAAGTTGCGTGAATGATCGTTTCGTTGCAATGCATCCTTCCACGCGAAAACACCCGCTTTCTTATTTCAAGAAGCAGGGTGCGCAAGGTCCCGGACAGAATATCAAAATGACTTCTCCCGGCATGTAGATATGCAATTCGAGTAGTGATTAGTATCATCAAGCGAAACGTCATTGTCACGCTACACTTTGGAGGCACGAGATGGGGGACGTGCATCCACCAAGCGCAATATATCATACTGCCTCCGGTTTTGACAAAAACCACAGCGTGAACTCGCCTGTTTGACGCCGAAACCAGGGGCAATCGAGCCGTTCCCCGCCACGCGCCAACCTTTTTGAAAGATTGCAGGAGTGTTGCATAATAAAGGCAAGGTCAATGCGCCATCCATGACGTGTGCGTTATCTCCTTCTTTGTTATGAAATATACCGAAAAAGAACTCGAACGACTCATCGACGAAGTCAGCGATCTGGAATCCAGCTTCAAAACTTATCATGAATTGATGGCCTGGAAGGTGCGCCGCATTCTGCTGGTCTCGACGCCTTATGACGCCTGGATTCTGGAGGAAGATGGCAGGCTTTCCGAGCGGATTATCAACGAGTATCGGGGGTTGAATTTGAGTCATCCGCCGCGACTGAACTGGGTGTCGACGGCGGAGGATGCGCTGAAAGCGTTGGATGAAAAGCGCTATGATATGGTGATCACCATGCCGCGCATCGCCGATATGGACGCCTTGGGCTTTGCCCAAAAAGTTAAGGCCAAGCGGCCCGATATCCCCATCATTCTGATTTCGCACAGCGCTGCGTTGGATGCAGCCGCTTTTATTGCTCCGGGCCAGCAACGGGTGATCGATCGGGCCTATGTGTGGACCGGCAACACCGATTTGCTGGTGGCTATTGTCAAAAGCGAGGAAGATCGGCGCAACGCCCGCCGCGATACCGAATTGGCGGGGGTGAGGGTGATTCTTTTTGTCGAGAATTCGCCGCTGCACATGGCCACCATCCTGCCCCTGCTCTATAAGGAGGTGGTGGGACAGACGCGGCAGGTGTTGGAGGGAAAGCTGAATGAGGAGCATCGGTTGCTGGTGATGCGCGCCCGACCCAAGATCCTGACGGCGGAGACTTATGAGGAGGCGCTGGCGCTTTACCAGACGTTCGAGCCTTATGTTTTGGGGGTGATCTCCGACGTGGAATTCCCCCGTAATGGCTCGCTAGACCCGGATGCAGGCATTGATTTGTTGCAGATGATCCGGCAAGATCGTTTCGACATCCCCCTGCTGCTGACCAGCGTGGATCCTGCCAACAAGGCCCGCGCCCAGGCCCTGTCCGCCGCTTTTCTGAACAAGACCTCGCCGCGGGTGCATGAAGATATCCACTCGTTCTTCATTTATAGCCTGGCTTTCGGCGACTTTGTCTTTCGTATGCCCAATGGCCAGGAAGTGGGGCGGGCCTCGGATCTGCGCAGCCTGGAGCGGGCCATTCAGACAGTTCCGGCAGAGTCGCTGTATTATCACGCCCTGCGCAATGACTTCTCCCGCTGGCTTTTCACCCGCACCGAGACGGTGCTGGCCACGCTGTTGCGAGATCTGCGGGTGGATGATTTCAGCGATGTCGAGGCGTTACGACGTTTTCTTGTGGAACTGATTCACGCCCGCCGTCGTTCGCGCCAACGCGGCATTGTGGTGGATTTTGCGGCGGATGATTTCGATCTCGTCACCGATTTCTTCAAGATCGGACAAGGTTCTCTGGGGGGCAAGGCCCGCGGTCTGGCTTTTTTGCTTTCTCTGATGAATGATAACCGGGAGATGTATCGGAAATATAGCGACATCATCCTGGATGTGCCGCAAACATTGGTGGTCACCACCGAGGTGTTCGATGAATTTATCACGGCCAACCGGCTGGGTTATCTGGCGGAAGAGACGTTATCCGATCGAGAAATATCGACCCGCTTTCTCTGGGGCATTTTCCCCAGAGCCGCAGAGAACAATTTGAGGGCTTTTCTTTCGCAGGTGCACTATCCTCTGGCGGTGCGGTCTTCCAGCCTGCTGGAGGATGCCCAATTTCAAGCGTACGCCGGGCTTTACCGCACTTATATGCTGCCCAATGAGCATCCCAACCTGGAAAAACGGCTGGAGCACTTGATCTACGCCATCAAGCTGGTGTACGCTTCCACCTACTTCGAGGGCCCCAAAGCTTTTTCCCAGCGCATAGGCCGTCGTATCGAAGACGAGAAGATGGCTGTGATTGTGCAGCGGCTGGTGGGAGAGCGATATGGCGAGTATTACTACCCCGCCATCTCGGGCGTGGCCCAATCTTACAACTACTACCCCTTCGCCCGCATGAAGCCGGAGGATGGCATTGCCACCATCGCACTGGGGCTGGGCCGGGCTGTGGTGGAGGGGGAGCGCACCCTGCGTTTTTGTCCCAAATACCCGCACATCCTGCCCCAGCGTTCCAGCGTGGACGATATTCTCAAGAACGCCCAGCGTTATTTTTATGCGCTGAAGATGGGGGAGGATTATCACGCCCTGGATATCACCGAATCGGAGAATCTGGTGCGGCGCGAGGTGAGTGACGCCGCGGATGAGCCGGCGGTGAGCTATCTTTCCAGCACGTATGTGCCCGCTGAAGACCGCATTCGTGATACGCTGATGGTGCCGGGCTATCGCGTGCTCACCTTCGCCAACGTGCTGAAATACCGCCAATTCCCTCTGCCCGATATTCTGACCGATGTGCTGGCGATGGGGAGCAAGGGCATGGGCACCTCGGTGGAGATGGAATTTTCGGTGGATTTGAAGCTGGCCCAGGGCGGTCAGCCGGAATTCGCTTTTCTACAATTACGGCCTATGACCGCCCGCTCGGAACTGGGTCCGGTCGACATCAGCGAGGAGGAGCGAAAACGTGCAAAATGTCGCTCGATGCACGCATTGGGCAACTTCATCAATCAGGAAATACGCGACATCCTTTTTGTCAAACCGGATGGATTCGATGTCGGCAAGACGGTGCAAATTGCATCTGAAATCAGTCGTATGAACGCCCGTCTGGTAAAAGAGGGTCGCCCCTATCTGCTCATCGGCCCCGGACGCTGGGGGACATCTGATCGTTGGCTGGGCGTGCCTGTGCGTTGGGCCGATATTTCGGGCGTGGGCGCGATTGTCGAGGCGGCCTACGGCGATTTTAGGGTGGAGCCCTCGCAGGGATCTCATTTCTTTCACAACATCACGACTCAGGGCATCGGCTATATCAACATTTCGGGCCGGGATGAAGAGGTCATCGATTGGGATTGGTTGCGATCTTTACCGGTGGTGGAAGACGCTGAGTTCGTGGTCAACGCCCGAGTCGACCGTCCCCTGACCATAAAGGTCGATGGCCGCACTCACGAATGCGTTTTGCTGATTTCCCCATGACCACGCTCATTCACCTGCTATGATTATGCCGCAACCCAACGCCGCCCTTGAGGATCTGGAAAGCATCTTGCACGAACAAGAGGGCTGTCCCATTTGTCATTATGGCAGACTGGCGGGCCGTAAATATCTTGATGGCGTGATGTATGAGAGCGTCAATGATTTCGGTCTGCGTCAACGTCTGGTCGAGAATATGGGGTTTTGCGCCTTTCACAGCCAGGAGATGTTGACGTTTCCGGGAGCCAAACTGGGTGCGGCCATTATCGAACAGGCCATGCTCAAAGAGGCGCTGCATCGCATGGAAAGCGCTGCGAGCAGTCGCGGGTCGTTCTTCTCGCGCGGCAATAAAACCCGACGGTCATACGCTGCGCCCGACCAGGCCATTTGCTCCGCCTGTTTGCATGAACAGGATAGCGAGCTGCGGGCAATAGAGGAGCTGCTGAAACATTGGGATGAGTCTTGGGAGACGTTGTTAGAGAATGCGGGCGGCTTGTGCTTTAATCATCTTATGCAGGCGCTGAAGCTGGCTTCCAAAAGCACGGGGCAGACGCTGAAAGCGATGCACGAACGTTTGTGGCGGGAGACGATAGCTCAATTGGATGAATTTATTCGCAAGCAGGATTATCGCTTTCGCTCCGAGGAGATCAGCGAGGCGGAGGGCGTCGCTTCGCGACGAACCATTGCAATCCTGACGGGCCAGCCCCGAAAAATCATTTCCACCAAACTCTCAACCTGATTATCATGGCGAAATCGAAACGACCGGTTTATGTGGATGGCGAGTATCAGATCATCCCACATGAAAAAGATCCGGATCTGGCGGCCTATCATTCATTGGTGCGCATGGTGGTGGGGAGCATCTTGTTCGGCAGCGAAGAACTGCTGACCCGCACCCGGCTGTGGGAATTGGAGCATCCCATTACCGACATGAAACGAGGCCCGCGCGAGGCGGAGTCGGACCTGGTGTTGCTGCGTCATCTCATTGTGGGCGCCATGTTCCACGGCCCGCAGATGCTCAGTCGCCCCATCCTTTCCATCGCCGAGACCACCGATAGGGCTTTGAATCTCATCGGCAGCCTGGCGGGGCCTTTTATGCGCATTCCCGTTTTTCGGCCAGCGCGCAAGCGTTGGCGGGCCTATCAAAGCCGGGTGCAGGCGGTGGTCAGCTATTGGGTGGAGACGGGCCGCCAGGAGGAGCCCTATAGCAAAGTCATGGCCCAGGCGCTGATCCCGGACATCATCGACGACGTCATTCTCTCCCTCAGCAAAAATCAGGCTATCCAGACTTTGATTCAGGTGCAGGTGGGCATGTATTTGGGGCATGTCATCGAGAATCCCATCGAGATGGACGAACTGGTGCAGACGGTGGCCGATCGCTATCTTTCTTATCTGAACACCGACAACAAGGATGCTGTGGCGGAACTGGTGCAGATTCAGGTCGGTGATTATCTGGCCTACGCCCGGAAAAACCCACAAGAGCTGGAAGAGCTGGTCGCGGTCATCGGCGATCGTTATCTGGCCTATTTGAAGGAAGAAAATCCCGAGGCCATCGCCGAGATTGTGCAGGGGCAGAGCATCGGGTTGGTGGGCGAGGTCGCAGACGAGGTGCGGGCCCGCACCGTCACCTCCGACTCCGTCGTCGAGATGTTCATGCGTTCTCTGCTGCGGAGGCCCGCCCGGCAAGAGCTGCCTCTGCCCCCGCCCGAGGTGCTGGAACAGGCTACCACCTCCGTCGAGGAGATCATCCGCAAGCGCAATCTGGAGAAAAGAAGCAATGCGTGATCCCGCCTATTCCCTGCGCGGCCACTACGCCGGTTTCGTCAGTCGAACCATCGCTTTTCTCATCGATCGCAGCATCGTTCTGGTTCTCGTTGCCATTATCACCGCCGTCACCAGCTATCTTTTGCAATTGGTGGGGCTGGATGTGATCACTTGCCAGGTGACGCCCACTTTTTCTGGCGCCGCCTGCCTATCCGCCAGGACGACTTTGGCCGTTTTCGTTTTTGCATTCGCTCCCCTATACACCATCATCTTCTGGACGCTGGCAGGCCAGACGCCAGGCAAATACTTCCTGGGGCTGCGGGTTTATCGCATGGACGGAAAACCCCTGACCCTGACCCGCAGCGTCCGCCGCTATGTCGGCTACCTCCTTTCTTTCCTGGCTTTTGGTTTGGGATTTATCTGGATTGCCATCGATGACCAGCGGCAGGGATTTCACGACATCTTCGCCAACACCTGCGTGGTCTATTCCTGGGACGCTTTCCAGAATCAACGGCTTATCAACCGGCTCAGTCTGAAGATCAACAAAAGCCGATTTTTGCAGAATCCCGAAGCTTTTTATGGCAGCGGCATGACAGAGCAAGACGCCAATTATTTTACGCCCGATGATGTCATTGCGCCGCACAGTTTGCAGGATGGTGCGGAGACCGGTGACAGTGAGAGGTCGTCCGAGCCTCAGACGGGAGAGGGACAGCCCGAGGCTTGATTCCCGGCGCTTCAATCCCCGGCCAATAACTTGATCCCCACCGGGCAATGATCGCTGCCCATGACATCGGTGTAGATCATGGCGTCCGTCACCCGCTGCACCAGCTCGCGGGCGATGAAGAAATAGTCGATGCGCCAGCCCACGTTGCGCTGCCGGGCCCGGGTGGGCATGGACCACCAGGTGTACATCTCAGCCAAATCGGGATAGAAATGGCGGAAGGCGTCCACATAGCTCGCGGCCACCACGTCATCCATCCACGCCCGCTCCTCGGGCAGAAAACCGGTGGTGTTGCGGTTGGTTTTGGGATGGGTGAGATCGATGGGCTTGTGCGCAGTGTTCACATCCCCGCAAAAGATGATGTTGCGCCCCTCGGACCGCAGCGCCTCCATCCGCGCCAGAAACGCATCATAGAAGGCCAGCTTGAAGGGCACGCGGCCATGATCCCGCCCGCCGTTGGGGAAATAGCAGTTCACCAGGGTGAAATCGGGATAATGGGCGATGATGGTGCGGCCTTCCTGATCGAACTCGGGGACGCCCAGGCCGAAGATGACCTCATCGGGCTCCCTGCGGGTGAGCAGGCCCGTGCCGCTGTATCCCTTTTTGCGGATGGAATGATTCCAGTAAGCGTGATAGCCCTCGGGCTGGCGCAGATCGGCCGGAATCTGATGCGCCTCGGCCCGGGTTTCCTGCAAACAGAGGATGTCGGGCGCGGCTTCATCCAACCATTGCATGAACCCCTTTTTGTAGATAGCGCGTACGCCGTTGACGTTCCACGAGAGCAGCAGCCGCTCCGATAATGGTTGATTCATTGCCACTCTCCCAGGTTGCCGATGTGCTGCAGATGGGAAACATCGGAGAAAAACGCCAGCCTCGGCTCGGGATCAAAAACAAGTTTGCTCAATGAGGCGTTGAGCATCTGATACTGCCGCCAGGCGGCGCCGCTTTTATCCAGCAGCATGGAGAGGGCTGTGGCCAGGGCGCCGCCATGCCCGACCACCGCCACCGTCTCACCGGCGTGTTTTTGGGTGATAGTCTGAAAACTGTTCAGCAAGCGCAAAGCAAAATGGCGGGGCGACTCGCCCCCGGGCGGGGTGAAGTCGGGGTCTGCGGCCATGCGGTCCCAGAGATGTTTCTCTTCTTTCAATTGTTGATAGCTCAGGCCTTCCCATTCGCCCAGATGATATTCGGCCAGGCCCGGGTCCAGAATGATGGGGACATCCCCCAGGGCCTGAGCGACGCTTTCGGCGGTCTGGCGGGCGCGGCGCAAAGGGCTGCTGTAGATGACGCTGAGGGGGAGCTGCTCGCGGGCGATGCGCCGGGCCAGGGCTCGGGCCTGGGCCAGCCCCCGCTGGTTCAGCGGGCTGTCGGTGGAGCCTTGCCACACGCCGGCGACATTGGCGTCGGTTTCGCCGTGGCGGATGAGGTAGAGGATGGTGGGCATAGAAAAAATGTGTCGAGTGATGAGGAAATTGGATAGGTCTGTGATCCTATCACATTGCTGGCGATAAGAGAAGGGCTTCGGGCTTCTCGGGGGTGCGTCTCGAAATTGCCACGTCTCCCTGACCCCTCGTGCAGACGAAAAAGGAACGCGGTGGTGTATAATGCACGTATGCCATCGCTTCGCAGGTTGTCTCCGCCGACCACAACCTGACAGGTTCCATGTGTCCTGGCGGCTCAGCGAACAAGCTGGCGTTGTGCAAACCTGGCCTGATCCCGGCATCGTTGGCTGGGAACCTGTCAGGTTTAGGAGCCGTCACCTGATTCTTCTGCACACAACCGATCTTCACTCATGTCCTGGCAACCTTTCGCCCAAAGCGCCCGCGAGATGGGCGTTTCTCTGACGCCCGAGCAGATCGATCGTTTCCGGCGCTACACGCAATTGCTGCTGGAGGCCAATCGCCGCGTCAATCTCACCGCGCTGCGGGATGAAAACGCACTCATAGCCAAATTCCATCTGGACGCGTTGGCGTTGATTCCGGTCATCGCCGGCGCCGCGGGTCTCGCGCCCGACGCATTATGCGCGCGGGCGTGGCGGGCCGCGGATGTGGGCTCGGGCGGGGGCGCGCCCGCCATCCCCCTGGCCATCGCCTGGCCCGCGCTGCGCTACACGCTCATCGAATCCATCGCCAAGAAAGCCCGCTTTCTGGAGCAGGCGGCGGCCGCGCTGGGGTTGAATCTGACCGTGGTCAATGCTCGGGCGGAGGACGCGGGCCGGGCGTCAGAACATCGGGCGGGCTACGATCTAGTGACGGCCCGGGCCGTGGCCGCCCTGCCCACACTGGTGGAGCTGACCCTGCCCCTGGCCCGCGTGGGCGGGCTCATCGTCCTGCCCAAAGGCCCCAGAGCGCCGCAAGAAGTGGCGGCGGCGCAGCGGGCCATCGACCTGCTGGGCGGCGAGCTGGTTGATGTGGCGTCGGTGACGATT
>Ga0256833_1002167_pt1 | contig 13998 bp, 8 predicted proteins | sample 356284metaG_FD_190535 | JGI IMG/M metagenome (GOLD analysis project Ga0256833, IMG submission 190535) | Hydrothermal vent microbial communities from Mid Atlantic Ridge, Atlantic Ocean - 356-284 | ecosystem: Environmental > Aquatic > Marine > Hydrothermal vents | place: Atlantic Ocean: Mid...
GAAAAGGAGAGCGAGGCCTTGGCTGCCGGTGCTGACTATGCCGGCAGCGACGAGCTGATCTCCAAAATCAAGGAGGGCTGGCTGGAATTCGACAAGACCGTGGCCACCCCCGACATGATGGGCGAGGTCGGCAAGATCGGTCGCATCCTCGGCCCCCGCAACCTGATGCCCAATGCCAAGCTGGGCACGGTCACCTTCGACATTGCGCGGGTGGTGGGCGAGATCAAGAAGGGCAAGGTGGACTTCAAGGTGGACAAGGCCGGTGTGGTCCATGCACCCATGGGCAAGACCTCCTTTTCCGCTGACCAGCTCAGGGACAACATCGTTGCCTTCATTGACAGGATCATTCAGCTCAAACCATCCTCCAGCAAGGGGATCTATCTGAAATCGATCTCGATATCCTCAACCATGGGTCCCGGCGTCAAGGTGGATCCTCTCCAGGTTCGCTCCCTTATCAAGGCGGCGTGACAGGCGCCCGCCACAGGCCGGCGGAGTGTGGTCAGCGACGATTGCCGCCCGCTCCCCAGGCCATGTTCTTGAGGGGTTAATATATACGGAAACACGACCAGAAATTCATCCGGGAAGGTCGGAGACAGCAGGTACGCACGTTTAATAACCTGGTTTTGCATTGAACCGGTTCCCTGCCGAGACCAGATGCCGATCCGGACCGCGCTGCGGCCGGATGCCATTATGTCCTCATTCCTCTTGTCTGCTATCTCGTGACATCCCGCGACCATTGAAGGAGGTGGAACAGTTGAATCGCGAAGAAAAGGCTGCACAGGTCAAGGAACTCAACGAGACCTTCAGTAAGGCCAAATTCGCAGTTGTCGCCGATTACAGCGGGCTCAAAGTCACGGAATTCGAAAAGCTGCGCAGGGAACTCCGCAAGAACAACGCCCAGATCCGCGTTGCCAAGAACACCCTGCTCCGGCGCGCCGTCGTCAGCACGGACTACGAATCCCTCAGCGAGCACTTTGCCGGTACCACGGCCATTGCCGTTGCCTATGACGAGCCCGTGGGCCTGGCCAAGGCCATCGCCGAGTTCGCCAAGGAGTACGAGACGTTCGAGATCCGTTCAGCCGGTCTCGACGGCACCGTGCTCTCGGCCGACGATGTTCTGGCCCTGTCCAAGCTGCCCGGCAAGGATGAGCTCCGTGCCAAGCTGCTCGGCACCATGGCCGCCGTGCCCACCGGCCTTGTCCGGGTGCTCAACGGAGTCCCGCAGAAGCTCGTCTACGCACTGCAGGCAATCAAAGACCAGAAAGAAAACTGATTGGATCCCGAGGTCGCGTTCTGCGTGTTCCGGCACCAGTCCGGGCAGGGCCCGGCCGGCGGATCGATTACAACAGGTTGACCATACTAGTCTGGAGGAATGAAAATGGCTGTAACAAAAGAAGAAGTAATCGAATTTATTTCCAATATGTCCGTTCTCGAGCTCTCGGAGCTGATCAAGGAGCTTGAGGACAAGTTCGGCGTATCCGCTGCCGCACCGGTCGCGGTCGCCGCCGCCGGCGCCGCCCCTGCCGAGGGTGGCGGTGCTGCCGAGGAGCAGACAGAGTTTGACGTGATCCTCACCGCTGCCGGTGACCAGAAGATCAAGGTCATCAAGGAGGTCCGCGCCATCACCTCCCTTGGTCTCAAGGAGGCCAAGGCCCTGGTTGAGGGTGCACCGGCACCGGTCAAAGAGGGTGTCACCAAGGAAGAAGCCAATGAGATCAAGGAGAAGATCGAGGCTGTCGGCGGTTCCGTGGAGATCAAATAGTACTGCTGTTCCTGCGCCTGTCCCGTGCCCTGCACGGGATGGATCTGCCCACATGACTAGGTAACGCTACGGGGGAGAACCCTCGTAGCGTTGCTGCGTTTGGAGGGTCACGCTTGTTCAGGATTGGGTATCGCGCCGGTGAGGGTGATTCCGGGAGTTGTTGCCGCCGGGCTGTGGTGCCTGAATTTCGTGCATAGTTTCGAGGGAACCATGAAGAGAGTACGCAAGAGTTTTGCAAAAACACGCAGTATCTTAGAGCCACCGCACCTCATCGCCATGCAGAGGCATTCCTATGAGCGGTTTCTGCAGCGGGATGTCCCTCCCGACGAACGCCAGGACCATGGCCTGCAGGGAATCTTCAAGAATATCTTCCCGATAACGGACTTCAACGGTCTCTGTTCCCTCGAGTTCGTCCGTTACGCCTTTGGCGAACCCAAGTACACGGTGGAGGAGTGCATCGAGCGTGGCATGACCTACGAGGTCCCGGTCAAGATCACGGTACGTCTCATCACCTTCGAGGTCGACGAGGAGACCGGGGTCCAGTCGGTGCGCGACATCAAGGAACAGGAGGTCTTTCTCGGTTCCCTGCCGCTGATGACCAGGGACGGTGTCTTTGTCATCAACGGCACCGAGCGGGTGGTGGTCAACCAGCTGCAGCGTTCGCCCGGTCTCTTCTACACCCACGACAACGGCAAGTCGCACACCTCGGGCAAGCGGCTCTACTCGGCACGCATCATCCCGGTGCGGGGCTCGTGGCTCGATTTCGAATTCGATATCAAGGACATCCTCTATGTCCGCATCGACCGGCGGCGGAAACTGCCGGTTACCACCCTGCTCAAGGCGCTCGGCTATACCGACGAGGAGCTGCTGCGCGAGTTCTATGAGGTGGACACGGTCCGCAGCGACGGTGACAGCTACCGCATCGATTTCAAGCCCGAGACCTTCATCGGCCAGCGCCTGAGCAGCGATCTGGTCAATCCGGCCGACGGTTCCGTGCTCGGCAAGAAGGGGCGTAAGATCTCCAAGAACCTGGCGCGCCAGATCACCAGGGCCGGCATCGAGTCCATTGCCGTCAGCCCGGAGGAACTCGTGGGCCGCTACCTGGTCGCCGACGTGGTGCATCCGGAAACCGGCGAGATCCTGGGCCGCTGCAACGAGCCGGTGACCGAGGAGATGCTTGAGCGTTTTCGCGAGGCCGGTGTCGCAAGTTTCGAGGTCCTCTTCATCGACGGGGTCACGGTGAGCGAGGCGTTCCGCAAGACCCTGGCCGTGGACAAGGTGCGCGACACCGAGGAGGCCCAGATCGAGATCTACCGCCGTCTGCGGCCTTCCAGCCCGCCGACGCCCGAGATCGCCAAGTCCTTTTTCGACAACCTGTTCTTCAATCCCTCGACCTATGATCTCTCCGAGGTTGGACGCTACAAGATCAACACCAAGCTGGGACTCGACACGCCCATCGATCACCGTACCCTGACCAGGGAGGATATCGTCAAGGGTGTCCGCCACCTGGTACGGATCAAGGACGAGCTCAAGGAAGGCGATGACATCGATCACCTCGGCAACCGCCGGGTGCGCACCGTGGGCGAACTGTGCGAGAACCAGTACCGCATGGGCCTGGTGCGCATGGAGCGGGCCATCAAGGAGCGGATGACCCTGCAGGAGATCGAGACCCTGATGCCGCACGACCTGGTCAACCCCAAGCCCGTGACCTCGGCCATCAAGGAGTTCTTCGGCACCAGCCAGCTCTCCCAGTTCATGGATCAGACCAATCCGCTTTCCGAGGTGACCCACAAGCGGCGCCTCTCCGCGCTGGGCCCCGGCGGCCTGTCGCGGGAGCGGGCCGGCTTCGAGGTCCGCGACGTTCATCCGACCCACTACGGGAGGATCTGTCCGGTGGAGACGCCCGAAGGGCCGAACATCGGTCTCATCGTCTCCCTGGCCACCTATGCCAAGGTCAACCCCTACGGTTTCATCGAGACCCCGTACCGCATCGTCGAGGATCGCAGGGTCAAGGATGAGTACACCTACCTTTCCGCGCTCCAGGAGCAGTCGGAGACCATTGCTCCGGCCCGGCTGGAGCTGGATGGTGACACCATTGTCCCGGATCATCTCATTGCCCGCCAGGACGGCGAGGTCACCATGGTGGCGGCCGACGAGGTCACCCGCATGGACATCGCCCCCAACCAGCTGGTGTCGGTGGCGGCCTCGCTGATTCCCTTTCTGGAGAACGACGATGCCAACCGGGCCCTCATGGGTTCCAACATGCAGCGCCAGGCCGTGCCCCTGCTCAAGACCGCCGCGCCCCTTGTTGGCACCGGTGTGGAAAAGTATGTTGCCCGGGATTCCGGCGCCTGCCTGCTGGCCGGCGGCGACGGCGTGGTCGAGGACGTGGACGCCAACCGGGTGGTGGTCCGCTACGATGAGCCCGGAACCGACGGCTTCGAGACCGGGGTCGGCATCTACCGGCTTTCCAAGTACAAGAAGTCCAACCAGAACACCTGTTTCAACCAGAAGGCCCTGGTCATGCCCGGACAGCGGGTGACCAGGGGCACGGTCCTGGCAGACGGACCTTCCTCGGAGATGGGCGAGCTGGCCCTGGGCAAGAACGTGACCATCGCCTTCATGCCGTGGCGCGGATATAACTTCGAGGACTCCATCCTCATCAACGAGCGACTCCTCAAGGAGGACACCTTTACCTCCGTCCATATCGAGATCTTCGAGACCATGGCCCGGGACACCAAGCTGGGCAAGGAGGAGATCACCCGCGATATCCCCAATGTGGGCGAGGAGGCGCTGCGAAATCTCGATGACTCGGGCATCGTCCGCATCGGCGCCGAGGTGCGCGCCGGCGACATGCTGGTGGGCAAGGTGACGCCCAAGGGCGAGACCATGCTCTCGCCGGAGGAGAAACTCCTGCGGGCCATCTTCGGTGAAAAGGCCGGCGACGTCAAGGATTCCTCCCTGCGGGTGCCGCCAGGTGTCGAGGGTGTGGTCATCGACGCCAAGGTCTACTCCCGCAAGGGTGTTGACAAGGACGAGCGGACCCTGATGATCGAGGACATGGAGGTGGAACGGCTCAACCGTGACATGGACGATGAGCTCAAGAGCCTCAAGAAGGGCGTGCGCAAGGCCCTGGCTGATCTGATCGTCGGCCGCACGGCCAAGGAGGATATCCGGGACCGCAAGGGCGAGGTCATCCTCAAGCTGGGCAAGAAGCTGACCCCCAAGGTCATCGATGCCATCGAGTTCACGCGGCTCCAGGATATCGACTTTTCCGAGCGGTCCAGGTACGAGGAGGAGATCAATGCCATCTTCGAACGCTACCGCCAGCAGGCTGCCATGGTCCGCGAGCGCTACCAGGGCATCGTCGACCGGATCGAGAAGGGCGACGACCTGCCTCCCGGCGTGGTCAAGATGGTCAAGGTGTATGTGGCCACCAAACGCCGGCTGTCGGTGGGGGACAAGATGGCCGGCCGCCACGGCAACAAGGGTGTCGTCTCCAGGCTGCTGCCCGAGGAGGACATGCCGTTCTTCGCCGACGGCACCACCGTGGACATCGTCCTCAATCCCCTGGGTGTTCCCTCGCGCATGAACGTGGGTCAGGTGCTGGAGTGTCACCTCGGTTTTGCCGCCAAGAAGCTCGGCGAGCAGATCCAGCAGCTTGCCGAACAGCAGGAGGTGGACGCGGTGAAGGAGCGTCTGCGCACGATCTATTCCGAGGAGGAGTACACCCGTCTCACCGACGGGCTCAGCGACGAGGAGCTGCTCGACATGGCCCGCAAGTACGGCCGCGGCATCCACGTGGCCACCCCGGTCTTTGACGGCGCTTCCGAGGCCGAGATCCGCCGGCTCCTGGTGGAGGCCGGAGTGGATGAGGTCGGCCAGACCACACTCTACGACGGTCTTACCGGTGACCCCTTTGACAACAGGGTCACGGTGGGCACCATGTACATGCTCAAACTCCATCACCTGGTGGACAACAAGATCCATGCCCGTTCCACCGGCCCCTACTCCCTGGTCACCCAGCAGCCCCTGGGCGGCAAGGCGCAGTTCGGCGGTCAGCGGCTGGGCGAGATGGAGGTCTGGGCCATGGAGGCGTACGGCGCCGCCTACACGCTCAAGGAGTTCCTGACCGTCAAGTCCGACGATGTGGAGGGACGGACCACCATGTATGAAAAGATCGTCAAGGGCAACAACTTCCTCGAGACCGGGCTGCCCGAGTCGTTCCATGTCCTGGTCAAGGAGTTGAAGGGGCTCTGCCTGGACGTGGAGCTGCTCGAAGACTAACCGGTGAGGAGCAAACCGCCGATGCGCTGTGTCTCCCGGAGCTGCTCTGGTTCGCCGCCATAGGCAACGACGGGTTGAACACGGCAATACTTTCGGGAAAAGTTCAGCCGTGCGTCAGCTGTGCGTGATCGCTGCCGGCCGGCAGGGAAGCGAGCGCAGCGGGACTCCGGTAGCCCGCTATGCGGGCGGCCGCGAGCACGTGCAGATGGGGTGCTGCTCAACTTTTACCCGGAGCCTGCCTGGGCACTCCACCAGGGCAACCACAATGAACAATGAAGATCGCGGCCTGACGATGCCGCAGCGGTCTGCCGGCGTATACCGGCGGGCCACCCCGGCCCCGGAAGGCGATCTTCTTTCAAGAGGGTGATTTCGTGGAAGAACTGTTCAGTTTCTTTGCAAAGCCGAAAGGACCGGTCAAGTTTAACAAAGTCAAGATCTCCCTTGCCTCGCCGGAGAAGATCAGGGAATGGTCCCATGGCGAGGTGAAAAAACCTGAGACCATCAACTACCGCACCTTCAAGCCCGAACGGGACGGCCTGTTCTGCGCCAAGATCTTCGGTCCGGTCAAGGACTACGAGTGCAACTGCGGCAAGTACAAGCGCATGAAGCATCGCGGCGTGGTCTGCGAGAAATGCGGGGTCGAGGTCATCCAGTCCAAGGTCCGCCGGGAACGTCTCGGTCACATCGAGCTGGCAGCGCCGGTGGCCCATATCTGGTTCCTCAAGAGCCTGCCGTCCAAGATCGGCGCCATCCTGGACATGACCCTCAAGCAGCTGGAACGGATTCTCTACTTCGAATCCTACGCCGTTGTCGAGTCCCAGGTCGAGGACCTCAAGGTAGGCGACCTGCTCAACGAGGAGCAGTACCGCAAGAACCTGCAGCTCTATCCCGGCCAGTTCCGGGTCGGCATCGGCGCCGAGGCCATCCGCGAGATGCTGATGGGGCTCGACCTGCAGGAGCTGTCAACCACCCTGCGCCAGAAGATGAAGGAGACCGGCTCGGTCACCAAGCGGAGCAAGTACGGCAAGCGGCTCAACGTGGTCGAGGCCTTCCGCGATTCCGGCAACCGGCCCGAGTGGATGATCCTGGAGGTGATTCCGGTCCTGCCCCCGGACCTGCGGCCCCTGGTGCCGCTGGAGGGAGGGCGGTTCGCGACCTCGGATCTCAATGATCTCTACCGCCGGGTCATCAACCGCAACAACCGCCTGAAAAGGCTCCTCGAGCTGGACGCGCCCGACATCATCATCCGCAACGAGAAGCGGATGCTGCAGGAGGCCGTGGACGTCCTCTTTGACAACGGCCGCCGCGGCCGGACCATCACCGGGCCCAACAAGCGGCCCCTCAAGTCGCTCTCCGACATGCTCAAGGGCAAGCAGGGGCGTTTCCGGCAGAACCTGCTCGGCAAGCGGGTCGATTATTCCGGCCGGTCGGTCATCGTGGTCGGGCCGCATCTGCGCCTGCACCAGTGCGGTCTGCCCAAGAAGATGGCACTGGAGCTCTTCAAGCCCTTCATCTACAACCGGCTGGAGAGCCTCGGCTTTGTCACCACCATCAAGAGCGCCCGCAAGATGGTGGAGAAGGGGACCAAGGAGGTCTGGGACGTGCTCGATGACATCGTGCGCGAGTATCCCGTCATCCTCAACCGGGCCCCGACCCTGCACCGCCTCGGTATGCAGGCCTTCGAGGTGGTCCTCATCGAGGGCAAGGCCATCCAGCTCCATCCGCTGGTCTGCGCCGCCTTCAATGCCGACTTTGACGGTGACCAGATGGCGGTGCACGTGCCGCTCTCGGTGGAGGCCCAGGTCGAGGCGCGGGTGCTGATGATGTCCACCAACAACATCCTTTCGCCGGCCAACGGCGGTCCGATCATCATCCCCAGCCAGGACATCGTCCTCGGCCTCTACTACATGACCAGGGACCGGTTCGGGGTCAAGGGCGAAGGCTCCGTCTTCGGCTCCCTGGCCGAGGCGCGCATCGCCTACGACAACGATGCCGTGCACATGCAGGCCAAGGTCAAGGTCCGTATCGACGGCGAGCTGGTGGAGACCACCATCGGCCGCATCCTGGTCTCGGAGCTGCTGCCCGCATCCGTGCCCTTCTCCCTGGTCAACAAGGAGCTGTCCAAGAAGGAACTGGCCTTTCTCATCGACTACACCTACCGCCATGCCGGCACCAAGGATACGGTCATCCTGGCCGACCGGCTCAAGGACATGGGCTACGAGTACGCCACCCGCGCCGGTATCTCCATCTGCATCAACGACATGATGATCCCGGTCCGCAAGGAGGAGTTTGTCGAGGAGTCGGAGAAAGAGGCGGCCGATGTGGACCAGCAGTATGCCGACGGCCTGATCACTGACGGCGAGAAGTACAACAAGATCGTCGATATCTGGTCCAAGGCCACCGACCGGATCACCAAGGAGATGATGAACGAGATGGCGGTGGAGTACGTCAAGGACAGGGACGGCGCCATCCGCGAGGTCAAGAGTTTCAATGCCGTCTACATCATGGCCGATTCCGGTGCCCGGGGCTCCAAGGACCAGATCCGGCAGCTGGCCGGTATGCGCGGCCTGATGGCCAAACCGTCCGGCGAGATCATCGAGACGCCCATCAAGGCCAACTTCCGTGAGGGGCTCACGGTGCTTGAATACTTCATCTCCACCCATGGCGCTCGCAAGGGCCTGGCCGATACCGCGCTCAAGACCGCCAACTCCGGCTACCTGACCCGGCGACTGGTGGACGTGGCCCAGGATTCCACCATTGTCATGAAGGACTGCGGCACCATGCGCGGCACCCTGGCCGAGCCCCTGGTCGAGGGCGGAGAGGTCATCGTCCGCATCGGCGAGCGGATCCTCGGCCGCGTGGCCCTGGAAGACGTGCTCGATCCCCATACCGGCGAGATCCTGGTGGGCATGGACGAGGAGATCACCGAGGACAAGGTGGAGGCCATCGAGGCGGCCGGCATCGACCAGGTCAAGATCCGCTCGGTCCTGACCTGCGAGGCCAAGCGCGGTATCTGCGCCATGTGCTACGGCCGGGACCTGGGCCGTGGCCACATGGTCAACATGGGCGAGGCTGTCGGCATCATCGCGGCCCAGTCCATCGGTGAGCCCGGCACCCAGCTCACCATGCGGACTTTCCACATCGGCGGCACCGCGTCGCGGGCCATCGAGCAGGCCGAGGTCCGCACCCAGCGTGGCGGCGTGATCAAGTACAAGAACATCCATTCGGTGCAGAACGAGACCGGTTTCCAGATCGTCATGAACCGCAACGGAGAGATCTCGGTCCTGGACGACCAGGGAGTTGACCGCGAGCGTTTTCCGGTACCCTATGGTGCCGAGCTCAAGGTCCCGGACGGCGCCAAGGTCGACCCGGGGACCGTGATCGCGGACTGGGATGCCTTCTCCATCCCCATCGTGGCCGAGGTCGGCGGCAAAATCAAGTATGGCGACGTCATCGAGGGCGAGACCATGCAGGAGCGTGTCGACCCCATCACCGGCAAGGCGAGCAAGGTGATCACCCCGGCCGCCTCCAACAAGCAGCTCAACCCGCGGATCACCATCAAGGACGGCCGTGGCCGGACCGCCAAGCTGCCGGATTCGGACCAGCCGGCCCGCTATCCGCTGCCGGTGGGTTCGGTGATCACGGTGGCCGAGGGCGACGAGATCACCCCGGGCACGGTGGTGGCCAAGATCCTGCGCGAGACCACCAAGACCAAGGATATCACCGGTGGTCTGCCCCGGGTCGCCGAGCTGTTCGAGGTCCGCAAGCCCAAGGAACAGGCGGTCATCACCGAGATCGACGGCCGGGTCAGCTTCGGCAAGGAACTCAAGGGCAAGCGCCGGATCATCGTCACCCCGGAGACCGGCGATCCCAAGGAGTACCTGGTGCCCAAGGCCAAGCATATCACCGTGCACGAGGGCGATTATGTCAAGGCGGGCGAGCCGCTGATGGAAGGGGCCGTCCTGCCCAACGACATCCTTCGCGTCCTCGGGGTCGAGGAACTGGGACGTTTCCTGGTCAACGAGATCCAGGAGGTCTACCGGCTGCAGGGTGTGCGTATCAATGACAAGCACATCGAGACCATTGTCCGTCAGATGCTGAAGAGGGTCCGCATCACCGATGCCGGTGACTCGAAATTCATGCTTGACCAGCAGATCGAGTGGTGGAAGTTCCGCGAGGAGAACGAACGTCTGCTGGCCGAGGGGCTCAAACCGGCAGCCGCCGAGCCACTGCTGCTCGGCGTGACCAGGGCATCGCTCTCCACGGACTCCTTCATCTCGGCGGCTTCGTTCCAGGAGACCACCAAGGTTCTGACCAATGCGGCCATTGCCGGTAAGGTGGATGATCTCTCCGGTCTCAAGGAGAACGTGATCATGGGCCGCCTGATCTCTGCCGGCACCGGCCTGCCGGTCTACAGGCTGGAACGGTCGAAAGAGTAGCTGGATTTTACTGTTGACAGCGGTGACAGTTTAGTATAAAATTATTGATTTTCGTGCTCACCCAAACAGAGTGTGGGGGTGAGCACGTTGCGTTCTCTCAAAAGGAGTGGTTTGTATGCCCACAATCAATCAGCTTGTCAGGAAACGGCGGAAGAAGATAACCAAGCGGTCCAATACTCCGGCCCTGCAGAACTGTCCGCAGAAGCGGGGGGTCTGTGTCCGTGTGTACACGACCACCCCGAAGAAGCCCAACTCTGCACTGCGCAAGGTCGCCAGGGTCCGGCTGACCAACGGGATCGAGGTCACCTCCTATATTCCCGGCATCGGCCATAACCTGCAGGAGCATTCGGTGGTGCTTATTCGCGGCGGTCGTGTCAAGGATCTTCCCGGTGTCCGTTACCACATCGTCCGTGGCACCCTGGATGCCCTCGGCGTGAGTGACCGGCGCCAGGGCAGGTCCAAGTATGGCGCCAAGCGGCCCAAGTAACCAGAGCAACTGCGGAGAGAGGTGGAGTCGAAGTCATGCCGAGAAAGAAACTGTTAGATAAACGTCCCGTGGCCCCGGATCCGAGGTTCAATTCCGTCCTGGTGGCCAAGTTCACCAACGGCCTGATGCAGGACGGAAAGAAATCCCTGGCCAGGAGACTGTTCTATGATGCCATGGCCATTGTCGAACAGAAGGTGAGCGACGAGGATCCCCTCACCGTGTTCGAGGGGGCCATGGAGAATGTCCGGCCCCGGGTGGAGGTCAAGAGCCGGCGCGTGGGCGGTGCAACCTATCAGGTTCCGGTGGAGGTCCGGCCCGAGCGCCGCAACGCCCTGGCGATCCGCTGGATCATCGCCTTTGCCAAGAACCGTTCCGGCCAGTCCATGGCCGAAAAACTGGCCGGCGAACTGCTGGACGCCTATAACAAGCGGGGCGCGGCGGTCAAGAAGCGGGAAGATACCCACAAGATGGCCGAGGCCAACAAGGCCTTTGCCCATTACCGCTGGTAACAGCAGCCTGAGGCAGCAGGGCAGGCGTGGGACGGCCGGTTCCGGCGAGATATGCGCATGGATCAGTGGTGGCTGCAGCCAGTTGGTTGACCGGAGGGATAAAGGAAAAATAATCACGGTGCAAGCGAGCGGTTGACAAAGCCGTGGCAGTACTGTAGAAAGAGCAACATTTTTCTTGGACCACCGAGCCAGGGAATGAAGACAACGAATACGGGAAGGAACAGTGGCTGCTGGAGGGGGATCGTTATCCAACCTGCGCAATATCGGCATCATGGCCCATATAGACGCAGGCAAGACCACGACGACTGAACGTATTCTCTACTATACGGGCCGGTCACACAAGATCGGCGAGGTCCATGAAGGCACCGCCGTCATGGACTGGATGGAACAGGAGCAGGAACGGGGCATCACCATCACCTCTGCTGCCACCACCTGTACCTGGCGCAACTATCGCATCAACATCATCGACACCCCTGGGCATGTCGATTTCACCGTCGAGGTGGAACGGTGCCTGCGGGTACTGGACGGCGTGGTCGCCGTCTTCTGCGCGGTTGGCGGCGTTGAGCCCCAGTCGGAGACGGTCTGGCGGCAGGCGGATCATTACCACATCCCGCGCATCGCCTTTGTCAACAAGATGGACCGGATCGGGGCCGATTTTGACAAGTGCGTGCGCGAGATCGAGGAACGCCTCGGCGCCGCGCCGGTTGCAGTGACACTGCCGGTGGGCAGTGAAGAGACCTTTTCGGGTATCATCGATATCATCGAGGAGAAGATGCTGCTCTTCGATGAGGCCTCCCAGGGGCTTGAGGTGACCGAAGAGGCGATCCCCGAGGATTTACAGGACAGATCATCGGCCGCACGGATGACGCTCCTCGAGAAGTTGGCCGACTTCGATGAGGAGCTCATGGAAAAATACCTGGAAGATCAAGAGATCGCTCCCGGTGAGATTCGCAGGGCCCTTCGCAGGGCGACCCTCAATCTTGACCTGGTGCCCGTGCTTTGCGGGGCCGCCTTCAAGAACAAGGGGGTGCAGCCGCTGCTCGATGCGGTCTGCTGGTACCTGCCCTCACCCGTAGATGTTCCCCCGGTGGAGGGGACGGACAAGAACGGTGCGCCGCTTGTCCGCAAACCTGAGCGGAGCGAAAAGTTCTGCGGGCTTGTCTTCAAGCTGCAGGCGGATCCCTTTGTCGGCAACCTCTCCTTTCTGCGTGTCTACGCCGGGGAGGTCAAGATCGGCGACAAGGTCTTCAATCCGCTCAAGCGCAAGAAGGAAAAGATCTCGAAACTGCTGAAACTCCACGCCAACAAGCGCGAGGAGGTGGAACGGATCAGCGCCGGTGACATCGGTGCGGTGGTGGGACTGAAGTTCACCACCACCGGCGATACCCTGTGCGCGTCCGGTGATTATATCGTCCTTGAATCGATGGATTTTCCCGAACCGGTTATCGGGATTGCCATCGAGCCCAAGACCAAGGCGGACGAGGGCAGGCTGGCCGAGAGCCTGGAGAAGATCGCCAGGGAGGATCCCAGCTTCAGGATCACCAGCAACGAGGACACCGGTCAGACCATCATCTCCGGGATGGGCGAACTCCATCTCGAGATCATCGTCGACCGGCTGATCCGCGAGTTCAGGGTTGCCGCCAATGTGGGCAAGCCTCAGGTCAGCTATCGTGAGACCATCACCCGGCCGGCCACTGCCGAGGAACGCTTCGAGACCCATGGCGCCGGCAGGGAGCAGTATGGTCACGTGGTGATTGAACTGGTGCCGGGCGAACGGGGCAGCGGGGTCCATTTTGCAAGTCTGGTGGACGAGGAGCAGATCCCGGAACGTTTTCTTGAGGCCATCGAGAAGGGCGTGCGTGATTCCCTGGATTCGGGACCGCTGGTGGGATACCCGCTGATCGATGTCACCGCCAGGCTGGTGGGGGGCTCCTATGACGAGGAGAATTCCACCGAGATGGCCTTCGGCGTCGCCGCCACCATGGCCTGCCGCAAGGCGGCGGCCGATGGCGAGCCGGTGCTGCTGGAGCCGCTCATGGCCCTGGAGGTACGCACTCCCGAGGAGTATCTGGGCGAGGTGATCAATGATCTGAACCGCAAGAGGGCCCAGGTCAGCGGCGTGGATTCTGACCGGGGAATCCAGATCGTCAGCGCCATGGCTCCGCTTTCAGAGATGTTCGGCTATTCCACCGACCTGCGGTCGGCGACCCAGGGCAGGGCGACCTTCACCATGCAGTTTGCCGAGTTCGCCGAGGTACCGCCACGGAAGGCCGAGGAGATCATCCACAAGATCCGTGGCGTGTAGAAACCAGATTTTCTCAATACTGTCCCGATCAAGAGGGACCGATTCATAGACGCTGAACAACCACGTGCAATGAGGTGTGCTGATGGCAAAGGAAAAGTTTGAGCGGACAAAACCGCATGTCAACGTAGGCACGATCGGTCACATCGACCACGGCAAGACCACCCTGACAGCGGCCATCACCCGCGTGCTCGCCACCAAGGGTCAGGCCG
>Ga0256833_1002168_pt1 | contig 13996 bp, 11 predicted proteins | sample 356284metaG_FD_190535 | JGI IMG/M metagenome (GOLD analysis project Ga0256833, IMG submission 190535) | Hydrothermal vent microbial communities from Mid Atlantic Ridge, Atlantic Ocean - 356-284 | ecosystem: Environmental > Aquatic > Marine > Hydrothermal vents | place: Atlantic Ocean: Mid...
CTCCATCAACCAATTCGTCACCATCGCGCTGGCGGAAAAGATCGCCGCGCTGATGACGGAGCAATACCTGCAGCAGCGCGCCTCTCGCGCCAGCCGGGCCCGCTTCGAGGCCGCCATGGCCAAAGTAAGCGAAGACGAGTCGCCCGCCTACGACCGCCTGCCGGGGGAAGGTCGCGCCCCGTAGCCTGCCGGCAGCGCCGGATGCCTCACGCCACCGGGCGGGTAACGGTAACGCGGGTGTAGATGTCGTGGCGCGCCAGATCTTGGAAGAACGGCACCGGGTCGATGGCGGCTTCGGGCGGATGCACCCCCGGGGCGATCCGCCCCTCGGCCAGCCAGATGGCCGCCAGCGCGGGCGCGGTGCCGGTAGGCAAAGCGCCCTTCAGCGTGACCGTGCCCAGGCGGTAAATCACTTCCTCGCCGTCCTTCGTTCCCTTCACCTCGGTGACGATTTCCTTGGCCCAATCGGGGGGCTGGTTCTTGGGAGGTTCCAGAAAGGCGGTCACAGGGGGCACGAATTTGGCCATCATCGCGACGAGAAAATCGCGCGGCACCACCGACGTGCCTTTGACGTTCACCGGCTGGGTGTCGTTGAAGCCAAACTCGCCCAACACACGCACTTTCTCCACCGTCTCTTTCGCCATGCCCCAGTAGTTGATCTTAAAAAAGCACTCCCGCACGCCCTTTGCGCGAAAAGTGCGCGGCAGGGTAGCGACCTCCGAGTGCAGGGAATAGTGCATCGGCAGCACGCCGAGGTTGTCGGAGAACATGTAATCCTCGAAACCGGTCAGCGGCTCGACCTCGACAAACTCACCATCACGATAGACAACGGGGGGCATGTTCATTTCGTCCAAAATCGTCGGCACGGCGTAGGTGAAGCGCAGGTCGTCTGGCGGCGGGGGCTTGATGCCGTCGTAAATGTGGATGTATTCCATCGTATCCAGCCGGTCGGCGGCGTAGCGCGCCTGGATGTTGGGCACACCGGGCGCAGAACCCATGCCCAACACCGCGCTCAGGCCGCGCGCGGCAAAACGCTCGCTCAGTTCCAGTTGCTTCAACGTCACGTGGAACAGGCCACCGAGATCGGTGTACGGCACACCGGCTTCCAGGCAGGCTTCCATCACCTGCAAATTGGTGTAATACACGGTCGCGTTGACGCAGGCATTGGCGCCTTGCAACACTTTGACCAGGCCGTCATGGTCGTTGACGTCGGCAAACTGAATGCGGATTTTGGGGCTGCCGATGAAATCGGCCACCACTTGCGCGGCCTCGGTGTTGTAGTCGGCAATCACGATTTCGTCCACACGGTCTTCTTTGCTCAGGGCCTGCACGGCAATGGAACCCATCTTGCCGCCGCCGCCCAAAACCACGATGCGCATGGGATGCCTCCAAAGGGAGTTAGGGGGTTAGGGGGTTAGGGGTGAGGAAGGTCAATCCATTCCAGGCCAAGTTTTGCCAGCGTTTCGCGCTTGGGCACGCCGTTTTCGTCCCATCCGGCCATGCGATAGTAGATGTCCTTGGCCTGCTCGATTTCTTCGGGGGTCAGCGCCACGCCGTCGGTCTTGCCGCCTTTGAGGGGCTGGAAGAGTTTCTTGGGCAAGGCATCGTCGGCGCGGGTAAAGCCTTCCCGCGCGTTGAAGGCGCGCAGCATGTTCAGCCGCCGCTCGCCCACTTTCAACAGGGCGGGAATGTCCAAATCCCAACCGGTGATGGCATTGATGGCTTCTACCAGTTGGCTGACGTCGTACAGGTGCCACGAGGGGCCAAAGACGAACTGGCAGACGTTGAACGTGTCCAACGCCGAGTAAAGCCACTCGGTGACCAGGGCAAAGCGCACCTTTTCCTCGTTGAGGACGTCGTTGGGCTGCGGGTTGGTGAGGCCGAGTTGCGCCATCCGCTCGGGGTACCAGTTGTAAGAGGGGTCGTGCTCGCTGGACTGATGGTCGGCGCCAAAGGGGTTGACCGCGTAGATCAGCCCGAGAGAGCGCTTGACCTGCGGCATGTGGGCGGGCAACTCTTGCTTTTTGGCCGTGACCACCAGGTCTATCGCGCCGCCGCCGATTTTCTCCGCAGCCCGCGCTGAGCCCTCAGCCAGCAGGTCGCCAAAGCCTTCGCGGTGGGCGATTTTCTCGATCATGGCAATCAGCGCCTCGGCGTTGCCAAAGCGCAACTCGATACCGTCGGTGTCGGCGGTGGTCAAGTAACCGTGCTCGAAGGCATCCATCGCCCAGGCCACCGTCGCGCCGGTGGAAATGGTATCCAGGCCGTACATGGCGCACAACTGGTTGGCATAAGCCACCGCGTTCAGGTCGTCGATGCCACAATAGGCGCCCAGAGTAGCCAGGCTTTCGTATTCCGGCCCGCCGTAACGGGGGTCGACGCGATACTTCCCTTCGGTGACCTCCACCACCCGTTTGCAGCGGATGGGGCAGGCGTAGCAAGTGTCGCGCTCTTTGAGAATGGTCTCGGCCATGGTCTTGCCGTCGATGGCCTCTGCGCCCTCGAACGTGCCGCTGCTCCAGTTGCGGGTGGGCAAGCCGCCTTTCTTGCTCTGGGAACGCACGATCTCGGCGGTGCCGTACAGCCCCATGCCATAGACGTCCGATTCGGGGAACGCCTTGCCGCCCCAGCGCGCCAGGGCCGCGACGGCCTTCTTGTCGGCCACCTGGGGGCGCGCCTTGCCGCGCACCACAATGGCCTTCAGGTTCTTGCTGGCCATCACCGCGCCCATGCCGGTGCGCCCGTTGGCGCGGTTGGCCATGGTCATGATGGCGGCCATCCGCACGCCGTTCTCCCCGGCGATGCCGGTCTGCATGATGTGCACCTTAGGGTCGCCCAACTCCGCCTTGATGAGGTCTTCCACCTCGCCGGTGGTCTTGCCCCACAGGTGGCCCGCCGGGCGCAGTTCGGCTTGGCCGTCGTGCACCCAGAGGTACACCGGCTCGGCGGCGCGTCCGTGGAACACGAAGGCATCGAAGCCCGACCACTTCATCTCGGCGGGGAAAAAGCCGCCGGATTCGGAATCGCCAATCGCGCCGGTGAGGGGCGACTTGGCCACCACGGTCACCCGGCTCAGGCCGGCCAGGCTGACGCCGGTAAGCACGCTCACGGCCACGGTCAGGGTGTTTTCCGGGCCCAGGGGGTTGGCATGGGGCGGCGTGTGCTTGAGCAGGTAATACGCCCCCACCGCGCTGCCGCCGACGTAGGTGCGATAAAACGCCTCAGGCGGCGTTTCCACCTCCAGGCGGCCTGCGGTCAGGTCAATGTGCAAAATCTTGCCGTGATAGCCATAAGGCATGACAACCTCCTCGTGCTCAAGGGGGTAGGGCAAGGCCGCGCCCCGCCCTACCCCACGGAAGCGTTATTTCTTGGCGGCCTTCACCGCGTCGCGGAAGACGTTGAGCGTCTCGGCGACGTCCTCTTCGCTCAGCGCAGCGCACAGGAACCACGGTTCGCGGCCATCGGAGTCGGGCATCACCCCGCGGGCGATGAGGTTCATGGCAATCTCCTCGTACAATTCGCCGTCGGTCTGCAGGTAACCGCGGAAGTCTTTGGGGGCTTCGTCGCTGCCCAGCATAATGCTAAACATGGGCGGCAGGCCGGTGACGACATGCGGAATGCCCTCTTCGCCCAAAATCTGGTCGATGCCCTTCATCAGCGCCTCGCCGCGCTGCCAGATGGTTTCGATGACCGGTTCGCTTTCCAGGATGGCGAGCACGGCATCGGCAGCCGCCGCGCCGGCCACGTTGCCGGAATACGTGCCGCCATGGGCGGTCGCGCCGGGCTGCACGGTCATCATCACCTCTTCCTTGCCGGCAATGGCCGCAATGGGGAAGCCGTTGCCCATCGCCTTGGCGTAGGTCACCAGGTCGGCGCGCACGCCGAAATACTCCTGCGCTCCACCATTGGCTATACGAAATCCCGTCTTGACCTCGTCGAATACCAGCACAATGCCGTATTCGTCGCACAGCGCGCGCAGATGCTCCAAAAAGCCCGGCTCCGGCAAAATGCCCGCCGCATTGCCCAGCATCGGTTCGACGAAAATGGCCGCAATGTCGCCCCATTTGTCCTTCACCGTGCGCTCCACGGCCTCGAAGTCGTTGAACGGCAGGTTGATGACGTACTGATGCACGTCCAGAGGGATGCCCGAGGTGGTGGGCGACGACACCGGGCTGCGGCGGGAACCCAACGCCCGCGCAGGCGACGAAGCCGTGCTGAACATGAAATAGTCCACCTGGCCGTGATATTGTCCTTCGAACTTGATGAACTTTTCGCGGTTGGTGTAGGCGCGAGCAATCCGCAGGGCGTGCATCGTGGCCTCGGAGCCGGTGTTTGTCAGGCGCACCTTGTCCACTCCGGTCAGGCGCACGATGCGCTCGGCCAGGCTGACCTCGTAAGGCGTGGTCCAGGCAAACAGGGTGCCGTTCTGGATGGCCTCGGCCACCGCCTGGTTGACCTTGGGGTGCGCATGGCCGAGGATGATGGGGCCAAAGGCCAGGCGGTAGTCGATGTACCGCTTGCCGTCGGCGTCCCAGATATAAGCGCCTTCGCCGCGCTCGATGACCAGGGTGTCGTCGTCGCCCCAGTAGCGGAAGTTGGAATTCACGCCATAGGGGATGTACTTTCTGGCTTTTTCGAACAGGGCTTTGGTTTTGGGTCCTTGCATACTCATGGGGAAACTCCGGGGGTTGAGGTGTTGGGTAGGGGGTGTTGGGTAGAGGGTGTTAGGTAGTAGGTATTGGGAAGTGGGTGTCGGGCGCGAGGCTAAGAAAGGGCGTCACGCAGGCGGTAGTACGAGGCGACCAGGGGCATGAACCACGGCTTGTAGCGGTAGAAGAAGTAGCGCCGTTGGGGGATTTCCAGGAACGGAGAGGTGCTGATCTGCCCCAGGAGCAGGCGGGCGATTTCGCGCCCGGTGTAGAGCGCCATGTGCAGGCCGTGGCCACCGAAGCCCACCGCGTAATGTACGCCGTTTTCCAGCCGCCCCACCTTGGGCATCAGGTCGAAGGGAATGCCCAACTGCCCCGTCCAGGTGTGGGTCACGGCGTAGCCTTCCAGGTAGGGGAAAGCCCGCAGCATCTGGCGGTGCAAAATGCGGGCGCTGGCGTGCAGGTCGAGGGTGGTGCTCAGGTCATTGCGCCCGCCCCACAACAGGCGTCCGTCGGGCGTCAGGCGGAAGTAGTTGAGGAACCACTTGGAATCCCAGAAGACGCGCCCTTTGGGGCTGATGCGATGTTGCACTTCGACGGGCAATGGCTCGGTGACGATGCTGTAACTGCCCGCGGGGATGACCAGCCGCCGGAGCGCCGGCGCCAGCCGTCCCGTGTAGCCGTTGGTGGCCAGGACGACTTCCTTCGCCAGCACCACCCCGCGCCCGGTGGTCAGGCGATAGCCGCTGGATGTGCGTTCGATACGGTGGACGGGGGTATTTTCGCACAACTGCGCCCCGTAGCGCGCCGCCACCCGCGCCAGCCCAAATACCAGTTTGGCCGGGTGCAGCCCTGCGCCGTGGGGGTCGATCACCCCTCCGTAATACGCGGGGCTGCCGATCTCCTGCTGCAACTCGCCGGGGGGCACCAGCACCAGTTCGTGCCCCAACATCTTGCGATGCCAGGTCACGCGCGCCTTCATTGCTTCGAAATGCGAAGGCTTGTAGGCCACCGAAAGGTCGCCGCCCTGGTGCCAGTCGCAATCCACGCCCTCGGCGTTCACCAGTTCTTTGATCAGGTCGAGCGCGTCGAGGGAAGTCTGCCAAAACACCCGCGCCCGCTCTTCGCCATAGCGCTTGAAAATGGTGGGCATGCCCTGCTTGAGACCGCAACCGGTGATGCCGCCGTTGCGGGAACTGGCGCCCCAGCCGATGGTATGCTGCTCCAGCACGGCCACGGATGCGCCGTGGCGGGCGAGGGTGCGGGCGGCGCTCAGGCCGGTATAGCCACCGCCCACCACCGCCACGTCCACCGTCTCGGGCAGCGCCTCGGCCACCGGCAAATCGGCAGGACGAGGGAAATCGTCAGGCCAAAATGGGGTGGTTTTCATTCAAAAACCTCGCCGAACACATCCACGAGAGGATTTTCCGCCGTCAACAGGCAAAGCAAGGCCCTCTGAGCGTGCGCGCGGCATGGAGCCGCTTCCCAGAGGGCCTCGAAAAGTCGCCTTAGGGCGCGGCTTTCACCTCATCCCACATCCGTTGATAGAGGGATTCGGCCTTGCCCACCGGCTTGATGAACTGGAGTTTGTCGAGCACATCCTTTGGCGGATAAACCGAGGGGTCGTTGAGGAAATCGGCATCCAGTTTGGCCTCAGCGGCCTTGTTGGGCGTGGCGTAGTAGTTGTACTCGGAAATCATTGCGCCGATGTCGGGGCGCAGGATGAAATTCAGGAACATCTCGGCAGCCACTTTCTGCTCAGGCGTTGCCGAAGCCGGGATACAGACATTGTCCACCCAGATCACGCCGCCTTCCTTGGGGATGGTGTAAGCAATGTTCTCGTTGTCTTCCATCGCCTGCAAGAAGTCGCCATTCCAGCCGTGGGCAATCAGGTTCTCGCCGGAGGCCAACAGGTCTTCGTAGGTATCGCTGTCATAGCCGGAAAGCGCGGCTTTGGCGCGGATGAGCGCCTGCTTGGCCTCTTCCAGTTGCTTTTCGTCGGTGGTGTTGATGTCATAGCCCAGGTACACCAACGCGGCGGCAAAGGCTTCGCGGGCGTCGTCGAGCATGGTCATGCGGCCATACCAGGGGGCGTTGGGGTCGGGGTCGAAGAACACCGACCAGCTCTCAGGCTTCTTCACCTTGTCGGAGAGGTAGCCGATGCCGGTCGTGCCCCACTGATAAGGCACACAGTATTTGTTGCCGGGGTCGTAATACACATTGCGGAAGCGGGGAGCAATGTTCTTCAAGTTGGGGATTTTGTCCCGATCGAGCGGCGCCAACATGCCCTGGTCGATCATGATCTTGACGGTGTAATCCGAGGGCACGATGAGGGCATAGCCCGTCGCGCCGCCTTGCAACTTGGCGAGCAATTCCTCGTTGCTGGAGAAGTTGTCTTCTACGACCTTGATGCCGGTTTCCTTCTCGAAGAGTTCGTAGACTTTGGGGTCGATGTACTCCGACCAGTTGTAGAAAACGATCTCTTTGGCTGGCTGCACCTCTTTCGGCGCTTCGGTCGGCTGGGGAGCCTGAGTAGGCTGAGCAGCCTTGGTGGGTTGGGCCGCCGCTTCGGTCGCCGCGGGCTTGGGCGCCTGCGTGGCCTGCTGCTTCGGGGTGCCACAGGCTGCCAACAGCAGCCCCATCACCACGAGCAAAGACACCAAAAGAACAAGACGTTGTTTCATAGGGTTTTCCTCCTTCTCGAAAATTGTGGACACGGTCAGAACATGGGATTACCCGACGAATCGCCTTTCTCTCCGCCGCGGCTAAGGATGAGCGAGATGGCCACCAGCATCAAAGAGAAAAGCAACATCAGGGTCGAAACCGCGTTGATCTTGGGCGTGACGCCCTTCTTGATCATGCCGAACACCCGCACCGGCAGGGTATTGAAGCCCGCGCCGCTGGTGAAGAAAGTGATGACGAAATCGTCCATAGAAAGGGTGAAGGCCAACAGCGCGCCGCCCAGGATGCCGGGCAACAGCATGGGAAAGGTCACCCGCCAAAAGGTGCGCCAGGGGTCTGCGTACAGGTCTTGCGCCGCCTCCTCCAACACCTGATCCATCTGCGCCAGCCGCGCCCGCACCACCACCGCGACGAACGAGATGTTGAAGGCCACATGGCCGATGATGACCGAATAGGGCACTGCCAGATGCGCGCCGAAAAAGTTGACCTTCCACGGCTCGAAACCGATGCCGCTGATATCGAAGAAAATCAGCAGCATGATTGCCATGGCAATATCGGGGATAATGATGGGCAGATACAGCACCGCGTCCATCATCAGTTTTCCCCAAAAGCGGTAGCGCTCCATCGCCAGCGCCGCCAGCGTGCCGATGATGACCGACACCGTGGTCGAAACGATGGCCACGAACAGGCTGTTCCACAGCGAGAGGATGATCTGATGGTCTTTGAGCATGTCGGCGTACCAATGGGTGGTAAAGCCGGCCCATTGGGCGGTAGAACGGGAGTCGTTAAAGGAAAAGACCACCAGAATGATGATGGGGAAATACAGGAAAAGGTAGCCCCAAAAGCCGTAGGCGTGGAAGAGGAGGTCGCTCACCTGCTTCTTCAGCCGCGCCAGTTGGCTGCGCCGGGAAAGGGCGCGGGAGAGGGCCTGCTCGCTCATAGTTGCCTCCGCTCTTCGTCCGACGTCACCCGGAAGTAAACCAAGGTGGCGACCAGCATCACCGCCATCATCACGAACGACAACGCCGAGCCAAACGGCCAGTCATGGGCTGCCAGGAACTGGTTGCTGATGATGTTGCCGATCATCAACGCCTTGCCGCCGCCCAAAATGGCCGGCGTGACGAACGCGCCCAGCGAGGGGATGAAAACCAGCATGGAACCGGCCACCACGCCGGGCAGCGAAAGCGGCCAGATCACCCGCGCGAACACCTTGGGGCCCGACGCGTACAAATCCATCGCCGCCTCCAGCAGGCTGCGGTCGAGCCGCTCCAAGGTGGCGTAAATCGGCAGCACCATGTCGGGCAACCAGCCGTACACCAAGCCGATGATGATGGCCGTATCGTTGCCAAACAAGGGCAACGGCTTGTGGATCCAGCCCAGGTGCATCAGCGTGAGGTTGATGAGGCCGGTATGGGTGCGCAACAGGGTCAGCCAAGCGTAAGTGCGCACCAGGAAGTTGGTCCAAAAGGGGATCATCAGCCCCAGCACCCATGTGCCGCGCTGGCGCTGCGGGCGGGTGGCGATGTAATAAGCCAGCGGGTAGCCCAGCACCAACGTGAACACCGTGGTCAGGACGGCAATGTAGAACGAGCGCCAGAAAGTCTTGAGATAAAGGGGGTCGAACACCCGCCGGTAGTTTTCAAGGGTAAAGTGCCACACCACGCCGCCGTACGTGCCGCGCTCCAGAAAACTGTACACCAGCACGATGAACAGCGGGGCGATGAAAAAGATGAACAGCCACAACGCCGAAGGAAGCAGGAGGAGCCACGCCTGCAGCGACGCCCGCTGACGCAGCCAGGTGATCAGTTTGCTCATCCCTCACTCCTTCAACAGGCGCGCGTGCGCCCGCCGCCAGTGCAAGGTTACCCGGTCGCCGGGCTGACAGCGGCGGCTGCGGCGGTCGAGGTTTTGCACCCGGACTTCCACCTCGGTATCGTCGGCCAGTGCCACGATGTAGCGTCGCTCGACGCCGACGTAGAAAATCTTGACCAACCGCCCCGATACCTGCGAGAGGGCTTCCGCATCCCCCACCAACGGCTGCTCGCCCTCGGGGGTGACGAAGATCTTCTCCGGGCGGATGGAAAGGGTGGCCATGTCACCGGCGCTTACCTGCGCCCCCTCCGGCAGCGTGGCGGCCACCATCGTGCCATCGGGCAAGCGAAAATCCACCCTGTCGCCCGAGATCACGGCCACCTTGCCGCTGATGAAATTGGTCTTGCCGATGAAATCGGCCACGAAGCGGCTCTGAGGATGTTCGTAAATCTCCTCCGGCGTACCCACCTGCAACACATTGCCCTCGTTCATCACCGCGATGCGGTCGGACATCACCAAGGCTTCTTCCTGGTCGTGCGTCACGTAGATGAAGGTAATACCCACCTGCTCTTGCAGGGCTTTGAGTTCGCTCTGCATCGCCTTGCGCAGTTTGAGGTCCAGTGCGCCCAACGGCTCATCGAGCAGCAACACCTTGGGGCGGTTGACCAACGCCCGCGCCAGCGCGACGCGCTGCTTTTGCCCGCCGGAAAGTTGTTTCGGGCGACGGTTCTCCTTGCCCGTCAACCGCACTAAGGCCAGCGCCTCGGCCACCCGCCGCTTGATCTCATCCTTGGGCACCTTCCGCATCTCCAACCCAAAGGCCACGTTTTGCGCCACGGTCATGTGCGGGAAAAGGGCGTAATTCTGAAACACCGTGTTGACCGGGCGCTGATAGGGCGGCAGATAACCCTGCTCCTCGCCATAAATGCGCACCGAGCCGCTGGTCGGCATCTCGAAACCGGCGATCAACCGCAGCGTGGTGGTCTTGCCGCACCCGCTGGGCCCCAACAGCGAGAAGAACTCGCCATCTCGAATGCGCAGCGAAATGCCATTCACAGCGACCACTTCGCCAAACTGCTTGACGACGTTCTTCAACTCGACAGCGTAAGTCTCACTCATCAGCCCTCCCGGCAGGAGAATGATAAATGGTCGGCCTGGCGCCGTAAGCCATTTTATAGGTCCGCAAGATGACAAACGTTTGCGTGCTTTTCACCCCCGGCACCTGATGCAGGCTCTGATTGAGAAAAGTGGCAAGGTGCTCCCGGTCGCGACACAGCGCCTCGACGATGAGGTCGAACATCCCTGAGACCAACACCAGATAACTAACCTCCGGGAAACGAGCAATCTGCTCGGCAGCGGCCTCGATCAGCGGCGGATCTACCGAAACGCCGATGATCGCAGCAGCATCGAAGCCCAACCGGTAGGGGTCGATCAGCGCCACTACCTGGATGGTCTGGCTCTCGGTCAGGCGCGCCACCCGGTTGCGCACCGTACCTTCCGAAACGCCCAACTGCTTGGCAATCTCGGTGTAGGGCGTGCGCCCATCTCGCTGAAGAAACCGGATAATCTGCCGATCAATCTGATCCAGGGACACTTTGCGAAGCCTCGAGAGTTTAGCAAAGTATAGCACGACCTTCGCAAAAAATCAAGCGCTTTTTTGCAGCAAACGAAGAAAAAAGGTGTATAATTGGCGCAACTCGCATCGACCGCCCCTATCTTCCGAGTAAGGAGAGCATCCATGAGCAAAGCAAAGATCTTGCGCAACTACATTGGCGGCGCGTGGCACACGCCTGCCCAGGCCGAATATCTGGACGTCGTCAACCCCGCCACCGCGCAGGTACTGGCACGGGTGCCGCTTTCGCCACCCGACGAGGTGGCGCTGGCCGTGCAGGCCGCCGAAGAAGCCTATCCTGCCTGGCGGCGCACACCGGTAGAGGACCGCATCCAGTACCTCTTCCGCCTGAAATACCTGCTGGACGAGCACATCGACGAACTCTCTCGCCTCATCACCGAGGAAAACGGCAAGACCTTCAAGGAATCCAAAGGCGAGATGAAACGGGCGATCGAGAACGTCGAGGTCGCCATCGGCGCGCCCACCCTGATGCAGGGCGGCACTAACGAAGACATCGCCCGCGGCATCGACGAATACATGTTCCGTCAGCCCTTGGGCGTGACCGCGGTGATTTCCCCCTTCAACTTCCCCGGCATGATCCCCTTCTGGTTCCTGCCCTATGCCGTGGCCACCGGCAACACGGTCATCGTCAAGCCCTCCGAGCGCACGCCGATGACCATGCAGCGTGTGATGGACCTGGTAGAAGAGGCCGGGTTCCCCAAAGGGGTCATCAATTTGGTCAACGGGGCTGCGGAAACGGTGAACGCGCTGCTCGACCACCCGGCGGTCAAGGCGGTGAGTTTCGTCGGTTCGACCCCGGTGGCGAAGTATATCTATGCAAAGGCGGCGCAGAACGGCAAGCGCGTGCTGGCGCAGGGCGGCGCGAAGAACCCCACCGTGATCATGCCCGACGCCGACATGGAGATGACCATCCGCATCCTGGCCGACAGCGCCTTTGGCAACGCCGGGCAACGCTGCCTGGCCACCGCGCTGGTGATCGGCGTAGGCGAGGCGCACGACATCTTCGCCGAAGGCATCGTCGAGGCCGCCCGCACCCGAAAGGTGGGCTACGGCCTGGAAGAGGGCGTGCAGATGGGGCCGGTCATTTCACCCAAGGCCAAAGCACGCATCGAAGGGCTGATCGCCAAAGGCATCGAAGAAGGCGCAAAGGTGCTGTACGATGGCCGCGGGGCAGTCATCCCCGGGTGGGAAAACGGCTATTTCCTCCGCCCCACCGTGCTGGACGGCATCCAGGTGGGCAGTACGATTTTCGAAACCGAGATCTTCGGGCCGGTGTTGGGGCTGATGAAGGTGGACACGCTGGACGAAGCCCTGAAGATCATCAACGGAATGCGCTACGGCAACATGGCGTGCATCTTCACCAACAACGGCGGCCATGCACGCAAGTTCCGCTACGAAGTGCTCTCGGGGAACGTCGGCATCAACATCGGCGTGGCCGCGCCGATGGCCTTTTACCCCTTCAGCGGCTGGCGCGAGAGCTTCTTCGGTACCGTCCATGCTCAGGGCCAACACGCGTTCGAGTTCTACACCCAAACCAAGGTGGTCATCGAGCGGTGGCTCAAAGAATGGTCACGGAAGTTCTAATCTCCAACACAACAGGGCACGGCCTCGAGGCCGTGCCCTGAATCGTTCTCCCAGTCAGGGGTTTACTTTACGGGAACACCCAGTACGAAACTTCCTTCGCCGTCACCTGAAAACCTGCCGTCTTCTCGGCACCGATGATGAGGCCAAAGTTACCCTCATCGAACAGGTCGGTATCCAGTCTGATTTCTTTCACCATCTCTCGGTTGATGTAAAGCCGCAACGTCTTGCCCTGCATCCACACGCCCACGCGGTTGACCTGCCCCGGTCCAGGATGGACGGCGGTGGTGCGGTCCCAGAACTGGTAGACTTTCATGCCGCCGTTCCAGCGCACGATTTCGTAGAACGCATCGCAGGAGACCAGGAACTGCACGCCCTCGTAGTGCGTTGGCGAGCGCACCAGCAGACCGTAGCGGTCTTTGTAGCGGCACTCGGGGCCGGTCTTGAAGAGCGCCTCGATGTAACCATCCTTGATCACGGGGTAGGTGGAAAACAGCCAGTAATTTTTGTTGTCCGGGTGGGTGACCTGCATCAAAAGGCCGCTACCCGGCGCAGGGGCAAATTTGACGAAGGGCGTGGTGTTGAGGTACCAGTGCTTGCCGGGGAGGGTGAGGGTGTCGTGCACGGTCGGCTCGCCCAGGTCGCCGGGCCCGGCAGGGGCTTGCGCGGTGGCAGTGGGCTGAGGAGACGGGGTCATGGGCGCAGCGGTGGGGGCAGCCTCGGTCGCCTGAGCCACCTGCGTGGGCGGCATAATCGCCTGCGCCAGGCGAGTGCGGCCAAAGTTCACGGTCTGGGTGGTGCCCGGCGTGACCTGAACGGTCATCATGCCCTGGTCAAGGCCCGGCGCCGTCCACACCCCCGGCCGCAACAATGTGGCGTTCGGGGCCGTTTCGGTATCCACCGCGACGCAATAGGTGCCTGGTTCCACCTCGGCAAACCGATAGCGCCCTTTGGTATCGGTCACAGCCTTGGCTACCGGCGTGCCCGGGCAACCGCCCTTGGCAAGAGAGACCACCACGCCGCTCAACACAAACTCATCGTCCTGATACTTACCATCGCCAACCTTTTGGCCGCCCTTGTAATCCTGACAACGCTCCCCGTTCGGATGGTCAGGAGGACAGGCATCTTCCCACACCATGCCGGTAATCGTGCCACCAGCAGGTGTTGGCGACGCCACCGGTTGCGGGGGTTGAGTGGTAGGTTGGGGCTGGGGTTTGGGGGCAGCCGTTGCCGTCGGCGGGGCCGCCGTCGGCGAAGGGGCAACAGTGGGCACCGTGGTCGCCACGGGGGGGACGGGTGTAACCGCTGGAGATTGCATATTGCATCCACCAAAGGCAAACACGGCCAACAAAGCCAAGAGCCACCAGCGGGCAAAGCGAAGTCGTTGCATGGAAGCCTCCCTTCATCAGAGCAGGGTGACGCCCTCGTAAGGCCGGGCGCGTTCCAGAGCGAAAGGGCCTAATGCGCCCTCAGGTGCTTTTCATTATACCCGCCCCTGGGGTGGTGAGCAAGCGAGAGGGCACTTCGGGTGCACTCAAATGTTGTAGATAAGGCTATCGTATGGCCAGATCTCTCCCCACCCCCTGGCGGAGGCTGTCCTTCGTGAGGACAGCCTCCGCCTTCCCCCCTCCCCTCCCTT
>Ga0256833_1002169_pt1 | contig 13995 bp, 9 predicted proteins | sample 356284metaG_FD_190535 | JGI IMG/M metagenome (GOLD analysis project Ga0256833, IMG submission 190535) | Hydrothermal vent microbial communities from Mid Atlantic Ridge, Atlantic Ocean - 356-284 | ecosystem: Environmental > Aquatic > Marine > Hydrothermal vents | place: Atlantic Ocean: Mid...
GCAAAATCCCTCTACTTTCCGAAAGCGGCTCTTAGCGCATATTACGGAAGCAATTACGGAGCCGGCGAGAGTGAAGAGCTTTGGCAGGTGGGGGTCAACTTCTCGTTTTCGATTTTTGATTTCGGAAAGAGAGATGCGGAGTACCAAAAAGCTCTCATCGCCAAACAGATTGCCAGGTTGAAGCTCGAAAATACCAAACTGCTTCTAAAGAGCGAGATTGCGGATGCCAAAAATTCTATAGTGTCCGCCGAAGCGAAACTCTCTTCGACCCTGAGGCAGCTTCGGTTTTTAAAAAAGATTACCGAAGCGGAGAGGGTGAAGTATGAAAAAGGGGCTTCCGATATATATGACCTGCTCTATGCGGAGGCGAAACTTAGCAGAGCAGAAAGCTCTTTAGCGGAAGCGAGGTACGACCTTTTGGCGGCAAGAGCCTATTTGAAATATTTAACGGCAGGTGAGAGATGAGAAAGATTGTATGGTTTGTGGTTGTAGCGCTGCTGGTTTTTGGAGGCGTTACCTTTTTGAAGAAGAAAAAGGGTGAGGTGGAGGCGCTTCCTACCCCTGTAGGAAATGTGATCGCCGTGGAGACTGCGATGCCCAAGAGTATGAGTGTAGAAGAGCTAAGAGAGTTTATAGGGCGCTACTACTCCGAAGAGAATCCGCAGGTTTCGACGAAAGTGAGCGGCTATATCGAAAAGATTTTCGTAAAAGAGGGTAAGAGGGTTGAAAAAGGAGAGCCTCTTTTTCAGGTTGACGATGGTGAGGTAAGAGCCGCTATAAAGGCTCAAATGTCGCAGTATGAAGCCGCAAAGCACTCGCTTGAGGCTTTGAAAGTGACCTTGAGATCTATAGAGAGCGACTACGAATATTCAAAGAGCGTGTATGAGAAGAACCTTGCGCTTTTTAAAGTGGGCGCGCTTCCTAAAGAGAAGTTGGACTTCTCCAAAGTCGCTTTCGAGTTGAAGGGTGCAAAGTATGAGTCGACCAAAAGCGCTATAGAGGCGAAGAAGAGCGAAGTGGAAGCCGCAAGAGCCCTTTTGGACTCAAAACGGGAGCTTTTGAAATATACTCTCGTGAAATCTCCCATCGACGGCGTTGTCGGTAAGATAATCGCTAAAGAGGGAGATATCGCAATGCCCGGCAAGCCCGTCGTAAAGATATTCGGCAACAAGAAGCGGATAGACTTTACTTTTGCCTTAGAAGGCGGTGAGATAAAAGAGGGTATGAAGGTGTATGCGGCCGGAAGGGAGTTTGAGGTAGCGAAAACTCTTCCCGATAGCCAAAGAGGGCTCTCTGTCGCAAGGGTGGAGCTTGATGGAGCCCTTGAGTTTCCGGAAGAGTCGAATGTGGCGCTAAAAGTCGTTACTAAAAGCGCGGCCGGAGTCGCCGTACCTATCGGTGCGATTTTGGAGAGCGGAGAGAAGAGGTATATATTTGAGCATATAGATGGCTCGTTCGTTCCCAAAGAGGTCGCCGTAAAAGCGTCGAACTCCCGTTTTGCAGTTGTCGAACCGGCGCCTAAACAGGAGGTTGCGGTAGGCAGTAGCGACAAACTCTCCAAGCTCTTCGTTATGGAAGCCGTAAGGGTTGAAAACGATGGGTAGCTGGGTAGAGAAGCTTTTAAAGCGCCCCTACTACACCCTCTCTTTTTTGGGGCTCTTTCTCTTTTTCGGCGTTTACGGCTACAACTCCATAGATAGAAAACTCTTTCCCGACTCGAACCGCCCGGAGGTCGCTACGGTCATAATCTGGCCGGGGGCGAGCGCCAAAGATATAGCTTCAAATGTTGCGGTACCGATAGAGAAGGAGTTGTATTCGCTCGATAAGATAAGAAGAGTCTACTCCTCCACTATCGACGAAGTGAGCGTCATAAGGGCGGAGTTTCACTACGGAAAAGATGTAGAGAGCGCAGCAAGCGACGTAGCCAACGCCATCTCAAAGATTCGCTCATCTTTGCCGCCCGATATAAAAGAGCCTCAGATACATAAAATTACGGCAGCCACTCCGCCGGTGATCACGATAGGCGTAACTTCCAAAAATAGCTCCTTGATCCATATAAGAGAGATTTGCGAAAACGAGATAAAAAATGAGTTGCTTAAAACAGAAGGGGTCTCAAATGTCGATATTTTCGGCGGTTTCAAAAAGGAGATCATGGTCGAAGTCGACAAAGAGGCTGTAGATAGGCTGGGCCTTGGCATAGGTAAGATTTCCGCTCTGCTCGCCAAAAACGATCGCGACTACGCGATAGGGTTCATAGATATTCCAAGGGGGAGATTTCTTCTAAAAACGAAGGGTAAAAGAGATAGGATCGACCAGATAAGAGATATTCCGCTCACGGACTCGATAAAGCTTGAAGATGTGGCAAAAATCTATTACGGCCATTACGACAACAGCGCTCTTTACTACGGCAACGGCAAACCCTCCATAGCATTGGCCGTTCAGCGCTCCATAGATGCTGATGTCGTCAAAACCATCGAGAGTGTCGAAAAGAGGTTGGAAGCGATAAAAGCGACATATCCCGGGCTTGAGTTCGAGGTGACCGACACCCAGAAAGATACTATCGTTCAGAGTATAACAAATATGTTCGAGTCGCTCAGAGATGCCATAATAATGTCTACAATCGTCGCCTTTTTCTTTTTGGCATCTTTCAGGCAGGTGCTTGTCGTACTCTTTACGATCCCTCTGGTCTACGCCTCAACCGTGGCTATGATGTACCTTTTCGGGATAGAGTTCAGCGTGGTTACGCTTACTGCCATCATCCTGGCCCTTGGGCTTCTGCTCGATGATGCGGTCGTGGTGATGGAGAATATCGAGAGACACTACAGAGAGCTTAAAAAGCCTATAGATAAGGCGGTGGTAGAGGGAACCAAAGAGATAATGTTCGCAGACCTTACCGGCACCGTTACGACAATGGCGGCCCTTTTCCCCATCATGTTTGTCGGAGACTACCCACAGACCATATTCCAGCCGCTGGTTTCGACCCTTCTCATTGCCCTTGCGGCCTCTTACATCATCTCCATCACGACGGTTCCTCTTTTAAGTCTTAAGTTTCTTGCGATAAAGAGCCCTTGGGTTTTAAAGGGTGAAGAGCTTTTTTCAAAGATTACCGACGCTTTCAATAACGGCGCGAGAGACTTCTTTTCCAACCTTGCAAAAGCCGCTATGGAGAGCAAACGGGTGGCGTTTTTATACTTTGCCGTTTTGGTGGTGCTCTTCGGTATCAGTGCAAGAGGGGTGATGCCTATAGTGGGGCAGGAGCTTATGCCGCCTATGGATACCGGGATAGTAAAGATAAACATAACGATGGATCCAAACCTTCCTATCGAAAGGAGTGCTGAAGTTGTCGAAAGAGTCAACAAGGCGGTATATGAGAGCGGAAAAATTTTGAGAGTCTCTTCAAGCGTCGGTAGCGAAGCGGGGGTGCTGAGCATAGGGAGCGGCGGAGGCATAGACACGGTAGCGGTTACGGCTACCTATGTCAACAGATTTGAAAGAGAGAAGAGTATTTGGGATATAGAAGCTAAGATAAGAGAAAAGATAGCTAAAATTCCAAATATAAAGTACTTTACCGTCTTTGACTATGGTGCCACCGCCCTTTCGAGTATCAGAGGCAATGTGGACGTTATGTTGAGCGGAGATAGTTTCGAAAAGCTCCAAACGGCTTCGGAGCAGATGTATAAAGTGCTTATGGATACCGGCGGCTTGGTGAATGTGGCTAAAACATGGGACCTTGACAAAAAGGTCTACTCTTTAAAAATAGACGAGGCGATGGCTTCAAGATACGGCATAAATGCAGGCGACATCTCTGCGCAGCTTGGAATCTACCTGAAAGGGGCCCCGTCGGCTTTGAAGCCTGTAGAAAACGGTAACGATATTCTCATAAGAGTGCGAGGGGGCGAAAGAGAGAGTTTCAAAGAGAATTTGAAAAACTTCCTCATAGATACTCAGAAGGGAAAAGTGCCGCTCTCCACTTTTGCAGATGTGGATGTCGTTTTGGAGCCGAGCCAGATTACGAGAGAGGGGCTTGAGTATACGATAGATATATATGGATTTAGGGAAAAAGCGGCAATTTCTCATATAATGGCGAATTTTGAAGAGGCTTACGAAGGTGTCGAGCTGCCGGTAGGCGTCGAGATGACCCAAACGGGCGACATAGCTCAGTTTGAAGACTCCGCAAAACGGATGATAAAGGCTGTAGCTTTCGGAATAGGGCTTATCTTCTTTACTCTCGTTCCTCTTTTTGGTTCCGTTAGAGCCCCGCTTCTTATCATCTTTTCGATTCCTCTGACGCTTATAGGCGCAAGCTGGATTTTGCTTTTGATGGATTACCATACGTCGATGCCTGCGATGATGGGTTTCATACTCCTAAGCGGAATCATAGTGAACAATGCGATTTTGCTTATAGAGTTCGCTCTTCTTGGGATGAAGAGAGGATTGGATGCGAAAGAGGCGATGCTCGAGAGTATCAAGATTAGAACCAGACCCGTATTGATGACCGCTTTCGCTACGACTGCCGGAATGCTTCCGGTGGCGCTCGGCTGGGCGGTAGGGCTTGAGAGGCTGGCACCTCTTGGAGCGGTTGCCATCGGCGGCCTTATGGTCGGAACCTTTTTGACTCTGGTCTTCATACCGATACTCTTCTCCTGGATTTACGGAAAAAGAGTGAGCGCTTGATAGCGCTCGATTTACTGCTTCTTATCTACACGATTTTTCCGAAATATAGAAGAGCGGTACATCGGTTATTTGTCAAAATAGATTATAAACTGTGTTAAAAGGTATCGTGGCAAATTTGTGACTGTTTCTTTGCGAAACATATCTTCCACTCTCAATATTTCTTCTTACGATACAATTTTTCTTTAAAGTTTATTTGATAAACTACCCTAACATTGGTTTATAGAGACTAAACGAAGCCTTAACCGGCTTTAATAAAAGGGGTTTTGATGACACATATGGCCGTGGATCATCCATATTTCGGTGCCTTTTTGCTGTTGGTGATCACTTTTGTCGCTTTCGGTGCGACAGTTTTCGCTTCAAGATGGGCGAGCAGGAAAATGGCGAGGCTCGACACCGAAAAGCTCAAGCTCACGATTTACGAGTGCGGGCCGGAGGTTACAAAACAGCCCAACACCATCTCTGCGCAGTTCTATCTTTTCGCTCTGCTTTTCATACTTTTTGACGTGGAGATCATCTTCATGTTCCCGTGGGCGATCGATTTCAAAGTTCTCGGATGGTTCGGGTTTGCCGAAATGATACTCTTTATACTACTGCTTGCAATCGGATTTGTATATGCTTGGAAGAAAGGAGCGCTTGAATGGCACAGCATCAAGTAAATTATACTCAAAGCGGAGGTTTGCCGGTAGCGCTGACTACCGTGGACAAAATAGTCAACTGGGGAAGAAGCAACTCCGTCTGGGCGCTTACATACGGCCTGGCTTGTTGCGCTATCGAGATGATGGCTTCGGGTGCGAGTCGTTACGACTTCGACCGTTTCGGAACGATATTTCGCGCCTCCCCAAGGCAGGCCGACGTCATGATAGTCGCCGGTACGCTCACCAAAAAGCACGCCGAGTTCATTCGCCGTCTTTACGACCAGATGACGGAACCGAAATGGGTCATATCTATGGGAAGCTGCGCCAACACGGGCGGCATGTTCAACACATACGCCACCGTACAGGGTTGCGACCGCGTAATTCCGGTAGATCTCTACCTTCCCGGATGCGCTCCGAGGCCGGAGACGTTACAGTATGCCGTCATGCTTCTGCAGCAGAAGATAAGACGTGAATCCGCAAACAAATCACAAAAACCCAAAAGGTTGGTATGATGAGACCATATACCCCCAAAGATAACGTTCAAGCGAAAGCATACTACACGGACCGCTTCTGGGTAGCACCCAGAGTTCCTGAAGAACCAGTGCCTTCAGAAGGCCTGTATGCGGAAGATCTTGAAGCGGTAAAAGCGAAACATGAAGTTTTGAAAGCCTACATTCAAAGAGGCCAGCTTGTAATTCACATAAACCCGGAAGATAACCTCAAAGTGCTTCGCGTGCTTAAAGAGGAGAGATGGTACGAGATGCTCTCCGAGCTTAGTGCGGTCGACTTCCTGGCTGAGCGCGGAGGCTTTGAAGTATTCTACCAGATTTTGAATCTGAATACCGCAAAGCGCATAAGAGTCAAATGTTTCGTAGAGCAGAACAGGGCTATCGAGAGTGTCAACCCGCTCTACAGAAGTGCTGATTGGGCGGAGAGAGAGATGTGGGACCTTATGGGAGTCAAAGTCAACAACCACCCATATCTAAAACGCCTTATCATGCCGGATGACTGGGAAGGGCACCCGCTTCGCAAGACATACCCGCTGGAGGGTGACGAGTTCGCTCAGTGGTACGAAGTGGACAAGATATTCGGCAAGGAGGCTCGTGACATCATAGGGCCGGAGAACAGAGATCCCGCTCGAGTCGACAGATACGATACCGAAAGGTTCGCGCGGCTTGGTCATGAAGTTCCAAGAGGTGCTCCGATCGAAGAGGTGGAAGAGAAAGAGACTCCTATACAGTATCAAGAGGATGAGGGTGTATTCATGATAGAGAAGTTCTCTGCGGACAGATCAAAAGTTTTAGACAGAAGAAAGTAGGGGGAGCGGATGCAACAGACCAACAAACTTAGACCCTTTTTCGAAAACCTGGAGTTCGAGAGAGAAGATAACCATATGGTTATAAACTTCGGACCGCAGCACCCGTCCGCGCACGGACAGTTGAGGCTCATCCTGGAGCTGGACGGCGAGCAGGTCGTTCGTGCCGTTCCCGACATCGGATATCTTCACCGCGGTATGGAGAAGATGGCGGAGAATATGATATATAACGAGTTCCTTCCGACTACCGATAGGATGGACTATATTGCGGCAACTTCGAACAACTACGGTTTCGCTCTTGCCGTCGAGAGACTCATAGGTCTTGAGGTACCTCGCCGTGCGCAGGTTATCCGTACGATGCTGCTCGAACTTAACAGGATCATCTCTCACCTCTTTTGGCTCGCTACCCATGCGCTCGATGTCGGCGCTATGAGCGTATTCCTCTACTGCTTCCGCGAGAGAGAGTTCGCTATGGATCTTATGGAGGATTACTGCGGCGCCCGCCTTACACATTCGGCCGTTCGTATAGGCGGTGTTCCGCTCGATCTGCCGGAGGGGTGGCTTGGTGCTATGGCCAAGTTCGTTAACGATCTGCCTAAAAACATAAAAGATTACGAAGATCTCCTTACCGAAAACAGGATATGGAGAATGCGTCTTGAGGGTGTCGGAGTCGTTCCTCCGGAGATGGCGAAAAGCTGGGGATGTACGGGTATAATGCTTCGCGGAAGCGGCATAGAGTACGACATAAGGAAAGAGGAACCATACGAGCTTTACGAAGAGCTCGAGTTCGATATCCCAGTAACCGATGCATGCGACAGTTACGGCCGATACAAACTCTATATGGAGGAGATGAGACAATCCGCAAGAATCATCCAGCAGCTCATAGCTATGTACGACGATACTCCGCCGGAGCTTATGGCGCACGCACCTCAGTACATATCGGCACCCAAAGAGGATATAATGACTCAAAACTACTCTTTGATGCAGCATTTCGTACTCGTGACTCAAGGTATGCGCCCGCCGGTAGGAGAGGTCTATGTTCCAACCGAAAGTCCCAAAGGGGAGCTAGGATTCTATATAAACTCCCAGGGTGAGCCTTACCCGTATAGACTCAAAATGCGAGCTCCGAGCTTCTGGCACTGCGGTATCTTGCAGGATCTTTTGCCGGGAACATATATAGCCGATATCGTAACGATAATCGGAAGCACGAACATCGTCTTCGGCGAAATAGACAGGTAAGGGGGAGAGTATGGTACGTTACGATCTACGCCATTTGCACGATAACTTCTACGACAGGATGATGGAGCTTCTCGAAACTCAGACAAAAGTCGGGGAAGTGGCTATTTTCCTTTTTGAGATAGGCGACTTTTCCCCGATACAGAAGAGTGCCGACCTTGTCAAAGAGGCGGGCCATGAACTGCTCAACTCCCTGAAGTTCAACGAAGTCGACTGGACTATCGTGGTGAGAAGGAAAAAGTAGTGGCTCGAGTAGTCTTCTCTACATGGCGAGGCGAGTCGATAGACAACCGCGGAAAGCCGGAGTCGGAGTGGGTCGAGTCGCAGTACAAGCTGCCTGAGCAGTATGAGGCCGACAGAAACGCCAAAGCTTTCATAGGGTGGGACGGTTTTGCCATATTCGACGAAGAGGTCGATGTCGTAAGGCTCGGGACCGAGTATGCCGCTACTTACCAGAAGTATTCGGAAGCGTGCGGAAGGTGCGCTCCCGGCCGATGGGGCGGGCGAATACTTTACGACCTTATGGACAAGATAGCAAGGGGCGAGGGTGAAGTGAGCGACCTCGAGCATCTAAAAGAGGTTTCGCGCACTATGATGGAGACCTCCAAGTGTGAAATCGGCAGGACGGTACCGAAACCGCTTCTCGATATGATGGAGCATTACGAAGAGAGCTTCATGGAGCTTATCGAGGAGAAGAGGCCGAGCAAAGATTACCATCTAGAAAATATTGACTATATCGCCAAAGTTACGGCCCCCTGTATGGATGCTTGCCCTACGCACGTCGATATACCGGCTTATATAGAGGGTGTAAGAGACCTGCGGTACGACGACTCATTGAGAGCTACGAGGCAGACTATGCCGCTTGCGCATACTTGCGGGCGGGTCTGCCCGCACCCTTGCGAAGATGAGTGCAGGCGCGCCAACCTCGACGAGCCTATCTCCATCATGGAGCTCAAAAGATTGGGTGCCGACTACGAGACCGATCATCGGTTAGAGTGGCTCCATCCGTATCAGCCGGCAAAAGAGAAGATAGACAAAAAGGTCGCTATCGTCGGAGCGGGACCGGCCGGACTGACGGCCGCTTACTACCTTGGGCTTGAGGGAATTCAGTGCGACGTATATGAAGAGCTCCCGGTACTGGGCGGCGAAGTCGCGGTCGGAGTTCCCGAGTATCGAATGCCTATCGACAAATATAACAAAGATATAGAGCTTGCAAAGAGTGTCGGAACAAACTTCATAATGAATACGAAAGTCGATGCCGATATGTTAAGACGTTTCGACAAGGAGTACGACGCTACGCTGCTCGCTTTCGGAACCAGACTCTCCAAGAAGGTACGTGCCAAGAACGAGCGTGAAGATATGCCGGGTTACTGGGGAGCCATCAGCTTTTTGGACCAGGTCAACCTCTGGGAGAAGTATAGAATCGGCTCTCCGGTAGATCTCACCGGCAAAACCGTTGTCTGCGTCGGCGGCGGTTTCACCTCCATGGATGTCGTAAGATGCTCGATCCGTGCCAATGCCGAAAAGGTGATAATGCTTTACAGGCGGGATGAGAAGACGATCATCCGCAACACGACATACGAAGAGTATCATGAAGCGGTCGAAGAGGGTGTCGAGTTCATATTTCACTCGGCAGTGGAAGAGATAATCGAGGATGAGAACGGAAGGTTGAGCAAACTAAAAGTCAACAGATTTGAGCTCGTTCCGGACCCTGACGGCGGAAGGCCTCAGCTTGTAAAGATTGAGGGGGCAGACTTCTTTATAGAGTGCGACTATCTTATCCCCGCCGTTAGCCAGGCTGCCGACTTGTCCCTGCTACCGGAAGAGTGGGAGCTGGAGCTGACAAGCTGGAACACTCTCAAAACCAACGGTCGAGACTATATGACAAGTAGAAAAGGGCTCTTTGCGGCAGGCGACTGCGAGTATGGGCCGATGACGATCGTTAATGCAGTCGGGCAAGCCAAAAGAGCCGCATCGGTGATCTCAAGATATGTAAGGACCGGAGAGATAACTCTTACCGACGAAGAGATCATGGAGGACCACCTGAGAAAACTTCGCGTATACGACAAGAGCGAAAAGGTGAGAGGCTGGCTTCCGGGCCTTCCGAGACAGGTGAGCGAGAAGCTATCCGTCGAAGAGAGGCGTGACAACAACAGAGAGGTCAACCTGGGCTTTACCCAGGAGGAGGCTATAGCCGAAGCGGAGCGTTGTATGCGCTGCTACTACATAGCGATGACGGCAGTGTGAGGGGGCGGTATGATAAATATCACTATTGACGGGCACAAAATAGAGGCGAAAAAGGGTGAGACGATTCTTCAGGCCGCCAGAAGAAACGGACACTACATCCCCACAATGTGCTACCTTACGAAGGTAAAACCGATAGCCTCCTGCAGACTCTGTGTCGTAGAGGTAGAGGGGGTCGACGGCTTCATTTTGAGTTGTCAGGCGCCCGTCGTTGAAGGTATGGAGGTTAGAACCGACTCCAAGGAGCTCTTCGGGCATCGCCAAAACATTATGAAGCTATACGATGTCAACCACCCGTTGGAGTGCGGAGTCTGCGACAAGAGCGGGGCGTGCGACCTCCAGAACAAGACGCTCGAGTTCGGCGTCGACGCTCAGGAGTTTTCGGCAAAAGAGCATAAAAGAGATCTCAGAAAATGGGAGTTTATAGGTTACGACGAGTCACTTTGCATACTTTGCGAAAAGTGCGTTCATGTCTGCAACGAAGTGATAGGGGACGATGCCATAGAGATCCACTTCGGAGGTTACGGCTCCAAAATCCAGCCAAAAGGTAGCGAAGAGCTCGAGTGTACGAACTGCGGAGAGTGCATAGCGGTATGTCCCGTAGGAGCTATGATAAGCACCGATTTTCAGTATAAAGCGAATGCATGGGAGCTCGAGAGGGTTCCCGCGTCGTGCGCCCACTGCAGCGCAGGATGCGCTCTATACTACGAAAGACGCCATACGGGGGCGCTTGACGGCGGTTCGGAACCGAAAATCTTCCGAGTTACGAACGAGTTCGAGTTCAACACTCTCTGCGGTGCGGGGCGCTTCGGCTACGATTTTGAAAACAGAGTCGAAAATAGAGACGAAGAGGCATTCAAGCGGGTCGTGGAGGCTTTCAAAAATGCAAAAACGATACGCTTTACAAGCAGGATAACGAACGAAGAGGCTCTCATTTTGCAGAGCCTCAAAGAGCGTTTCGGTTACAAGCTTGTAAACGAAGAGGCTTTGAACTTTTCGAAATTTCTTGAAAATTACGCCTCTATGACGGGCAAGACGCTCTACAACGGCTCCCTTGAGTCTCTCGCGGACTCAGACGGCGTCATAGTCGTGGGAAGCAGAATTCTTACCGACAATCCGGCCGTCAGATATCACGTAACGATGGCCTCCAAGAGGCATAACGCAAGAGTCGTATATATGCATCCGATGGAAGACCTTCAGATGAAAAATGTCGTAACCCAGTTCGTTAAGTATGAAGTGGGGACCGAAGAGGGGGTTCTTGCAATGCTCGCAAGAGCGATGCTCAAAGATAAGGTCGACATCAAGAAGATAGAGAGTTTCCTTGAAGAGCTCGATGAGGGATACTTGAGCGCCGAGAGCAATGTGGGCGAAGAGGAGCTTGAAGAGATCAAAAACTCTCTTAAAAGGTGTAAGCGTATCTCTCTGGTTATCGGCGAAGATTGCATAAACCATCCAAGATCGGCCAACATTGCGAAGCTTGCGGCCCTCTTTGAGCGTTTCGGCAATCTAAATGTGCTACCCGTAGCGCCCAAAACCAACAGTTTGGGAGTGAGCCTCATATGCGACCTCGATGAAGAGGCGGAGGGCGAGACGATAGGCTACAACGCACCGGGAGATTGTGTGCTGAGCTCCATAGGCGGCGGAGATTTGGATATGCCTGCCCTTAACCAGCAGGAGGGTACTTTCACGACTCTCGACAAAAGAGTGGTGCCGACCAACGCTGCTCTGCCGTATGGAGGGTACACGCTTTTGGATATCGCAAACGCTATCGGTCTTCATGGCAGATATACGATAGATTTTACATCGAAACTTCCGGAAGAGAAGGGCTTTAAACATGTCGATTTCGACGACATTCCCTACTACTTCAGCAACAGAGAGGGGGAGGTTCGCGGGTATGAGCTCAAAAGGCTCAAGCACTCAGTGGATTCTACTCTCGATGAGGTGGAGGAGTTGCCGGAGTTTAACGGACCGGTTCTTTACAGATGCGACCCCGTTTTGCAGTTTGGGCCTCTGACTGCCAAAACTTCACAACTTGGCAAAGAGAGGCCGACGCTTTTCGGCTCGAGTCAGTTCGCGATAGCTGCAAAACTGAAAGAGGGGATGCAGCTTAAGATAAGAGTAGGTGGGGTTGAGATGGAGAGAGTGTTTACTATCGACCCTGATCTTAAAGGTACGATCGCCCTCAACCCTACCTATGACTTGGGATTAAGTGAAGATTTGCTATCTTCGCTATACCGTTTCAGCCAAAGCAAAATCGAAGTAGTGGGACAGACAAATGAGTGAAATTACTATAAAAATTGACGGAAAAGAGTGCAGGACAAAAGAGGGAGAGTATATTCTCAACGTTGCACGCGCAAACGACATCTTCATTCCCGCCATCTGCTACCTGACCAGATGCAGTCCCACGCTGGCCTGCCGTATATGTCTGGTAGAAGCTGACGGAAAACAGGTCTATGCCTGTAACGCCAAGGCTAAAGATGGGATGGAGATAACGACTCTGACCGACAACATCGCAGAAGAGCGCAGGGCGATAATGGAGGTTTACGACGTAAACCACCCTCTGCAGTGCGGTGTATGCGACCAGTCGGGCGAGTGCGAGCTTCAGAACTATACGCTCGAACTCGGTGTGGACGAGCAGCACTACTCCATACCTGATGTTAAAAGGGAGGCGAAGGATTGGGGTCTTATGCATTACGACCCGGGCCTTTGCATAGTCTGCGAAAGGTGCGTTACGGTATGTAAAGATATGATCGGAGATGCGGTTTTAAAGACTGTTCCAAGAGGTGGAGAGCCTCTTGACAAAGAGCTCAAGAACAGTATGCCAAAAGATGCATACGCTATGTGGAACAAGCTCAACAAATCTCTGATAGGCACTACGACTGGAGATACTCTCGAGTGTACCAACTGCGGAGAGTGTATAGCCGTATGTCCGGTAGGCGCGCTTGTAAGTACCGATTTTGTCTATACGACAAATGCCTGGGAGCTCAACTCCATTCCGGCCGCTTGCGCACACTGTAGTGCCGGCTGCCATATCTACTACGACGTCAAACATACCAGCATCGACAATCCCGAACCGAAAATATATAGAGTCAAAAACGAGTGGAACTACGTCTCGTTGTGCGGAGCGGGACGCTTCGGGTACGACTTTGAAAACAGAGTCGACGGTAAAGACGAAGAGGCTTTCAAGAGAGCCGTCGAAGCTTTCGATAGAGCCGATACGATCCGCTTCTCCTCCGCTATAACGAACGAAGAGGCCCTGATTCTTCAGAAGTTGAAAGAGAAGAGGGGGTACAGACTCGTCAACGAAGATGCGAACCGCTATAGAAAGTTTATGGATACATTCTCCAAAGCGAGCGGAAAGAGCTTGTATAGCGGCGATCTGCAAAAGGTTCATGAGAGCGATTTCGTAATAAGCGTCGGTTCACAGCTTAAAAGCGACAACCCGAGAGCCCGCTTTGCATTCAACAACGCCATAAAGATGAACAAGGGTGCCGGCCTTTACTTCCACCCGGTCAAAGATCCGGTAGTCGAGAGTTTCGGTAAAAACCTTATCTGCATAAACCACAAGCCGGGCCTTGAAGAGGCGGCGCTCTATTTGGTGCTCGATCTGTTCGGCGACAAAGAGTCGATGCCCAAAGAGGTTGTGGAGTATCTCGAGAGTTTCCACTCCAAAGGTATCAAGACGGTAGAGGAGACCGTAAAGGAGAAAGTTACCGAAACCGTGACCAAAACGGTCAAAGATGAGGAGACCGGTGAGGAGAAAGAGGTGACCGAAGAGGTTACCAAAATGGTTCCGAAGAAGGTTACCAAAGAGGTCGAGGTAGATCTGAACGGGCTTCTTGACATTTTGGGCGCACCTGAAGATTTCAGCGACAAGATGGTGAAGATGCT
>Ga0256833_1002170_pt1 | contig 13989 bp, 9 predicted proteins | sample 356284metaG_FD_190535 | JGI IMG/M metagenome (GOLD analysis project Ga0256833, IMG submission 190535) | Hydrothermal vent microbial communities from Mid Atlantic Ridge, Atlantic Ocean - 356-284 | ecosystem: Environmental > Aquatic > Marine > Hydrothermal vents | place: Atlantic Ocean: Mid...
GTCCTGAAAATTGGGGTATGATTGAAGAACTTGCTGATGTTCTAGGTGCAGCAACCGCATGTTCCAAACCGGTTGCCGACTTAGGCTGGCGTCCACACACCGAACACGTGGGGCAAACCGGAAAACAGGTAGCGCCTAATTTGTATATAGCTGTTGGAATTTCAGGGGCAATACAACATTTGGCCGGTGTAAATTCTTCAAAAAATATTTTGGTTATCAATAATGATCCCGAAGCTCCGTTTTTCAAAGCTGCCGATTATGGAGTGATTGGCGATGCTTTTGAAGTAGTTCCCAAATTAATTGAAAAGTTAAAAGCATATAAAGCTTCACATTAATTTTTTATTCAAAGAATTAAAAGAAGGTGTTCAATCACATTTGGGCACCTTCTTTTTTGACATGAATCCGACATAAGAAACAAATCAAAAATTCAACAACTTACAATAAATAATTTTCTTGTATAGAAGCCAAAAGGTTTAGCTTGTAAATAACCAAAATTTATTGTAATTTCGTAAAAAAACTATTTAATAATGAAACTCATACGGTTGGAAGTTGACAGAATACAATATAGTGAGACACAAACCGGAGCTTACATATTATTTCTCAAAGATTCTCAAACCCAAAAAAAGATTCCCATTGTCATTGGTGGTATGGAAGCCCATTCCATTGCCATTGCTTTGGAAGAAGGGATTAAACCCCAAAGACCTTTGACACACGATCTGATGAAAAATATTATGGATACATACCAGATAAAATTGGAAAGTGTAGTAATAGATAAATTTGAAGAAGGTATTTTTTATGCCAAACTTTTAACGGATCAAAACGGGAATAAAAAACAAATAGACTCACGAACTTCCGATGCCATAGCTTTGGCTGTCAGGTTTAAAGCTCCCGTATATTGCCGGCAAGAAATTTTGGAAGAAACCGGTATTATGATTACCGAAATTACCCAAACCAAACCCCAAGACATAGTCGAAGATGACGAGTTGATGGAAGTCATCCAACAAGCATTGGATAATATTGTGGAAATATCTCAAAAAAAGGAAGAAGAACTAACGGAAATAGAAAGATTATCCAAAGAACTTTTCGGAAAAACCGCAGTAGTTTTTACTAAAGACGAAATAAACGATATGCTTCAAGCTGCCATTGAAGATGAACAATATGAAAGAGCAGCTAAACTTAAACGTTATTTGGAGTTGATGTAGTTTTTACATCAACTCACTATAATCCCCCAAACTCAAACGTTCAAAATTTCCATCGTATTTTACAAAATTTCCGATCATAGAATTTTTAAAATCGGCATTTTTTATCAAATTATTACTTTGTATCAATGAATTTTCAATATTTGAGTTTTCAATAATGCTGTTTTCGCCAATGGAAACATTTGGCCCGATGGTGCTGTTTTTTATAATCACTCCGTTGGCTATATAACAAGGTTCAATAATCTCACTATCAATAATTTCTGCTTGTTCGGAGATCAATTTACGTCCTTCGATATAATCATATTTAAGAATTTTGGTATTGGTTTCCACCGCTACTTTTGGATTACCGAAATCCATCCAATCGGAGACTTCGCCGGGTTTGAATACGGCTCCGTTTTTTTTCAAATTTTCCAGGGCAGTTGTCAATTGATATTCTCCTCCTACCATAATATTTTGGTCGTAGAGTTTTTCAATTTCTCTTTTTAAGTCTGCTCCTTCCTTAAAATAATAAATCCCTATTATAGCCAAATCCGATACAAATTCCTTTGGTTTTTCAACAAAAGTTTCTATCTCGTTTTTATCATTGAGTTTAACCACCCCGAAAGCTTCGGGATTATCCACTTTTTTTACCCAAATTATACTATCTGCATTATTGTCCAAATCAAATGAGCCTTTGAATAATGTATCGGCATAAGCTACAACTACAGGACCTTTCAACAAATTTTTTCCTGCATATACAGCGTCGGCGGTTCCCAAGGATTGCTTTTGATAGTCTATTTGTCCTTTGGCACCTATTTCATCAGCTATATTCAATAGTTTTTTTTCAATTGCTTCACCAAAATCTTCTTTTATCACAAAAGAAATTTTATCAATTGGCTGTTTCATCACTTTGGCAATTTCACGCACCAAACGTTCGGCTACGGAAATGCCAGCTACAGGAATCAAAGGCTTTGCAGTAGTTAATGTATGCGGACGAAGCCTAGTGCCTCTTCCTGCCATAGGAACTATTATATTCATCTTGTTTTATTATAAATTCATTGATTTTTTTTCCTTTTTTATCGTAAAAATCTATTTTTATATGGCGGTCTTTTCCTTTACCGACAATATTAAAAATTGCAAAATTTCTTTTCATTATCAATGTGCCGGGAACTCTTAAAAGATTTTTCTCTTGATTTCCGTGCGTATTCGGTCCTGAAGTAAACGGAGAAACCGTAACATCCCAAATTTTAGGGAAGCGTTTGCCTTGATCCAATAAACTAATTTCGGTAAGATGTCTGTCTCCTGTCAAGAAAATGACATTTTTTAATCCTTCTTTATAAATAAAATCGATTATTTCTTGTCGTTCTTTATCAAAACCGTTGTTGGAGTATGTTTCAAAATTACGAGCAGTATTTAAAAATTGTCCGCCCATCACTACAAATTTAAATCTTGCCTTGCTAAAAACCAAAGCTTTTTTTAGCCAATCCAATTGTTCTTTGCCCAACATGGTTTTGGGATCTTTTGATTTTAAAGTATTTGGGTCGCGGTAATAACGGTTATCTAACAAGAAGAAATCAGCATCATTATAATTAAATTGATAAGTAGCACTTTTTAATCCGCTTACGGGTGTGGGATTTGCCCAAAACAAATTAAAAACTTCTTCGGAAGTATCTTTATTCCAAAAACTTCCATCACTGTCATTAGGTCCAAAATCGTGGTCGTCAACAATGGCATAATGTGGCATTGTGGCAAAAAGTTTTTGTTTTTCGGGAATTGACCAATCGTGTGTGTATCTGTAAATCATAGCACTTCTGCTATCCCATTCATTCTGACGAAGATAAGTGTTATCACCGTCCCAAATCATAAAATCGGGGTGTTTTTCAGGTATTTGTTCATAAATTTCATAATTTCCACCATATTCGTTTCCTTTTCTATCAAAAGGAGGATCGTTGATATATGCCCCCGAACCGAAAGCAAATGAAAAATCTTTTGGAGCGTGATGATATTTCCAAACTTCTTGTGTAGTAAAAGTTAAGGGGTAATCAAAATTGATTTTTTTATTATTAATATATAATTGATAATAGTATTTGGTTCCGGGTTTTAGATGGTCTAAAACAAACTTGGCAATATATGCTTGACTTTTTTCAGTCTTTTTTTGCGTGGTAAATTTTTTATCATTGGAATGGGTTTCTGTCCAATATGCAAATTTCACTTTTGCCGGTAGCTTGGTTTGAACCCATAACTTAATATCCGTTTTATTAATACGTCCAATCATTGGCCCGCTTTGTAAGTATTTTTTTTGAGCCAGCGTTAAAGAACTCACGGACAAACTTATAAAAAGTATAAGTAATCGAAGTTTTATGGTTTTCATTTTTTATAATTTTTGCTAACAAAGTTAGTCTTTTTTTTTAGTACTTAAATATTTTTTAAAAAAATTAACAATCTTTTAAATTCGGATGATTGTCAATAAAAACAAGGATTTCAAATTTTTGGTATAGCTTTTGTAATATTCCAATTAAAACCCGTAGATATGAAAAAGATTATTATTTTTTTAGTTGGATTGAGTTTGATTTCCGTCTCATGTATCAGGGAAGTCCGGGTTAATACTTTTGACGAACCGGAATCTTTACAAGATTTATTAACCGGTTATGATATTTGGTATGTAGATATCAGCAGAACACAAGGAGCGGAAAAAATTCCGTTTCTCAACAGAGCTTTTACCATGAGTTTCAGACCCAACGGCGAAGTTTGGGCAAATAATAATATTTCCAATATCGGATATACCGGTGGGGGTTACGGCGTAAGAATAGGGGAATATTTTATCAATGAAAATATGGGAAGTATCGATATCAATCATATCATTGACGGTTGGAATGAATTTACCATCCGCAGAATTTCAATCAATGAGATTGAACTTTATAACGTTTATCATAATGTTCGGTATGTTTTGGTGGGTTACCATTTGGAAAATTTTGATTTCGATGCTTTATTTTATGATAATATCGATTATTTATTACAAGATTACGAATATTGGAAAAAAACTTCCGAACAAATAAATTATCCGGCGGATTTTGATTGGGAAAATATCATTAAATTCCATTTCGATGCTTATAACGATTTTCTTTTCAGTTCGTCGCAAGATGCTCCGGAAGCAACCGATATTTATTGGGATTTTACAGGAACTTATATTTTGAGACCTGCTGGGGAAAATTCTCCAAGACGTTTAATATTGAATTATGATCAAGGTTTTACAGAAGCTTTTTATTTGGATGTTTTGGATGATACGCTTATTCGTTTAACGCAAATTTCCACTGGAAATACGTATACTTTTGAAGCACGTTATTATATTCAATATTATAGACCCAACCCAAGAAAAAAGTTAAATAAAAATTATTTGAAAACATAAAAGTTCATAGTTTGTTTTTTTGGTTATAATTTAGGGCGATGCCTTCGGAATCGCCCTAAATTATATATCATTTTACAAACAGTTATGAATTTCCTTCGGCTTGTTCCAATTGTTTTTTCTTTTCCTCTATGATATGTTCATAACGAACAGGTTTATGCTCGGCAATCCAGGATTTATAATTTTTATAACCCACTTTTTCTTGATATTGTCCGGTTAAATCCCAAATGTGTTCGATGGTTAAATCATCCGGAACTTCTTTGTTTAAAATTTCACCCAATAATCCTGAAACTTTTTTATCGGTTTTCTTACGCACTTCTTTGTTATAAGCTTCCAACTCCATATCCATAGCTTGGGTGTTTTTTTGCAAATATTCATCAAGAAGTTTTTGAGTTACCGCCGAACCATGATCTTTGGCGGTTTTGATATTTCCTTTTCCGGTTACCGCATTTCCAATAGCAAAAACATTGTCAAAACCATAGATTTGAGAGCTTTCATCATTTACGGTTTTCAATCGGTCTCCTTCATAAGGTATTCCATTGATAGGTTCGGGAATACTTCCGATTGACGAAATAACCTGCGTGGTATAAACAGGAAAACGCTCTCCGGCAATATAATATAACTTTCCGTTTTCGTCTGTATGATTTTTTTGTAAAATTAAGCCTTTTAATTTCCCGCCTTCTTCAATATACTCAACAGGTGTAGCTTCCGGTATAAAATTAAAATGGAATTTCTTTTTATAATTTTCCAAGATTTTTTCCGAAACTTTTTGAGCTTTTTCTCTTGATTCGGGATCTCCTCCCTGCGGTTGTTTCAAAGGCATATGTTTGGCTTGACGTCTGTAAACCAAAGTAGCTCCTTTTAAGCCCAAATCTTCATATTTTACGCCGAATTTTTCCAAATATTTATCCAAACCTCTTTTCTCCATCTCAAACTGATCCACCACAATATTATTACCAAACTTTTCTTTTAATTTTTGTTCTACCAATTCCATCATAGCTATTTTGATAACATCCAAAGAAGCTAAGCCTCCTCCGATGATCACCACACCATCTTCAATTTTATATTGTTTTCCTTTATAATCCGGTTCGTGATAATGATTATACCATTTCAACAAATCATTTTGATAAATCAATTGTTTATCTTTGAATTTATCAATCCCCGGCACAGGTAAAGGTCTATCTTTCCAAGCTCCATTGGCTAAAATAACAGCTGAAAAACCCATATCAACCAGATCTTGAAATGACAAATCTTTTCCTATTTTTATATTGGGAATAAAACGAATATTATCCTGATCCAGTTTTCTATCAATTTCAGCTTCTTGTTTATCTCTCAATTTTTCGTGCCACTTGGGCAAACCATCTTCCAATTTTCCATAGGGCAAAGTATTTTGATCAAAAACCACTACTTTAACCCCTTGATCGGCTAGCAATCCTGCTGCTTCCGACCCGGAAACCGCACTTCCCACAATGGCAACATAATGACTTTGTTTTTGTTGTTTATTTGCATCTTGCTTCCACATAATTATTTTCTTTTTTTTTACAAAGATAGGTGTTTCATAACAATAATTACCCTTTGATTATCAAAAAAAATTATAGTTTTCATTACGTTTATCAATAAATTTCAATGTTGTATTTTTTAATAAAATACTGCACTTATAAATGGAACCTACGACTTCTTTTACACTTTTAGGTTTTATGCATAATTAAAACAAAAAGCTTAAATTTGCGTTTGGTATATCTAAAACCGGAAAAAAATGAAAAAAATATTATTTTACTTGGCTTTTTCTTTCATTGCATTTTTGCAAGCACAAAAATCAGATGAATTAATGAAAATCAATGGAAAAACCATTAGTGTGGAAGAATTTAAACGTTTGTATCTCAAAAACTTGGATTTGGTTCAAGATCCCGAGCAAAAAAATATAGAGAATTACAAAAACTTGTTTATTGATTATAAGTTGGAACTGGAAGATGCTTATGCTCAAAAATACGATACCAACCCGCGTTTCAAAAGAGAGCTTAAACAATACCGTAATGAATTAGCCAAAAAATACCTATCGGATGCAGATCTCATGGAAAAATTAACAAAAGAAGCTTATGAACGAATGAAAACTGATGTTCACGTAGCTCATATTTTAATACAAGTGCCTGTGAATGCTTCTCCTGCCGATACACTAAAAGCTTATAATAAAATAATGAAAGTTTATCAATTGGCTAAAAAAGGTGAAAATTTTTCTGAATTAGCCAAAAAATATTCCGAAGATCCGTCTGCCAAAGAAAATGGAGGTGATTTGGATTATATCAATGTTTTTCATACGGTTTATCCTTTTGAAACAGCCGCTTACAAAACAGCCGTTGGACAAATATCTAAACCCTTTCGAACAAGATTCGGTTATCATATTGTAAAAGTTATAGATAAAAGACCTGCGCGGGGCGAAATAGAAGTAGCACATATCCTTACCATTGACAACCCCAAAATCAAAAGAGTAAAAACACAAGATGCCAAAACAAGAATTGATGAAATTTATAAAAAACTCATCGATAAAAAAGATACTTTTGAAAATCTGGCACGAAAATTCTCCGACGATAAAAATTCTGCCAGATATGGCGGAAAGTTAAGAAAATTCGGTATCCGGCAAATGATTCCCGCTTTTGAAAATCAAGCATTTGCTTTGAAAAATCCAGGTGATTTTTCCAAACCTTTTAAATCGAGATTTGGCTGGCATATTATCAAACTTATCAAAAAATATCCCGTTCCACCTTATAAAGAAATCAAAGATAATTTGAGACGAAAAGTTGCCCGAGATGAACGTTCCAAACTCAGTAAAGAAAAACTATACAAGCGCATTCAAAAACAATTTCCCGTTAAACAAATAACACCTTTGAAAAAAATCTATCCGTTGATAAACGAAAAATTTTTTAATAATCAATGGAAAATTCCCGGAAAAGAATGGAAAAAGCAAACGCTATTTACCATAAATAACGATAAAAATATCAGTGTTTACGAATTCTTTGAATTTATTTATAAACGTCAACAAAAAAATCCTAAAAACTACGCCAATAAAAAACAAGTGATAAATTCTTTATTTGAACGTTTCAAGAAAGAAAAACTAATGCAATATTACGATGAACATTTGGAAGATATTTATCCCGAATTTGCCGCCATTGTAAAAGAATACAAAGAAGGATTGCTTTTGTTCAATATAAAATCCGACAAAGTATGGAATAAAGCCGTCAAAGATACTTTGGGCTTAGAAAAATTCTTTGAAACGCATAAACAGAATTATATACAACCCAAAAAATATAAAGTGATGCTTGCGCAGGTCAATGATAAAAAGACTGCAAAGAAATTGGAAAAAGATTTCAAAAAGAATTCGGATTTGGAAAAAATAAAAGAAAAATATAAAGATAAAGGATTGATTATCAAAGAAAAAATTTATACTTCCAATGATAAATTTGTGCAAAAACACCAGTTGGAAACCAAAAAAATTGTCCGTTATAAAGATGGAAATCAATATGTGGTAATCAAATTGGTGGAAGTTATTCAAAGCCAAATACCGGAGATGAATAAAATCAAAGGGAAGCTAATCAACGATTATCAAGATTATTTGGAAAAAGAATGGCTCAAAGAGCTGAAAACCAAATATCCCGTGGAAATCAATCAAAAAAACTGGAAAAAATTACGTGCAAAATATCAAAATAAAAACTAAACATAGAATACTTATCATAATATTTTTATTGACTTCTTGTTCATATTTTGCAAAAGAAGACAACAGAATGGTTGTGGCTTCTGTTGACCAAAAAAAACTATATGCAGATGAACTGCCCCGACAGATTTTTGAAGGTTTGAGCAAAGAAGACAGTCTGGTGCGTGTCAAACATTTTATCGAAAACTGGGCTTATACCCAATTGATGATTTCAGAAGCCGAAAAAAATATCGATACCGGTCGTATCAATGAATTGGTGCGACAATATAAAACGGATTTATTGTTGGAAACTTATCAAAACAAATTGGCGGATAAATTTTTGGATACCCTTATCCATCCCTCCGAATGGCAAAAAGCTTACAATAAAAACGGAAAAATTTACACTGCCAAAGAAGCACTCTTGAAAGCAGATGTTTTGATAATGAGAAAAGACAATAAGAAAAAAAATTTATACAAAAAATGGTTTTATGCTCAAAAAAATGAAGAAAAAGACAGTTTGTTTAAACATTTGGAAGATTTTAAAAAATTGAATTTTGACGAAAAATGGACTTACCTTTCGGATTTTAAACAAAAATATCCCGTTTTTAAGAAAATTTCGGATAAAAAAATCATAAAAAAAAGCAAAAAATTTGTTTTATCGGATAGTTTGGATTTATATTTGATTTTTATTAAAGATGTTGTGCGTCAAGGTCAACAGTTACCTTTGGAATTTGTAAAACCCGAGTTAAAACAAATCATTCTTAATGAAAGGAAAGAAAAATGGCTGGGGCAACTGAAAAATGAAATGATAGAAGATGCTTTGAAAAAGAAAAAATTAAAATTATACAATCAAAAAAATAACGAATAAATTGAGAAAAATGAAGAACAACGGATTAGTATTTTTATTGCTTTTAATGATGAGTATAGCCACCGGAACGGCTCAACAAAAGAAAATAAAAATTGATGGAATTGCGGCAGTTGTTGGAGATCAAATTGTTTTGGATTCCGAAATTGACCAACTCAAAATACAACTCAAACAACAAGGGCTCAAAGAAGATAAACTCGACGATTGTCAGATTTTGGAAACCCTTATGCAAGAAAAAATGTTGCTGTTGGAAGCCAAAAAAGACACCAATATCGTGGTGAGCGACAAAGAAGTAATGAATACCGTCAATCAACAAATTGATTATATGAAAGCCCGCTTGGGTTCTATTGAAAAAGTTTTGGAGTTTTACAACAAAAAGACCAGAACCGAACTGGAAGAAGAATTAAAAAAACTGGATAAAGACCGTAAGCTTGCTCAACAAATGAAAACCAAAATTTTGAAAGATGTGGATGTAAGCCCCGAAGAAGTCAAAAATTTCTTTGACAAAATTCCCAAAGACCAAATTCCGGAAATCGGGACACAGGTGGAACTCTATCAAATCGTTATCAAACCCAAAGCTTCCAAAGAAGCCGAACAAAAAGTAATCGATAAGCTCAAAGAAATCAAACAGAAAGTAGAAAACGGAGCTAGTTTTCGCGCCCAAGCCGTTTTATATTCCGAAGATCCGGGTTCACGTGCCAATGGTGGAAAATACGTTTTAAAAAGAAATTCTCCTTTTGTGCAAGAATTTAAAGATGTAGCTTTTAGCTTGGATAAAGGACAGGTTTCGGAACCTTTCAAAACCGAATTCGGCTGGCATATTCTTTATGTGGAAGAAATCAACGGACAAGAACGTGTAGTTAGACATATATTGCTAAAACCCGAAATCGGATTTTTGGATATGCGTGCCGCCGAAAAAAAATTGGATACCATACGCAAAAGAATTATTGACAAAGAGTTAACGTTTGAAGAAGCCGCCAAAGAGTTTTCCGACGATGAAGAAAGCAAAAAACTCGGGGGAAAAATTATCAATCCTTCAACCGGCGAATCGCTTTTGGAAATGACCTTGTTAGATCCCGAGATGTATAAAACCGTTGCGGATTTGAAAGCCGGAGATATCACCGAAGTCCTTAAAGAAAAAGATAGAACGGGCGGAACATTTTTTAAAATTCTTTATATCAAAAAACGTATCGAAGCGCATCCGATGAATTTCCAAAAAGATTATCCCAAAATCAAAGAAATGGCTTTGGAAGAAAAGAAAAACAAAGTTTTGGAAAAATGGATGGATGAAAAAATCAAAAACAATTTTATTCAAATAAATTCTCAATACCAAAAATGTAAATTTAACAGTCAATGGATTAAATAATTTGCTTATGAGTGATGTTCAGACCGCCAAAGAGTTACAACAAAATATCGAAAAATTAAAAACCGAAATTGCCAAAATAATTGTCGGACAAGACGAGATAATTCACCAAATCATCTTATCGATTCTCAGCAGTAGCCATTCGCTTTTGATTGGTGTGCCGGGCTTGGCAAAAACCTTAATGGTGCATACCATCGCCCAAGCTTTGGGATTGGATTTCAAAAGAATACAATTCACCCCCGACCTGATGCCTTCGGATATTCTGGGAACCGAAATTTTGGATGAACACCGAAATTTCAAATTTATCAAAGGACCGGTTTTTTCCAATATCATTTTAGCCGATGAAATTAACCGAACACCACCGAAAACACAAGCAGCCCTTTTGGAAGCTATGCAAGAAAAAAGCGTGAGTATTGCCAATCGTCATTTTGAATTGGATAAACCGTTTTTTGTTTTGGCAACCCAAAACCCGATAGAACAAGAAGGAACTTATCCCCTCCCCGAAGCACAATTGGACCGTTTTATGTTTGCCTTGCAATTGGATTATCCTTCTTTTGACGAAGAAATAGATATTGTAAAAAATACAACTATCCAACGAGATACCAAAATAAATCAAATTCTGAGCAAAGAACAAATCCTGCAATATCAAGACTTGCTTAAACGTGTGCCGGTTGCCGATAACGTCATCGAATATGCCGTCCGATTGGTAGGAAAAACCCGACCGAAATCGGAAGCCGCTCCCGAAATTGTTCAAATGTATTTGGATTGGGGCGCTGGACCCCGTGCTTCGCAATATTTGATTCTCGGTGCCAAAGCAAACGCATTGGTCAATGGAAAATTTTCTCCCGATATAGAAGATGTTCAAGCCGTTGCCAAAGGAATTCTAAGACATAGAATACTTTTGAATTACAAAGGAGAAGCCGAAGGAATTACCGCTGACAAATTGATTGAAGAGCTTTTGTAAAATTTTGATAATCTTTGTTTTAATGCAATTATACTTTTTTATGTAAATTAGCGTTTTAATATATTATGCGATTCAAGAATCAGGTATGAGCTTAGACAAAAAATATAAAACCATTGTATTCTTAACTTTTCTCTCACTATTGATAATCAATTGTTCCACCCAACGAAACAATATTGTCAATAGAAATCTACATCAACTCAGCACCAAATACAATATCCTTTTTAACGGCGAACAAGCTTTGGAAAAAGAGCAAGAGCAAATCAAAGAAAATTTTCAGGATAATTTTTTTGAATTGTTACCCGTAGAACAATTCAAAGCCAAGTATGAAATTTTTCTCCCGGGCACTCAACCGACTAATGTCAATCTGGACAGAGCCGAAGAAAAAGCCGTAAAAGCCATTCAAAAACATTCAATGAAAATCAGAAACGTAGAAGAAAACAATCAGATTGACCGTGCTTATTTGCTCTTGGGGAAAAGCCGTTATTATCAAAAAAGATTTCTATCGGCAACCAATGCTTTTAATTATGTATTGGATTATGATTTCAAGTCGGATATTCGCCCTTTGATTCGTTTATGGCGTGCCAAAGCCAATATCCGTATGGACAACGACCAAACGGCTATCAGAAATCTTACTTTTTTGGCTCATAATAATGAAGCTCCCCAAGATGTTCGTTCCGAAGCTTATGCCTATTTGGGACAAGCACAAATAAAAATAGACAGCCTTCAACAAGCATCGGAAAACTTACTGAAAGCATCCCAATTGGCTAAAACCAAAGAAAAAAAAGCACGCTATTTGTTTATCACCGCCCAACTCTTGGAAAAACTCAACAAAAAAGACTCGGCAAGCGTATTGCTTCGACAAATCGAAGAAATGAAACGTCCTAGAAAATATAGCGTTCAAGCCGAACTTTACCGTTATCATCTTTCCTTGGATAAAAAAGATATGCATCCCGAAATGTTCAAATCTTTGTTTACTAAACTCAAAAGATACGAATATCACAAGCTTTACCCTTATATTAACTACGAAATCGGTGAAATCTATCACAGTGAAGACAGTTTGAAAAAAGCGGTGGAATTTTATACCAAAGCAGCCGCTTCACCCGATAAAATTCTTAAAGAAAAAGCCTATGAACAAATGGCAAAAATAGGTTTTTACAAAAAAGATTATCTTATGGCAGGCGCTTACTTGGACAGTATGCTTCAAGTAATGCCCAATGAAACATTAAAATACCTAAAAACCCAACACAAACGTAGAAATATTGACGATATTGTCCGTTTGGAAAAACTGATAAAATCCAATGACAGTTTGATGAAACTCGTCAATGCCGATAGTTTGCAACGGGTAAAATACATCAAAGAATATATTGCTCAACTCAAACTGAAAGAAGAACAGGAAAAGAAAAAAGCCGAAGAAAAAAATTATGCGGAAGTTACTTCCCAATACAGCAGTTTTTATTTTTACAATCCCGATTTGGTCAATCAAGGAAAAGAATATTTCAAAAAAACTTGGGGAGATATTACGCTTGCCGATATGTGGCGCTTACAAAACAATAACGATATTGAAGACGAAGATGAAGAAACCGCCGATACCGAAGATGAAAAGGAAGAAAATACCGATAATACCGAAAAAAATATTCCCGAAAAATACCGTGTATCTTATTACTACAAAAAAATTCCTACCGAGCCCAAAGTTATCGATAGCATCAACGGGGCTACAAACTATGCGCATTATCAAGTGGGATTGATATATTATGACAAGTTCAAAGAATTGGAAAAAGCCCGTGAACACTTGGAAAAAATGCTTGCGGAAAAACCCAAGCCCGAATTGATTGCACCTGCCAAATATACCTTATATAAGGTTTACAAAGAAATGGGAAAAAGTTTGCTTTCGCAAAATTATGCCCAAGAAGTTTTGCAAGAATATCCCAATTCATTATATGCGGATTTAATCAGAAATCCCGATAAAATTTCCGAAAAATCCAATAAAGAATTCAAAGAAAAATATCAAAAATTATACGACTTATACCGCCGGCAAAAATATGATTCGCTGTTGCAACTTTCCGAACCTATGCTTGTAAAATTCAATTTCCATCCCGAATTGGGAAAAATAGAACTTCTGCGAGCTACCGCAATTGCCCGTATCAAAGGTTTGGATGCTTATGAAAAAGCTTTGAAGGATATCATCATAAAATATCCCAAAACCGATTTTGAAGCCGAAGCTTTAAACCGGATGAAATTGGTTGAAAAATACAAAAACAAAGTCTATACGGATGTGGATACGGGTGCTTATAAACTGGTGATTCCTTATGATATTTTCAGCCCCGATGCCGATCGCTTTATCGAATGTGTTCAAAATGTGCTCAAAGAAAACAAGTCGGAACATTTGAAAATTTCCAAAGATCCTTTTACCGCTCATCAATCGTTTATTGTGGTGCATAATTTTTTAAGTAGCAAATCGGCGGAATATTTGGTAAAACTTTTGCAAAAAACAAGTTGCAAACCGACGGATTATTTTGTAATTTCGTCGGATA
>Ga0256833_1002171_pt1 | contig 13989 bp, 15 predicted proteins | sample 356284metaG_FD_190535 | JGI IMG/M metagenome (GOLD analysis project Ga0256833, IMG submission 190535) | Hydrothermal vent microbial communities from Mid Atlantic Ridge, Atlantic Ocean - 356-284 | ecosystem: Environmental > Aquatic > Marine > Hydrothermal vents | place: Atlantic Ocean: Mid...
TCTGTATGCCCAGACGGCCTTTGCAACCTCTTCGTGAACTTTGACCAGCTCGCCAACAGGGATATCAACGAGAACCCGTATCTCACTTCCAAATTCCCTTAAAAAGCGCTCCCAGATAAGCCTAACCGCTTTGGTCTCAACACCCCTTCCAATGACCATCGCTATTATCTCCGCAAGAGGAGCTAAACGGAGATATGGGGGCCTGTCTCTGGGCCTCTCATCCGTATCGGCCAGTTCGAGAATTCTGTCTTTTACTCCCTTCTTTATCCTGCCCCCACAGCGGGGACACCTCCATCTAAAAGCTTTGGCCTCGCCAAGGGAGTAGTGTGTATAACAGCGGGAGCAGGCCGTCAGATGGTACTTCCCCAGCCTCGGGTCGAGGCCCGCGTTGAGGACGATTTTCCTCCCGCCCCTTTTGAGAATCGCCTTCCTAATCTCCTCAAAGGTTGCCTCCTTAACATCAAAGCGGTTGAATTCCCTTCCAAGGCGGTGGGGCATCGGTGAGTGAGCGTCGCTGTTGCTCAGGTAGGTGAGCCTGTGGTGGGCCTTTATTTTATCAGCCATCTCGCTGTCGGCGGAGAGGCCGAGCTCAAGGAAGTGGATTTTGGCTTCACCGTAGGCCTCCTTAAGGCTGTCGTACTCCTTGTAAAGACTTGTCCAGGGCGTGAAGGCATGGGCTGGCCCGATGAGGACGTCAAGCTCGTTCGCCATGTCGGCTATTTCAGATGCTGAAAGGCTCAGATGTGGTCTGCCCTCGGTTTCTATATCGCTGGAGTAGGGTTTCAGTCTCCCGCGCATTTCCCTCACGGTCTCGATGCTCGGAAAAATCAGGACGTGATGAACCCTTTCCTTATCCTCGACTTCGGCCGTGAGGAGGAACCTGATTCCCCTAAGCTCGTAGGTTCCTTCATCCACTTTTCCCGTGTGTTTTAGGAGCTCTCGCTCCCAGCCCGGGTTGAGTATGTCGCCCGTCCCAACGACTCCAAGTCCCTTGAAGCGGGCGTTTTCGGACAGGTTGGGGATGGTCATGGCCTTCGAGACGGCCTTTGAATAGTGGGAGTGAATGTGAAGGTCGGCATCGATGAACATGCTACCACCGCCCCAGGTTTTCGGGGGTTCTAAAAAACCTTCTCCCAAACCCTTATAACCCCGGTTCTTTAGTCAAGAACGGTGAAAGGCATGAAGGTTGAGGGATTCGTCGCTTCACTAAGAAACGCCGAAACAATAGGCGAGCTCTTCAAGATACTCCAGAAGAAGGGACCAGTAGTCGAGCTTGATGGCGTTAAATTCCTCATAGTTGTCGAGGGCGACTTTGAAGGAAGACCATTCTGGACAGAGATAAACGGCGAGAAGGCCAACCAGGCTCTGGGTGATGCGATGCTCAACTCCTCGAGCTTCCCCTTCAAGTGTAAGCGCCCCTACACCGGTGGAAACGTAATCTTCGTGAACTTCGACGACATTGAAGTGGACAGGTTCCTCGTTGCCTACCGCGATCCAGACTACGGGATCTTTTACCTCGTCGAGAACGGTAAGGCTAAGGAGATAACAGAGGATGAGTACGAGAAGCTCAAGACCGAGATACCTGAGTTCAAGGTAAAAAGCATGAGCGACGAGGAACTGGCGGGAATGGGAGCGTTCTTTGGTTGAGAGCCAATGGACAGGGGAGAATGGGACCTTCAAAGGTACGTTGAAAAGTGGTCTGTACTGCTGGGCATTGCTGCAGTGGCTGGGTTAGTTGGTGGTCTGGGAGCTATTGCCTTCAGGCTTTTAATCGAGGGCTTTCACTCCCTTTTCTTCTTCAAGGTTCTTCCGGCGGTTTCGTACGAGGTCGGGGGGATAAACCTCGGCTACATTCTTTTGCCCGTTCTTGGCGCTCTCCTAATAGCACCCCTCGTCAAGAAGTACCCAGAACTGAGGGGGAACGGTGTTCCCGAGGTTATCGAGGGCGTAATCTTCAAGAGCGGGAAAATTGGGGCTAAGCTGGCCCTTCTGAAAACCATTGCAACCGCAATTTCTATTGGTTCTGGGGCTCCTCTCGGCCGTGAAGGTCCAGCCGCATTCATAGGGGCGGCCCTTGACTCGGCATTGGCCGAAAAGCTCCCCAAGCCCCAGGCGAGAAAGTTGATAACGACCTGCGGGCTAGCTGCGGGAATAGCAGGAACCTTCAACACACCACTTGCCGGTGCCATGTTCGCCCTCGAGGTCATCTACATGGGCGCGATAACGATAAACCTTGTGCCAATATTCGTCTCCGCCATTATCGGCAACGCGATAACCTTGGTCGTTCTCCACCAGCCGGCTCGCTTCCCCATTTTGAACCCGAACATAAGCGTTCTGGAAGGCCTTCCATTCTATTTCATTCTCGGGATAATCCTGGGATTAATCGGCTACGCCTACACAAGGGCCCTGTACATGGCAACAGACTTTTTTGATGCGTTCTCCGATAGGTACTCCTTCGAGATACGCCTGCTTGTCGGTGCCCTGGGAGTAGGCCTCATCGGCATGCTCCTCCCATCACAGGGAATCTTTGGGATAGGTTTTGGAGGGATAAAGGAAGCACTCCTTGGGAAGTTTACCCTCGAGATGCTGATAATTCTCGCTTTGGCGAAGATGACGGCGACACTTTTGGCCATAAGCTCGGGCTTCTCCGGTGGAATCTTCGCCCCGAGTCTGTTTATAGGAACCATGCTCGGCTCCGCCTTCGGGATGGTGATTTCCCACTTTGCCCATGCAAACGTCGAGGCCTATGCTCTGGCTGGAATGGCGGGCTTCTTTTCGGCAGCAACTCAGGCCCCCCTAACACAGATAATCATGATAACGGAGATGTCGGGGAGTTATGCATACTCACCGGCTGTTGCTTTGACATCAGTCGTAGCTTTTATAACGGCAAGAGTTTTCTTCAGGGGCTCCTCGATTTACACGATCAAACTTGAACGCAGGGGCATAAGGGTAAAAACCGGCAGACCTCTACTCCTCGAGACGATAGTGGTTCACGAGATAATGACGGACGAGGCGGTTAAAATTCATATGAAGAGGCCCCTCATGGAGGTTGAGAAGGTAATCGCCTCCACCGGTCATGATTTCCTTCCCGTTGTGGACGACGAGGGGAGGGTCGTTGGTATCATTGGAGTGCCGGACATACTGGGCAAACCTACTTCCCTGAAAAAGCTCCCCGTGGAGAGGGTCATGAGGAGGGAATTCGTCGTTGTAAACCCAAACGAAACCGCCCAGGATGCCCTCGATAAAATCCTGATGAACGATCAGAACCTCCTCCCCGTTGTGGATAATGAAAGAAAGCTCATCGGCGTTGTAACGAAGAAGGATATATACAGGGCATACTATGAAGCCATCGAGGGTATGTATCTCTACTAACTTAAGGTTCAATCATTAAACCTCTTTTGTTCAAAAAAGAAATTAATGAACTTTATTCCTCAAAAACATCAACGGAAAATCTTTTAAAAATTATTCTGGCTATAAAAGTTGTCTAGAAAACAGGGGGCGATAACTATGATAGCAACAGAAATAATTACAAGAATTTTAGTGGCTGTTCTGGCCTCAGGTATAATCTCCATGCTACTGAGTAGATGGTATAACGTTTCATACGTTCCTCTCTTTATAATCTCGGGCATTATCTTGGGACCACTTGTTCTCCTGATTCCCCGTTCTACGGCACATGCACTCTTCAACTACGTTCGTGTTTTTGGTCTGGTTATGATACTCTTCACCGAAGGCCACAACCTGAGCTGGAAGCTTTTGAAAAGGAATTTTTCGACTATAGTGACCCTTGACACAATTGGACTTCTCATCACAGCCCTTCTGTCCGCATGGTTCTTCTCGTTTGTCTTCCACGCACCGTTTCTCATCGGGTTCCTTTTTGGGGCTATAATAAGTGCAACCGACCCGGCCACACTGATTCCACTGTTCCGTCAGTACAGAGTGAAGCAGGACATAGAGACTACGATAGTTACCGAATCTATCTTCAACGATCCCCTAGGCATAGTTTTAACTGCAGTGGCGGTTGCAATGCTAGTTCCTCAAGCTAGTGGTGGATTGTTTGCCAGCTTTAGCCATCATTTGGGTTTATATAGTGCAGCAGTTGTTTATTTTCTCTACGAAGTTGCGGTTTCAATAGTGATTGGCGTCATAGTCGGAGTTGTGGGATATTGGTTTATAAAAGAAACGCGAATATTTGAGTTTCCAGAGATAGAGATATTTTCACTTCTCCTAGCTTTTGGTGGTTTCATGATCGGGGAAAAACTTCAGGCATCCGGTTATCTAGTGGCGACCGTGACTGGAATAGTGCTTGGAAACTACAAAGTTTTTGGAAAAAAAGAGAATATTAGAATTTTAGACAGGGTCATGAAGGCGATTGAAAAGGAAGTTCACTTCAACGAGAGCCTCGCCGCAATAGCCACCATCTTCATCTTCGTCCTTTTAGGAGCCAGTATAAACCTCCAGCCCCTTGTCAGCAACCTCTGGAGAGGCATGCTGGTGGCATACTTTATCATGCTCGTTGCAAGACCCATAGCGGCCCTTCCGATTTTGAAGTGGTGGGGACGGAGGGAATACCTCTTCATATCCCTTGAGGGACCGAGAGGCGTTGTTCCCTCGGCGCTTGCGGCCTTGCCACTCAGTCTTGCGATGAGCTATCACAACAAGACGTTGACAGTTTACTGGGGTGAGGTTATTTTAGCCGTAACGGTAATAACGGTTCTGACATCTGTCATAACGGAAACCGTCTGGGTTCCTTTCCTTAAGGAAAGACTTCTAAAACATGAAACTGTTGAGGACAGAATGAAGAGATATCACGAAAAGAAGAGGGCGAAGGTTTCATAGTTTTCTTCCTTTTTCAGCCGCTGCAATAAAATAAAAGAGCAACTTAGCCGCCGTTACTGCCGTTGGGTTTCCAAGCCTTTCCCCGGCTACCTCCATTATATCGAACCCAATTACCTTCTTGTTTTCAACGAGCCATTCGATGGCACTGATTACGTCCCAGAAGCTAAGCCCCCCTGCCTCGGGTGTTCCTGTATCTGGAACCATGGAGACGTCAAACACATCGATATCGATCGAAAGATAGATGGGCTCTGGGAGGAGTTCAACAACTTCAACGAAGGAGTCAAAGCTATAGTCCCGAGCATGAATCCAGACTATTCCCTTCTCTCTGGCAAACTCCACCTCTTCCCTCGTTCCGCTCCTTATTCCAAACATCGCCTCTCTCACTCCAAGCCCGGCTATTCTCCTCGCAACACAGGCGTGACTGTATGGGTTCTCTTCGTAGGTATCGCGAAGGTCAAGGTGAGCGTCAAAAACGATGTAGCTTTTGGGCTTTAAAGCTCTAATCGCCCCCAGGGTCTGAGAGTGTTCGCCACCGAGAAGCACGGGAACAGCCTGCGGATTTAATGTAATAATTTCCTCTATCGTTTCTTTAACTCTATCAACGGTTCTCTCCGAATTTCCACTAACAATTGAAACGTTGCCGACGTCCGCTATGAGAACCTCAGAAAGTTCAATTCCATAGTCCAGAACATAGCTCTCAAGGTTAATAGTGGCCTGTCTAATAAGGATCGGACCAAAGCGAGCCCCCGATCTGTAACTTGTAGTTCCGTCAAAGGGGACACCAAGGACAACGTATCTAGCATCTTCAACATTAACCAGGGGCAAGTCAAGTTTAAAGTCTTCGTAAGTGTATAGGAACTCCATAACACCACCCAATTCTAAAGAATGAAAGTGGTTTTAAACCTACCTGACGATCATAACGGGAGGTTCTATACGTCCCACGATCTCCTCTAAAAGGGATCCAATCCTCTTTTTCCCACTTCGTCCATAAGCTCCCATGATTACAAGGGAATAGTTCTCAGAGTTTGCCTCTTCGAGAATTTTTTCTCCTGTAGATCCCCCCACTATTTTAAGGTGACATCTAATATCTACACACTCCTTTAGAATAGCTTGAAGCACTTTCTCAATATTGTTCTTCATATCCCTCCACACCGTTTCCTCGAACTTTTCCAAGTACCTAATTCTATCACTCCTCATCCCAAGGGTAAAAGCCAACGCCTTGGCTTCTCGTCTGTCAAGAACTGAAAAAAGAACAACTTCAGCTCTGCTTCTTTTGGCTATTTGAAGTGCGTAAAGAGCTGCTTTTTGACTCCATTTTGAGCCATCCACGAGAACTAATATGCGTTCCATTTACATCCCTCCATATCTCAGCACAAGAAAGAGGGAACCAATTCCTACCGTCAGCAAAAGAACTATCATTCCTACTTTTAAAAAGTCAAAAAAGCTTATCTTAATTCCTTCGCGATACGCAATACCAAGAACTACAACGTTGGCACTCGCCCCTATGGCGGTTCCATTTCCACCGAGACATGCCCCAAGTGAAAGGGCCCACCATAGAGGGTATACATCCATGCGGGAGCCCATCGCCTTTATCAAGGAGATCATCGTGGCTGTGAGGGGTATGTTGTCAACAACTGCACTTGAGAGTGCAGAGAACCAAGTAATTACAACAATTGAGAAATAACCACTGTTTATGTGACTCATGAGGAGATCCGCCATTCTATTAATAACTCCCGTCTCCACAAGGCTACCAACAACAAGAAAAAGACCCCCGAAGAAAAACAGCGTTGCCCACTCAACTTTCTCAAGGGCCTTTTCTGGTGGATACCTGCTCCATAATAAGAGCAGAGTGGCCCCGGAGAGTGCTACTACAGCGGGTTCGATTCCAATGGTTTCATGAAGAAAAAATGCAGAAACCACCAGGAGTATTACCACAATGGACTTTCTAAAAAGGTCTTCATCTTTAATGGCGTTTCTTTCATCCATTCCGGCTAAAGAACGAGCAAGTATATCCCTTTCGTTGAAAGAAATCCTGAGATCTCGGTGATAAAGGACGGAAAGTAGAATTAAGACCGCAAACAGATCCAAGAACGCTATAGGAGCCATGTTTTTTATAAAACTCCACAAAGCCCAGTTTGGCCGCGGAACCTATCATTATATTTGGGGGATCTCCAATCAGAGTGGCGGTTCCCCCAATGTTGGAGGCGAATATCTCAGAAAGAAGGTAAGGCACGGGATTAACTTCCATCCTGCGGGTAACGTAGAGCACCATGGGTGTCATGAGAAGAACTGTGGTAACGTTGTCTAGGAAAGCGCTGATCAGAGCGGTAACAACAGAAAATAAGAGCAGGACCCTGAATGGATCTCCCTTTGAGAGTTTTGCCGTTTTTATGGCCAAGAACTCAAAAAGACCACTTTCTCTACTGATGTTAACTATAACCATCATCCCGGCCAAGAGAAGAAGGGTGTTGAGGTCAAGATAACGTTGAAGAGATTCCAGGGGATTATTCCAGAGAACAGGACAACCGATGCACCGATCATAGCTGCAACCGTTCTATGCACCTTTTCAGTTACTATAAGAACGTAAACCCCTATGAACACTAGAATGGCAAGCAACTCTTGCCCGTTCATGATCTTCATCCATAGAGTACAAGGGGCAGGTTCATTATCTGAAGGAGAGAGAACACCAGAGGACTTATCATGTGAGTCTTTGTAGGTTCGGAGCCGAAGTGTTTGGAGACAAAGATTAAATTAAAATCCTCAGAGAGATTTCCAATTATATTGATACCCTCTCCCCTTTTGAGCTCAAAATCAACAACAAAGCCCATCTTTGTGAACCTCTCGGCAAGAAGCCGCAATACTTTCTTTCCGTCGGCCTCTTCCTTGAGCACATATTCGATGGCCTCTTCTTCCCCAAGAGTTTCTCTTATAAGCCTTACAATATTCTCCTCGATTATATAGACCAAAAAAATCTTAGCATCTTTAAAAAGTTCGAAGGCGGGAAAAACGTTCTCTGGAACCTTTGAGGAGTACCTATCCAAAGGCATGAGAATTCTCTCCACCTCAGGTACTTTCCTCTCCTCTTCTGTCAAAAGAAAATCGAAGTAAGATTTCAGTATTTCCTCGTACTTCTCACCAGCCAGAGAGATGAATTTTCTTTCAATGTACTTGGAGAATAATCCCATAGAAAACACCTAGAGGGGGAGATATTATTCCCCCCTGACTTTCATAATCTTAATTCTCCCAAGGGTCTCCCAGTACTCCACATTTATTCCTTCCCTGAGCTGATCCTTGACATCATCTTCAACACCGCTCTCAATGGGTACGTCAAAGACCTCATAGTTTTCCATGTCCATAATTTGAACGATATCAGGGGTCATCGCTATAACTTGACCCACGCGCTTATCAATGATTGGAACATCAACTTCCGCACTCGTTGGTTTGACAATACTCCTGACTTTCTTGTCAAATATTCCCACAGCTTCAATTCTGGCCTTAGCGGAACCATGCTTTCCCGGAGACGAAACAGTAATGTTGGCTATTCTGCAGGGCTCCCCGTCTATTATAATGTATCTCCCAGGCTTGAGCTTGCTAACCTGAACCTTGGTCTTATCTCCCACCTGACATCCCTCCAATCTCAATCTCATTGGAAACGGCCCTTAAAAACCTTTACTTAATTTTCTGCCCAGTCCAAACATCAAAAGTACGAGGCCAGTAAGTGCTCCAGCGGCGGGTATCAATCCACTCTGGAGGCCTCGGAGAAAGGCAATGATTCCAACGACTAGCATAAATGCAAATATTGACAAAACTGAGCGTCTTTTAAAGAAGTCCAGTTTGAGTACGGACTGAAGCTCAAAGGATGCTATTAAAACAGCCGCATACAGGAGGACTGCAACTAAGAATTTTCTGAACGCTTCTGATAGCATGAGAGCTGTTAGCACGGAGGAATTAAGCGTTACAATGCTTAAATTTACTGAACGTTCATACTTGGTCACCTCTCCAACAAGCTGTCCCATAATCTCAATGAGCACTATTATAGTAGTTAACGAGGCAAGGTATATGGACAACAGTAAGAGCACGCTCACAGTGCCAGCGCCTGGAAGGTCACTCTCCTCTATAACCCGAGGCACGTCATAAAAGCCCTCAATAATGACAAAGGGGGAGAAAATCTTGTTTGAAACATATCTCTTTACCTTTTCAAAGTGGACCAGTCTAACTTTGATTTTCCTAAGAGAACTGTTTAATTCACTTAACTTTTTAAAAAGCTCTGAGAGTTTTTGAGGGTTAGGTGTAGCGCTCATGTTGTGGACTATCCTTCCCTCCTCAACGTATATCTTGTTGTACTCGTTTTGGGCATTTACGTAACCTTGATATGCAAAACCTATCGCGTACGCGGTCGTTATGGAAGCGGCAAAACTTATGATAAGCTGAAGAACGAGAACTATGGACATGACCCTTTTTATGTTTAGATAATAAGGTGAAAAACTACCTACCACGTAGTAGGCTCCAACCCCCAGTCCAAAGGCTAAGACAACTCCAACGAGAGCGTAAAGGACTTCCCACTCCACTCCAACATTGGTGGTCGAGAACATCGAAGATAGCGTTGAATGAGTGTACTGCACGGCCTTTGGAGATGTTATAGCGCCTGAAGCCGCGTGAATGATTAGTACAGCAGACAGAACTGTAAAGAGAATGAAAAGGATCGAAAGGGCGGAGAGAAGCTTTATGATCTTACCCCTGAAGACAACGAGTAATAGAGCAGAACCAGCTATAGTTAAGATCGCAAAGAATGCGGTTACGTAGGGAGAACCGTTGAAGTAGACAAAAGAAAAGCCATAGAACCCGTAGTAGGCGAGAATTCCAGCAAAAATTATCCCAAGGCCCAAGAAAGTGTACACCAACCTAGGTCTTTCGGCGACTTTTCTCAAAAACTCATACGCCAAGTACTTGGTGCGCCGTGTGCTCTCGACCTCAAGATAAACGGCGTAAACAACGATCAGGGTCATCAATAGAGACAAGAAAACGCCCATTAGTCCGGTGTTTATATACACCTTCGGCAATAGAATGTAGTTCCATATCCCAAGCGCGTATCCCGTTATGAGAAAAGCCATTACAAAGCTCATCCTCTTCATGGGACTCCCCCCGACCCTAGACTATTTTACTCTACATTGACTATTTATAAAAGCCCCTTCTCGATCAACTTGAGTTTTCTAAGAACATCAAAGGGGGAACGTCCCAAGATGTAGGTTCCTGGTTCTCTACTTCGATCCCCCTCCTCAATAATGACGTCGGGAAAAGTTTCGATTGAGGATATGACTTCTTCAAGAGAGGTGACTACAAGGTACTCCAAGTTTGAAGAATTCAATGCGGATAAAATGTCTTCTCCGTATCTTATATTCAAAATACTCCTTATTTTCGGATCTTTTTTGTGAACCTTAAGAAGAACTTTGGCAAGATAGCTGCTGGCCCCATAAGCTGGGGGCAATGCAAAGGCCCTTGAACCGACCCTTGTTATTCGTCCCGGAATTCCTGCGACCTCAAATATCTCCTTGGCGTTGAAGAGGCAGAAGACAAAATTACTCCTAACCTGGGGGATAAGATTTGGAAAAACAGCGTCCTGTAACAACCGCTGGAGGGCCATGGAAAGTGCTTTAAGTGGTTCCACCGTTGGCGACACCACGTTTAAAATTATTGGACAGTTCCTCTCGTCTATCTTGGCATAACGGGAGTAAAGCTCACAAAACTTTCTCTCAGAAAAGAGCTCGTTGAATCTCTCAACAAGTAGGACCATTGCTTCTTCCTTTGAACCTCCAGCCAGTATGAACTCTGCAATTTCCTCCCCGATTCCCCTCAAAACTTTCTCAAATTCTCTGGGTGGTCGTTTGACAGTTCCTCCAAGATACTTACTCACCATGGCCTGAGTCACGCCTAGGATATCTGCTATAGCGACCTGTTTGAAGTTAGCCTTGCTGAACTTTACGGCCATTACTGAACGAACGTAGGGATACAGCTCCTCAAACACATAGAGCCAAGGTAACCTCATCATCAAATGTAGGAGTTGTATAAGATAAGTATTTTTGCACGTTTTTTTGTCAAAATAGTTTTAAATAACTGGACGATCTTTAAGCGGTGAGTTAATGGAGAAACTCATCGTAGTCATATTGACTTTAATTATCATATCCTCCGGATGCACTTCAAGGGGTAACCTTTCAAAGGGCGCAGAAAAAAATGTCCAAGTCTACGTCCAACTCCTCATGGGGGATGGAACGTTCTACATGGCGGATTTTCATCTTAATGCCAATGGGAAGGTGATAAACTCAACACTACGGCCCGTTCTGGTTTATAGTGGTCCCCCCGGTTTACTGTACATCCAAATCGTTGGATGGGGATACACTTGGTGGGGAGGAAACATTACACTTGGGACCTCCTATACAACCTATCTAAACTCTTCTGGGGAGTATCTTGTCTCCCTCAAGCTCAAAAGAACAGAACATGGTTATTCTCTCGAAGTGGACAATAAGTACACGGGATACCTTGGAAGAAATAAACCAAAGAAACTTGTGGGGGGTATAAATATCACAACAATTATGAAGAAATTTGGCCTCTTCGAGGATTATCTTGAGGTCGAAAGAAAATCCCACAGACTGGCCTCAATCGAGCTGGAGAACTACAGAAAAACCGGAAACATTAGCTATCTTCAAATGTTCAGGGATCTGGAGTACCACCAGAAGCTCATGAAATTTCTTGAGGAGAGAGGCAAGCTAACGGCAGTAGCCGCAAGGGAGTTGCTTTTGGATATGAAGGCCACAGTGTGGTACTATGAGCACTACAGAAAGCCAGGTCATAAAGATCTGACTCTCATCTTCGACAACTTTTCACCCTACCATGAGACAATTCTAGCGGGAGGTCACTTTCCGTTGCCTTTCGTTTACTACAGAGCTAGGGGATTCAACCTCTACCCAGTGTCGGCACTTCATTGGGCTCAGATATACTACAAAAGAAACGAAACGAAGGCTTTCCTTAACATACTTGGAAACCTCTCAGAGTTCGTTGAGACAGGAAGTCTAAACAACGTGAAGTATGCACTCTTCAAAATTTACTTCAACTACCAGAACTCCACGGTTCCATGGGTTTCTGGATACGCCCAAGGTCTCGCAGCGGGACTCTATGCACTAGCCTACAACATGACCGGGAACAAAACTTACTTAGGACTAGCAAACCTTTTCATGAACTCCTTTAAACTGCCCTTAAACTCCTCAGGCTTCGTGGAAAATACTACATTCGGAGAATGGTGTCTTGAATACGCTTACTATCCCAAGCAACTTGTTCTCAACGGTCACATAATATGTACCCAGGGGGTTTACTACTACTGGCTCGTTACTGGTTCACGGAGTGCCGAGAAAACTTTTGAAAGACTAACGGAGAGCGTTGCAAGGGCTCTTCCATACTTTGACCTTGGGAACTGGAGCCGGTACGCCTCAATCTACAACACAGCGAGCGTTTTTTACCACAGGCTACATATAAAGTTGCTTGTTTGGCTCTACGTCAAAACAGAAAAAGAGGTGTTCCTAAAGTATGCCAAAAGGTGGAACGAGTACTTAGTGAACAGGAACCTAAAACCGGAGAACATTCAAAAACTTATTGAGGAGGCGAGGAAAGATCCTTGAAAGGAGCATCGAAAACATTGTAAAGGAGATACGAGAGAAACACGGTCTTCCAAATAGTCCCTTCAGAATAAATGAAATTCGTATCTCTCAAGGAAAACTCTATATTATAGTCCGCGACAGAACGGACAAAAGCGTTGTCATAGGGAACAGCCTTGTTGTGGGAAAACTTCAACAAAAGTTGGGAGTAAAGAGGATAACGGTATACTCTGAGCTCGACCTCGAAATTAAGAGAAAAAAACTCGAAGAGGCTAAAAAGTTAATAGGAAAGACAGACCTTCAATTTTTAATGCCAATAATCGAAGCGGAAAAAAGATTTCCCCCCAGAAAATGGCCAAGGATTCAAGGAAATGTTCAAACCCTCGTATTCCTAAGTTTTTTTGCTAAACCTCTCCTCGGCTTTACGGAAAGAACAGGCCTTCCATACATGGCCCTTGGCTTAAAATACACCTTCCCTAAGCTTGAATACAGAACCGTCGATGGCGTTCCCAGAGAACTCTTTTATCCTAATGTGAACAGACTCTACAGCCTAGCAAGAGAAATTGGAGCAGAGCTGGTTTTATCGGACTTTCCTTTCCCTCTAAAGAGGAGAAAAAACGTCTACTTCCTTAACCCATTTAGGCTATTCCACATGGGATTTTTTGAGATGAAGTACTTCTTTGGCTTTGAGTTTCCAACATTCGTGGATGAGGAGGCACTTCTCCAATTCGTGGCGGAATTAACATACGAGGGTCTTATGGAGTCAACAGACGGGGCAAAAATAATATGGCACTACTGGAGGAGGAGAAGATGATAGTAGGTATAGTAGGTAAGATAGCGGCTGGAAAAACTACCGTTGCAAAGTTCTTTGAAGAAAAAGGATTCTGTAGAGTTTCATGTAGTGAACCACTCATTGATTTACTTACTTACAAGGTTTCGTCGTACTCTTGGATACCAGAGCTCCCAGAAAGAAGAGAACCGACAAGGGAGAATCTTCTGGAGTTTGGAAGATACCTGAAGGAAAAATACAGAGGTGATATCCTTGTTAAACTGGCAATTGACAAAAAGAGGAACTGTAAGAACATCGTCATAGATGGGGTTCGATCACGAGAGGAAATTGAAGCGATAAAGCGGTGGGGAGGCAAGATGATCTACGTCGAGGCAACCCCTAAAACAAGATTCAAGCGTCTAATGAAGAGAAAAGCAAGCAAGGATCGAGATATAAAGACGTTTGAAGATTTTATGGCTATAGACGAGGCCGAAGAAAAACTCTACCACACGGAAGAACTGAAGAATCTTGCTGATTTTGTAATAGTAAACGAAGGATCTCTCAAGGAACTCAAAAAGAAAATCGAAGAGATTATAACAGAGCTTCAGTAACCATCAAAGAGTCTGTCTGCTAGGAACCTCGGCAGTCCTGCCTCGATTATCTTCCTTGCGCTTTCTTCGACGTTGTATTCAACGCGATGGAATGTTACATCCCCCGTCTCGGTATCAATCAGCGCGTAGC
>Ga0256833_1002172_pt1 | contig 13982 bp, 17 predicted proteins | sample 356284metaG_FD_190535 | JGI IMG/M metagenome (GOLD analysis project Ga0256833, IMG submission 190535) | Hydrothermal vent microbial communities from Mid Atlantic Ridge, Atlantic Ocean - 356-284 | ecosystem: Environmental > Aquatic > Marine > Hydrothermal vents | place: Atlantic Ocean: Mid...
GCGCCGCCCTGCTCGGCCAGAACCTTGGTGATCGCCGCCGTCAGCGTCGTCTTGCCATGGTCAACGTGACCGATGGTGCCGATGTTCGCATGCGGCTTCGTGCGTTCAAACTTTTCTTTCGCCATTGTCTCGTCTCCGTAACTTTTGGCCCGTTATCGCCAGTCAGGCGAGGTTTGCCTTGATCTCATCCGCCACGTTCTTGGGAACCGGCGCATAATGGTCGAATGTCATGGTGAAGTTGGCCCGCCCCTGCGACTGCGAGCGCAGGGTGTCCACATAGCCGAACATGTTGGCCAGGGGCACCATGGCGTTGACGATCTGCGCATTGCCGCGCGCCTCGGTGCCCATGATCTGGCCACGGCGCGAGTTCAGATCGCCGATGATGCCGCCGACATATTCCTCCGGCGTGGTCACCTCCACCTTCATGATCGGCTCCAGCAGCTGCGCACCGGCCTTCTGCAGGGCCTCGCGCATGGCCGAACGGCCGGCGATCTCGAAGGCCACCGCCGAGGAGTCCACCTCGTGATAGGCGCCATCGGTCAGCGTCGCCTTGACATCCACCACCGGGAAACCGGCGACCACGCCAGCGCCCATGACCGACTGGATGCCCTTGTCCACCGCCGGAATGTATTCCTTCGGCACATTGCCACCCACCACGGTGCTCTCGAATTCGTAGCCCGCGCCCTGCTCGTTGGGCTCGATGGTGATCTTCACCCGCGCGAACTGGCCGGATCCGCCGGTCTGCTTCTTGTGGGTGTAGTCCACCTCGGCCTTTCTGGTGATGGTTTCACGGTAGGCCACCTGCGGCGCGCCGACCTGCACCTCGATGTTGTGCGGCGGGCGCTTGAGGATGTCCACCTTGATGTCCAGATGCAGCTCGCCCATTCCGGAAATGATGGTCTGGCCCGAATCCTCGTCGGTGTAGACATGGAAGGAGGGATCCTCCTTGGCCATTTTCTGCAGCGCGATGGAGAGCTTTTCCTGATCGCCCTTGGTGGCCGGCTCGATGGCCTTCTCGATCACCGGCTCGGGGAATTCCATCTTCTCCAGGATCACCGGCTTGGAGACATCGCACAGGGTGTCGCCCGTGTGGGTGTTCTTCAGACCGACCAGCGCCACGATATCGCCGGCAAAGGCCTCGTCCAGCTCCTCGCGGTCATCGGCGTGCATGAGCACCATGCGCCCCACCCGCTCGGTCTTGCCGGTGGTGGCATTGAGCACCGTGGTGCCCTTCTTCACCTTGCCCGAATAGATGCGCGAGAAGGTCAAGGTGCCATAGGGGTCATCCATGATCTTGAACGCCAGCATGGCCAGCGGCTCGTCATCGGAGGGCTTGCGCACCACCTCCTCTTCCGTCTTGTAGTCGATGCCCTTGATCGGCGGCACGTCCACCGGCGAAGGCAGATAGGCCACCACGGCATCGAGCAGCGGCTGCACGCCCTTGTTCTTGAAGGCCGAGCCGCACAGGACGGGGAAGAAGTCGTTGTTCAAGGTGCCCTGGCGCAGCAGCTTGTGGATGGTCTCCTCGGAGATCTCGTCGCCGTTCAGGTAGGCGTCCATGGCCTCCTCGTCGATCTCGACGATGGATTCGATCATCTCCATGCGCGCCGCCTCGGCAGCCTCGGCCAGATCAGCAGGGATCTCTTCCTCGTGGAATTTCGCGCCCAGGGTATCCTCGTCCCACACGATGGCCTTCATCTTGATCAGATCGACCACGCCACGGAAGGAATCCTCCGCCCCGATGGGCAGCTGGATGGCCACCGGGGTGGCCCCCAGACGGGTCTTGATGTCGCTGATGCAGCGCTCGAAATCGGCGCCGATCTTGTCCATCTTGTTGGCAAAGACGATGCGCGGCACGGAATACTTGTCGCCCTGGCGCCACACGGTCTCGGTCTGCGGCTCCACGCCGGCATTGGCGTCAAGCACCGTCACCGCGCCATCAAGCACGCGCAAGGAGCGCTCCACCTCGATGGTGAAGTCCACGTGGCCGGGGGTGTCGATGATGTTCAGCCGCTTGCCTTCCCACACCGTGGTGGTGGCGGCGGACTGGATGGTGATGCCGCGCTCCTGCTCCTGCTCCATGAAGTCCATGGTGGCGGCGCCATCGTGCACCTCGCCGATCTTGTGGCTCTTGCCGGTGTAATAGAGGATGCGCTCGGTCACCGTGGTCTTGCCGGCGTCGATGTGCGCCATGATACCGAAATTCCGGTAATCCTCGATCTTGTACTTGCGGGGCATGATCTTGCTCCGGATCCCTGTTCCTGAAATTACCAGCGGTAATGCGAGAAGGCGCGGTTGGCCTCGGCCATGCGGTGCGTATCCTCGCGCTTCTTGACGGCGGCGCCGCGATTGTTGGCGGCATCCATGAGCTCGCCGGAGAGACGCTCCACCATGGTGTTCTCGTTGCGCCCGCGGGCGGCGGCGATCATCCAGCGGATGGCCAGGGCCTGGCGGCGCGAGGGACGCACCTCCACCGGCACCTGATAGGTGGCGCCACCGACGCGGCGGGAGCGCACCTCGACCTGCGGCATGACGTTCTCCAGCGCCTGATGGAACATGGCCAGCGGATCCTGACGGGTCTTCTCCTCCATGCGCTCCAGCGCGCCATAAACGATGCGCTCGGCGACCGACTTCTTGCCGTCGATCATCAGGCAGTTCATGAACTTCGACAGAACCAGATCGCCAAACTTGGGATCGGGATTGATTTCGCGTTTCTCAGCGCGGTGACGACGGGACATGGATTGACTTCCCTATCAAATGCAAAACGGTTACTTCGGGCGCTTGGCGCCATATTTGGAGCGGCGCTGCCTGCGGCCATCGACGCCCTGGGTATCGAGCACGCCGCGAATGACGTGATAGCGCACACCGGGCAGATCCTTGACACGGCCGCCGCGGATCATGACCACCGAGTGTTCCTGCAGGTTGTGCCCCTCGCCGGGAATGTAGCTGGTGACCTCGAAGCCGTTGGTCAGCCGCACGCGCGCCACCTTGCGCAGCGCCGAGTTGGGCTTCTTCGGCGTCGTGGTGTAGACGCGGGTGCACACACCGCGCTTTTGCGGACAGGCCTGCAGGGCAGGCACCTTGTTGCGCTTCACCGGGGCTTTCCTCGGCTTGCGGATTAGCTGGTTGATCGTCGGCATGTCGGCTCTGTATCCGTTACCAAAATCCTGTGGGCCGCATGGAATGCGCCTGTGCCGGATGGCGCAAGCGCATAAATACAAAGATACCGGACACACGGCCCTGCCCATGCCCGGATCTTCAAGAATCAGAGGACCTCAAATGGTCACGCCAAATGAGGTCGTGTCATCAATTCTTGCTCTGTTTGTCCCTGTAGCCAGCGTCTAGTGCGAAAGCGAACCTACGGCCTGTCTCTCAGGAACGGGCTAGACATATAGCCCTCATCTGGCCCCGTCAACCCCAAAAATGCCCCATCTGGCGCAAATCACGCCAGCACAGCCCAGCCACATTATTAATATGGCACACGCCCGTGAACTGTCCCGGAATTAACCATCTTTCGCCCCCTTGCAGGCATGATTTGCGCCCCGCATTGCCCGAATCTCGCCCAAAGGCCGCCATTTGCGCTTGGCATGGTCCGTGCATCAACCATGCGGGGCACGGGCTTTACGGACGGGACGGGCCGGTTGCGGCCTGCCTCAAATGGGACAAGCAATGACAAAGAGGGAGAATCATGAGCAATCCGGTTGAAAAATGGTGGCATGAGCTCAATTGCTGGGATGCGCGCGCCGCCATATCCTTTTATGGCCGCACCCTGAACTGGCAGTTCGACGACATCCAGCTGAAGGATGGCAGCTCCTATTGGGTGGCGCGCAAAAGCGGCCGGCCCGTATGCGGCCTTTATGAACTGCAAAAGCCCCGCCACCAGGGCATCCCCGCCCACTGGATGACCTACATGACCGTCACCGACATGGATGTCGCCGTGCGCGCCTCGGCCTTCGCCGGTGGCGCCGTCTCGCGCCCGCCGCTGCGGGTGCCCGGCCTGGGCAAGCTGGCCATCGTCACCGATGCCGCCGGGGCGCTCATCGGCCTGATCGAGCCCGAAGCGCCGCACCCGCTGGCCGTCATGCCGCTCGCCAGGGATGCCGGTCCGCGCGGCCACCGCCTGGCGGCGCACTGACATTCCCCCTGCGTTTCATTCATCCCCACGGGCCGGAAGCGCTCCGCGGCGTTTTCGGCCCCTTTGGGCATCTCCATTGACTGTCTGAAGACCATCCTCGCTCCCTGCCAACCACCCGCAGCATCCCATGATTGGGGTGGATGGCAGGGAGAAAGGATGGACGCGCAAGCGTTTTTTTGAAGATTCCCCTTCGGCAGCGCGCGCCGGACAGGCCTCAGCTGTTGATATACTGGCGCATCTGTTCGGCCTCGAAGAGAATCTCCTCGATGCGCTGCTTGACCACGTCGCCGATGGAGACGATGCCGGCCAGCCTGCCCTCTTCCAGCACCGGCAGATGGCGCACATGCTCGCGCGTCATGATGGCCATGAGGGTATCGGTGGAATCATCGGGGGAACAGGTCAGCATCTTGCGGGTCATGTAATCGCGCGCCGGACGGCTGGCCGCCGCATCCGCGGCATCGGCCATGGCGCGCACGATGTCGCGCTCCGAAATGATACCGGCCAGTTCGCCATCCTCCAGAAGCACGATGGTGCCGATGCCCTTCTCGCGCAGCAGCCTGGCGATCTCCACCACGCTCAAATCACTGCTGGCGGTGGCCACATCCGTGCCTTTCCGTTTCAGAATCGTCCTGACATCCATGCAAGGTTCCTTGTCTGCTTATGGCTGCAAGGGATCATTCCCTTGTTATCCACTATAACATCAAGGCCGCCTCATGGCCACCGCGCCGCGGCCGGGATCGAACAGGCCTAGCAGCAAAAGCCCGGCCAGGAAGCCGCCCGTATGGGCCTCCCAGGCAATGGTCTGCGTCTGTCCGCCCGCGCCGATGCCCAGCAGGCCGAAGATCAGGTTGATGCCCATCCAGATGAGAATGAAGGTGCGCGGGCGCGCCAGAAGCAGGCTTTGGCGGATCGTCAGCGGGCGGATGCGCGACAGATCGCGGCGCAATCCGGCGGCCAGCGAGGCATTGCCGGCGAAGATGAGCCGGATGGAGGCGCCCATGAGACCGGAAATGGCCCCCGATGCGCCCACCAGCAGGGTCTCATCCGCCCAGTGAAAAGGCAGAAAGAACAATGCCCCCGCAGCCGCGCACAGCAAGGAGAGCAGAACAAAGCGCACCGCCCCCAGGCGGCGGGCCACCGGCGCGCCAAAGGCCAGCAGCCACAAGGAGTTGATCAGCAGATGCTGCCATCCGGCATGGAGGAACATGTGGGTAAAGGGCCCGCCCGCCCAGGCCGCCAGACCGCCGGGCAATTGCGCCGCCATGTCCAGCGGCATGGCATAGCGCAAGGGCAGAAAGGCCAAGGATATGACCAGCCTTTGCGCCTGCAGGGGCGGCAGGTTGTCCTGCGCCAGCTGGAAGAGGACGAATATGGCAATGACAACGAGAAGGATCACTGGCGCATTGAAGGCCGGCGCAGACTCCTGACTCCCGGCCTCAGGCGGCCCTTGCTCTGCCTCTTCCTGCCCTGCCGCCTCGTTTTTCATCCGCTCTTTCCTCCTTGCCAGCAATCACCGGCGCCTCTGTCTGTGCAAAACACACACGCTCTGCTTGAAGGCGGCCCGCTGGCATGTTTCATGCACCACAGGGAGTTCAGAAAGCGCCGCACTCCGGCCTGATACTGTTTTGGCACGATTGTCCGCTGCGGGAAAGCACTCACATGAGCAATGTCACGAAATTGCACATTCAAGGCACGCAGGCCTGCCCCTTGCGCCATTCCGGCAACCGCGTCCTGCTCGATCATTGGCAGGATCTGCGCAAGGACAACGCCGCCCCGGACAAGCGTCAGCTGAATCTGCGTCTCTTGTCGGCTCTTTTGCCCATGATCGGCCTCATCGCGCACGATCCGCGCACAAATGCCCTGGTCTGGCGGCTGGCCGGCTCTGGCTTGTGCCGCTTGTGGGGCCATGAACTGACCGGCGCGCCAGCCTTTGAAAACTGGCCGCAATTCGAGCGCATGACCTTGTTGCGCGTCACCGGTGCAGCCTTGCGCACTGCCCAGCCCTTCGCCGCCCGCCTGAAACTTCTCGATGCCGGTTACGGCCCCGATCTGGAAGCCGAATGCCTGGGGCTCCCTCTCAAGGACAATCGGACCCCCATGGCGCTGATCTCCATGCCCCTTTTCCGCTCCCAGGCGGAAATATCCCTCCACCACCCAGGCGGTGTGGAGCTGCAAAGCCTGCGCATCCTGTCCCCGGCTGTTGCGCAGCCTGAACCGGCAGCACCATCGCCCGGCCATGTGCATGGCCCGCTGCGCGTAATCCCCGGCGGCCGCAAATAAGCCTCCGGCAAGCCCCGGCCACCGCCCAATCAGCGCATCACGGGCAGCGCCGCCCTGTCACCCTTTTTCAGCCCCAGCCTGCGCGCCTCCCCGGCGGCGATCTCCAGCACCGCACGCACCGGACGGCCCGCGCTGACCGGCGTCAGATCCCCCGGCCTGGCGTTTTCATGGATATGGACGATGATGCCGCCAGAGTCGAAAAACACCATGTCCAGCGGCATGCGGGTGTTTTTCATCCACAGGGCCGCCATGCTGGGCCGGCGCCACAACAGCAGCATCCCCTGCCCTCTCGGCAAACGCTGGCGGAACATCAGCCCGCGCATGCGCAGCTCCCTGGTGTCCGCCACCTCCACCCTGAGGGTCAAAAGGCGCCCCGAACTGTAGATCATCAAGGGCAGGAAGCGCGCCACTCCCAGCGCCCGGGCGCGCCGCACCTGCGCCATCCCCGCAAGCATGAACAGCAGCACGGCGCGGCGGCTCGTTTTCGCCAATAGGAACATCTGCGCACCCGGACAATGAAAGGCAAAGGGGCCAGCGAAAGCCCCTTCCGCTCACGCGGCGATCAATGATCGAGCGGCAATCCGTTGTCAAGCCGCAGCCGTACCTCGGCCGCCATCCGCCCCTTGGGGCCGTGCCCATAGCGCACGAAGACCTTCTGGCCCGGCATGAGCTCGCCAACGGCCGTCTTGCGCAACACCTCCATGTGCACGAAAATGTCCTGGCTGTCATCGCCGAGGGTGAGAAAGCCGAAACCGCGGGTGCGGTTGAACCACTTGACCGTGGCCTCCAGCCAGCCGGTCTCCGGCCTGATGTCCACATGGGTGCGCGCCGGGCGCTCCGCCGGGCGCACCGCCGTGGAGGCATCCATGCTCACCACCCTCAGCGCCTGATAGCCCTTCTGGCGCTTGACCACGTCACAGACGATCTTGGTGCCCTCCAGCGGCGCCTCGAACCCATCGCTCTTCAGGCAGCTCAGATGCAAGAGCACATCGGGCATGCCATTGTTGGGAATGACGAAGCCATAGCCGCGCGCCACATCGAACCACTTCACGAACCCGGTCACCTGATAGACCTCTATGCCCGGATCCGGCGGCGGATCCTTGATGACCTTGTAATGTGGTTGTTCCGTTTTATGAGAATTGTCCCCCGGCATACCACCGCACCTCATCCAAACTGCATAAACCGCACCGTCGCCGGAATCACCTTCCGGCAAGGCTTTGCCGATATTGAGCCATCAAGACGGCTTTGTATAGGCTTCCACTATGGCATTGTGGATATATGCCCCTGCCAAACCTCCGCCAAAGTCTTGAAATTTTTCATCAACTTGTTGAATTGATTGAAACAATCAGAACACTGACAGGATTTCATGTTTTCCGGAAGCAATCCATTGCTGCCAATGGCGCAAAGCGGACACGAGCTCGCCCAATGGTTGCAAGGCGGTTTTGCCCCCCGGGTGATTCGTTTACAAAAGCCCCAGATCGCCCAGCGCGCGGCGCATGCTGTCGGGCATCTCCGCCGCCTGGCTGCCCGCATCCAGATCGGGCGGCGCATCCTGCGGCTTGAAATAGCGCCAGCCCTGAAACGGCCTGTGTGGACGCGGCGCGACCATCACCAGCTGCGGATCGAGCTCGATCCGGCAGCGGCGCACCCCATCAGCAGCCACGAAGGGCTCAATGCCGAGAATGCGCTGGCGCACCGTGATCATTCCGGCCATGATCCAGTAGAGCGAGCCGCCATCGAGGATTTCCGCCGCCCGGCGCGGCGTCATGCGGGTGATGTGGGCATTGCCTCCGGTGCGCGCCAGACGCTCGTGCTGAAAGCGCGCCAGATGGGCGATCTCCGTCACCCCCACGCACAGTTTCAGCATGTGCAGCATCTTATGCCTGCTCCTCGCGCGCCCTGCGCGCCGCCTCCTTCTCGCGCCCCTTGCGGGTCACGAATCCGGCGAACCACCAGATGGCCACCGACATGAGAAAGACCGTGGCGATGGCCAGTTTCTCCTGCCAGATATAGGATGGCCCGCCATTGTCCCCGGCGGACGAGGCCTGATACATCACCAGTCCCATGGTCAGCCACACCAGCACCGAAAAGATCTTCATGATCAGCGCCAGCATGTCGAACAGCGTCTTTTCGGGCTTGTCCGCCATCATTTCCACCATTGTGCCGGGGCAAGATCGAGCCCCGCCGCCTCTTCGATATGGGCCGCCGTCTTCAGCAGGGTTTCTTCGTCAAACGGCCTGCCGATCAGTTGCAGCCCCAGGGGCAGCCCTTCGCCGGAGAACCCGGCGGGCACCGAAATTCCCGGCAGCCCGGCCATGTTGACGGTCACCGTGAAGATGTCATTGAGATACATCTGCAAGGGGTCGTCCGTCATCGCCCCGCGCGCAAAGGCCGCCGAGGGCGTCGCCGGCGTGAGCAGCACGTCCACCGCCTCGAAGGCGGCATCGAAATCGCGCTTGATCAGGGCGCGCACCTTCTGCGCCTTCAGGTAATAGGCGTCATAATAGCCCGCCGAGAGCACATAGGTGCCGATCATCACCCGCCGGCGCACCTCCGCGCCGAAGCCCTCCGCACGGGTGTTCTCGTACATTTCGGTAATGTCCTTGCCATCCACCCTCAGCCCGTAGCGCACCCCGTCATAACGCGCCAGGTTGGAGGAGGCCTCCGCCGGGGCGACGATGTAATAGGCCGCCAGGGCATATCTGGTATGCGGCAGGGAGACTTCGACGATCTGCGCTCCGCGCTCCTTCAGCCATGCCGCGCCGCGCTCCCACAGCGCCGTGATCTCGTCCGCCATGCCATCGGCGCGGTATTCCTTCGGAATGCCCACCTTCAAGCCCGTCAGATCGCCGCCCAGGGCGGCCTCGAAGTCCGGCACCGGCACATTGGCCGAGGTGGTATCCTTCTCGTCGTGCCCGGCCATGGAGGTCAGCATCATGGCCGCATCGCGCACCGTGCGGGTGATCGGCCCGGCCTGGTCCAGCGACGAGGCGAAGGCCACGATTCCCCAGCGCGAGCAGCGCCCGTAGGTGGGCTTGATGCCCACCGTGCCGGTGAAGGCCGCCGGCTGGCGGATGGAGCCGCCGGTATCGGTGGCCGTGGCCGCCGCGCACAACCTTGCCGCCACCGCCGCCGCCGAGCCGCCAGAGGAGCCGCCGGGCACCAGGATTTCGTCCGATCCGGACACCTTCCACGGATTGGCCACCGGCCCGTACCAGGAGGTCTCGTTGGACGATCCCATGGCGAACTCGTCCATGTTCAGCTTGCCCAGCATCACCGCCCCGTCGTTCCACAGATTGGCGGTGACGGTGGATTCGTAGCGCGGCTTGAAGCCGTCCAGGATATGGCTGCATGCCTGGGTGTGCACATCACGGGTGGCATAGAGATCCTTCACCCCGATGGGCAGCCCCTCCAGGGGGCGCGCCTCGCCACGGGCGATGCGCTCATCACTGTCCTTGGCCATCTTCAGGGCGATGTCCGGCGTCTCCGCCACATAGGCATTGAGCGCCCTGCCCGCGCTCATGGCGTCCAGATAGGCCTCCGTCAGCTCATGGGCGCTGAACTCCTTCGCCGCCAGCCCGTCGCGGGCCTGCGCCAGTGTCAGCTTGGTCAAATCCGTCATCTGAAAAGATCCATGAAATGCCTGAAATTTCCAACCCGGCGGCGGGTTTATTCGACAACCTTGGGCACGGCGAAGAAATTGCCCTCGCGGCGTGGCGCATTGGCCAGAACGTCATCGGGGCAAAAACCGTCGGTGACCACATCATCGCGCTTTTTCATCTCCATCTGCTCCACCGAGGTCATGGGCTCCACACCTTCGGTATCCACCTCGTTGAGCATCTCGATCCAGTTCAGGATGGAAGACAGCTCGCCGGCCAGCTGATCCAGCTCCTCCTCCTTCACCCGGATGCGCGCCAGCGTGGCGATGCGGCGAACGGTATCACGATCCACGGACATGAGGCTTTGATCTCCCGGACAATCCAGCTTGATGATTGCAAGCGTGATACACGCCAGCCGCCATGAAAGCAACCGCGCAAATGCCCCATGACGCAAGCCGCGGGGAGTCTCCAAAAACGCTTGCGTGTCCATCCTCATCCCCTTGCCTGCCACCCCGACCATGGAACACTGCGGGCGGTTGGCAGGGGATGAGAATGGGCTTTCAGGCAGTTGATGGAGATGCCCGCCGGACTTGCCTTTTGTCCCGCCGGGTCTTCAGGCGATGGTCACGCTCTCGCCCGGCGACATGACGCGCACCTGGTTGGCATGGGCGCCCATCTCCTTCAGGAAGGCATCGGGCGTCTGGGCGATGATCGGGAAACTCCCCCAGTGCATCGGGATGACCACGTCGAAATTGAAATATTTCCGGCACGCCAGAGCCGCCGTATGCGCCCCCATGGTGAAGCGGTCGCCTATGGGAATGAGCCCGACCCGCGGCTCGTAAAGCTCCTCGATGAGCCGCATGTCGGAAAACAGCCCCGTGTCCCCGGCGTGATAGACCACCCGGTCACCATTGTGCGGCAGGATCACCGCCCCGTTGGCCGGGCCCAGATCATGGCCATCCAGCGACGATGAATGCAGCGCCTGCGTCAGCGCCACGTCGAACCCGTCAAGCGCAATGCGCCCGCCGGTGTTCATCGGCTCCATCTTCTCCAGCCCCAGATACATGCAGATCTCGAAGGAGGAGATCAGCACCGCCCCGGTGCTTTCGCAGATCGCCTTGGCATCGCCGATGTGATCGGCATGGCCATGGGTGACGACCACGTGCGTGGCCCCCTTGGCCGCCTCCTCCACGGAGCCCTCCCAGGAGGGATTTTCCGACAGATAGGGGTCGATCATGATGACGGCATGGCCCGTCTCGAGGCGAAAGGCCGAATGTCCGAACCAGGTGAGTTTCATGGCATCTGTCCTCCCTTGACGCGAAAAAAGGTCCACCACCATCAATATTCGCCTTTCGCGCGCCCGTTTCAATGGCTATTGAGTCCCCATGAGCACACCATCGCACATCATCACCGCCGAAGAACTGGCCGCCCGCATCCGCCCCGGACAGCGCCTGATCGGTCTCGATCTGGGCGAAAAGACCATTGGCGTGGCCCTCTCCGACGCCCTGCTGATGACCGCCACCCCATGGACAACCATCCGCCGCGGCAAATTCACCCCGGATGCCCAACGGCTCATCGGGCTGGCTAAAGAGGAGAACGCCGCCGCCTTCATCCTCGGCCTGCCGGTGAACATGGACGGCTCATCGGGCCCGCGCGTTCAGGCCACCTGCGCCTTTGCGCGCAACATGGGGCGGCTGACGGACATCCCCCTGGTGCTGTGGGATGAAAGGCTCTCCACCGCCGGCGTCGAGCGCACCTTGATCGAGGCCGATGTCTCGCGCGCCAGACGCGCCAAGGTGGTGGACAAACTCGCCGCCAGCTGGATCCTGCAAGGCTTCCTCGATCACCTGAAGGCGCGCCCCGGGCCCGGCGGCCACAAGGAGCAGACCTGACCCCGCGCATTTCACCCTCGTCCATCATGCGAACCACACCGCGAAGGATCCACGCATGACCTCCGCCCTTTCCTCCCTGATCCCCGTCTTCCTGCTCATCGCGCTGGGATTCGGCCTGCGCAAGATCGGCTTTCTGCCTGCCGAACAGTGGCGCGGCATCGAGCTGATGTGCTACTGGCTGCTCTTTCCGGCCATGCTGATCCTCACATTGGCGCGCGCCGAGCTGGCCTTTTCCGCCATGATCCCCTTCGTGCTCACCCTGGTGGCCATGATCGTTCTCATGACCTTGCTCATGTGGCTGCTGCGCACCCCCCTGCAGGCCTGGCTGGGAGTGGACGGGCCGGCCTATACCTCCATCTTCCAGACCGTCACCCGCTGGAACGGCTTTGTCGCCTTCGCCATCGTCGACAAGCTCTACGGCCATGACGGGCTGGCCATCCTGGCCATCGCCTTTGCCATCATGGTGCCCTATCTCAACGTGGTGAACATCCTGGTGCTGGTGGCCTATACCGGCAAGACCCGCGCCACCCCCGCCCTGGTGGGCCGCGCCCTTTTGCGCAATCCGCTGCTGTGGGCCATTTTCACCGGCCTGATGCTCAAGGCCGCGCATATCACCCTGCCCGCCCCCGTCCTGACCACCCTGGAGCTTTTGGGCCGCGGCGCCCTGGGCATCACCCTGCTGGCCCTGGGCGCCGGGCTGAGCTGGCGCGCCCTGCACAGCGCGGGCAAGGCGGTGGGCGCAACCATCGTCTTGCGCCTTGTCGTCTCGCCGCTGGTGGCGGCGGCCTGCGCCTTCGTCTTTCATCTTTCCGGCCCGGCCCTGGTCATCGCCATTCTCGCCGCCGGCGTGCCCACCGCCGTCAATGGCTATGTGCTGGCCCGCGCCATGGGCGGCGATGCCGATCTTTATGCCGCCGCCTCCACCGCCCAGGTGCTGGCCTCCTTCATCACCCTGCCGGTGCTCATCACCCTGGCCATGAGGTTTGCCTGAAAGCCATGAGCGACATGCCAAAAGCCCTGCCAGAATCCATGACCGCCATCGCCATCACCCGCCCCGGCGGACCTGAAGTGCTCACCCCCATCGAAAAGCCCCTGCCCATCCCCGGCCAAGGCGAGGTGCTCATCAAGGTGGCCGCGGCGGGCATCAACTATCCCGACATCCTGCAACGGGAAGGCCGCTATCCGCCGCCGCAGGGCGCGCCACGGGAACCGGGCCTGGAAGTGGCCGGAACCGTGGTGGCCACCGGCCCCGGGGCGCAAAGGTGGCAAAAGGGCGATGCCGTCTGCGCCCTCGTCCCCGGAGGCGGCTATGCGCAATATTGCGCCGCACCAGCCGCCAACTGCCTGCCTGTCCCCGAGGGCCTGGGCATGGTGGAGGCGGCCAGCCTGCCGGAGACCTTCTTCACCGTGTGGACAAACGTGGTGGAACGCGGCCATCTCAAGGCCGGCCAGAGCTTCCTCGTCCATGGTGGCGCAGGCGGCATAGGCACCGCCGCCATCCAGATCGCCTCCGCCTTGGGCGCAAAGGTATTCGCCACCGCCGGCTCGCAGGCCCATTGCCAGTTGTGCGAAAGGCTCGGTGCCGCCCATGCCGTCAATTACCGCAAGGACGATTTCGTGCCGGTTTTGAAAGAAAAAACAGGCGGCAAGGGCGTCAACCTGATTCTCGATATCATCGGCGGCGATTACATCCAGAAGAACATCGAACTGGCGGCCCGCGACGGCATCATCGTCAACATCAACTACCAGAAGGGATCAAGGGTGCAGGTGGACTTCCTGCCCCTCATGCTCAAGCGCCTGACCCTCACCGGCTCCACCCTGCGCGCCCGCCCGGTGGCCGAAAAGGCGGCCATCGCATGGTCTTTGGAATCGCTCATCTGGCCACATCTGGAAAGCGGCCGCATCCGCCCGGTGATCGATTCCACCTTCCCCCTCACCGCCGCCGCCAAGGCGCACGAAAAGCTCCAATCCCCCCACATGGGCAAGATCGTTTTGACCGCCGATGCCATCTGATGCCTCGCTGGTCTGAAGACCCTTCGCCCACATTCACAAGATAACTTCTACGCTCCTGCAAAC
>Ga0256833_1002173_pt1 | contig 13982 bp, 11 predicted proteins | sample 356284metaG_FD_190535 | JGI IMG/M metagenome (GOLD analysis project Ga0256833, IMG submission 190535) | Hydrothermal vent microbial communities from Mid Atlantic Ridge, Atlantic Ocean - 356-284 | ecosystem: Environmental > Aquatic > Marine > Hydrothermal vents | place: Atlantic Ocean: Mid...
TGCGCAGCACCACTTCAATGTGCCGCGGATCGGCCAGGAGGGGGGGCAGGTCGTCGGGCAGATGCACCTCCAGCCGGTCGCCGGGGGAGGGGTGGGCGCTTTGCGCGGCGCGGGCAATGATGGCTTTTAAGTCAATGAGGGCGCGGCGCACCTTCAGGCTGCCCCCTTCGATGCGGGAAAGGTCGAGCAGGTCGCTCACCAGGTCGCTCAGGCGGTCGGTTTCCTCGGAAATGGTCAGCAGGAATTCGCGCTGGGCTTCCGCGTCCCATGAGACATCTTCGGCCAGCAGAGTGGAGACGTAGCCTTTGATGGCGGCCAGGGGGGTGCGCAGTTCGTGGGAAACGGTGGACATCAGGCTGGCTTTCATGCGGTCGATTTCGCGGTCGGCGGTGATGTCTTTCCAGATCTGCCCGTGGCCGATGGCCACACCCTGGGAATCGGTCACGGAGAAGATTTGCACCTGCCAGGTGGTCAGGCGGCCGCGCAGGCGGAGGTTGATTTCGGCGGCGCCTTCGGCAGCGGCGCGGGCCAGCGCGGCGCGCGCTGCCGCGGTGTTGGGGGCGTGGGTGAGAATGCGTTGCACCACCCGCTCGGCTTCGGTGCCGGTGAGGTCTTCGGGGGGCAGGTCGGCCAGCGCGGCCATTCGCCGGTTGGCGTAGAGCACTCGCCCGGCGTGGTCTTCCAGCAGCAGCGCGTCGCCCATAGATTGGATGAGGGCTTCCAGGCGGCGGGTTTGTTCTTGCAGGCGGGCGTCAGAGCGGGCAAACAGGGCCGCGTTTTCAATAGCCATCGCCGCATGATTGGCGAAGGAGGTCAGCAGGTCGATTTCCTGGGGGGTGAAGGTGTGCGGCTTGGGGTAATAGACCACCAGGGCTGCCGGCGGGGTATGCTGCGTGGGCAGGGGCACGGCCAGCACAGCGCGATAGCCTTCCGCGCGTGCACGCGGTCGGATGGCCGTGGCGGTGGGGTCGGTTTCGGTGTCGCTGATTTGCAGAGGTCGGTTGGCCTGCAGGGCGCGCAGGGTGAGCGAGTTGAATTCGTCGCGACCAATGACCAGCCGCTCGGCATATTGGGGTGAAAGGCCGCGGCTGGCTTTGGCGATGAAAGCCTGGCGTTGTTCGTCCCAGGCGATGATGGCGCATTTTTCAACATCCAGCAGGCGCTCGACCTGCGCCAAGATGCGCGCCAGCACGGTGCGCGAGTCGAGGGTGGAAGCCACCGCCGCGCTGGTTTCCAGCAGGGTATGCAGTTCTTGCATCCGGGCGGCAATGTCGGCTTCCATGCGCAGCAGGGTACGCGCCAGGTGGCCGACCTGGTCGGTGCGGCGGGTGAGGGTTTCTAAGGTGCGGCGTTCCGGCGGCGGGTGGGGGCCTTCCTGGCCGATGTGGCGGCTGTAGGCGGCCAGTTCTTCCAGCGGCCCCAGCACCTGGCGGGAAAGCGCCAGCCAGAACAGCAGCCCGGCGACCACTACCAGCACCAATGCCAGGTGGGTGGCGTGGCGGAAGGCGCTCACGGTGTTGAACGCGCTGGCTGCAGAACGCCCTACCAGCACGCCCCATTTGACCGAGGGGATGGGGGTGTACGCGTAGAGTGTGTCGGTGTCGTGCACGTGGAGCAGCAGGGTGGTCGTGCGGTCGCTGCCCGGCAGGTCGGCGAAGGCCGGCGCGAGGGCGGTGATGTTGTCGAGCAGGCCTTCGCCTGGCCGGGGGTGTTGCAGGTTGGAAGAGGCGACGATGTTCCCCTCGCTGTCGACGATGAAGATGGTGAAGTTTTCGGTAGGGGGATGGGTTTGGGCAATTTGTTGCAGCGCCAGGCTGAGCGCGTTCAGGCTGACATTGATGCCTAATACGCCCTGAAAGGTGTTGCCTTCACCCCAGAGAGGCATGATAGCGGTCACCACCGGCTCGTTGGTGGTGGGGGAAATGCGCCCGCGAGAGAAAAAGGGCAGGTGGGTGTTGCGGGCTTTTTTGAAGTAAGGCCGGAAGGAGAAATCCAGCCCGATGGTAGACCAGGCCACATCGCTGCCGCGGGGGTAGTGGTAAATCATAATGCCCTTGGCGTTGAGCCGATAGACCAGATTGACCTCGGGGCGGCTTTGGGAAAGCGCTTCGAACAGAGGCTGCATGGCGGCGATGTTGCTGTGCAGCACCGACGGGTCGGCACCCAGGCGGCGGGCGGCGCCCAGGAAACTGCCCAAAGAGAGGTTGGTTTCTTCGGCGATGGCTTTTGCCAGCGAGAGGTTGGCGCTTTCGACGTCGGTGTGCAGCCGCTGGGTGGCCAGGCGGTCGAAGTAGAGCGTCATGCCGACCAATGGCAGCACGAAGAGGGCATAAATCGCCAGCAGGCGAATGCCCAGGTCGCGCCGCGGGTTGAAGCGGCGGCGAGAAAGCCGCGGGGTGGTCTCAAAGCGGGAAAACAGGCTGCGCATCAGAGGTTACGAAAGCCCGAAGGCCTGTACCACGCGGGCGATGTGGCGCGCGCCTTTGAGATACAGGTCGAGGCGGATGTTTTCGTTCGGGGCGTGGATGTTGCTGCCGGGATAGGCGATGCCCGCAGTGGCAATGGGCACGCCGAGGTAGTGGTGGAACACCCAGCCGGGGCCGGAGCCGCCGCTGAGGGGGATTTTTTGCTGCGGCACGCCATACACGGGGCGGGCGGCTTCTACGACCAGGTTGATGAAGGGGTCGTCAGGGTCCATTTTAACCGGGTGCTCGCCGCCCAGGCAGGTGATTTCCACGTCGTCGAAGCCGTGAGCGTCGAGGTGGGCGCGCAGCAGGCGGAGTACTTCGTCGGGGGTCTGGTTGGGCACTAAGCGGAAATCGACTTTCGCGGTGGCGCGCGCCGGAAGCACGGTTTTGCTGCCCGGGCCCTGATAGCCCGCCGTGAGGCCGCAGATGGTGCAGGTGGGGTCGAAGAGGGCGGCCTTCCACAGGGCAACCCCGCCCTGCACGCCTTTGATGAAAGCCTTGACGCCCGCGCTTTGTTTGTAGGCTTCGGAAGGGTCGGGCAATGCGGCCAGCAGTTCCAGGTCGCGCGGGCTGGGGGGCACGACCGCGTCGTAAAAGCCCGCGATGCGGATGCGCTCGTCGCTGCCTTTGAGGGTGTTGAGCGCCCATACCAAACGCCAGGCCGCGTTGGGGAAGATGCCACCGGTGAGGCCAGAGTGGGTATCCACCGCGGCGGTTTGCACTGAGAGTTCCACGTAGCAGATGCCCCGCATCCCCATGACCTGGTGGGGCTCGTCGTCCTGGCCGACGCCGCCGAATTCCCAAATGCAGGCGTCGGCAGCAAATTTTTCCGCGTGGTTGCGGATGGTTTCTTCGAGGTGCACACTGCTGACTTCTTCTTCGCCTTCGATGACGAATTTGACGTTGCAGGGCAGTTCGCCTTCGGTGGCCAGCAGGGCGTCGAGGGCAAACAGGCGGCTGACCAGTTGCCCCTTGTCGTCGCTCACGCCGCGGGCATAGAGTTTGCCGTCGCGCAGGGTGGGCTCGAAGGGCGGGGTTTCCCACAATTCCAGCGGTTCGGGCGGCTGGACGTCGTAGTGGTTGTAGAACAGGAGGGTGCGATCGCGGTTGCGGCCTTCCCGCTCGGCATAGACGACCGGCGAGCCGCCCGTGGGCATGATTTCCACCCGAAAGCCGCGGCGGCGGAGCATTTCGGCGGTCATTTCGGCGGCTTCGGCGATGCCCCAGTTTTGCGCCGCAACGCTGGGCTGGGCGCAGAAGCGGCTGAGTTCGGCAATGCTTTCGTCGAGGTGGGTTTCCAGATAGTGGTCGATGGGGTTCATGGTTGCCTCGCGAAGGGGGAATGGCGGTGGGCCGGGCGGTCACAGCATTTTCGCGCCCAGAAACGCGACGGTAAGCATTTTGAGCACTTTGCCCAGCCAGCACCAAAACAGAAAGCGGGTGACCGGCATACGGGTTGCGCCGGCGGCGATGCCGGCAAAGTCCATCAGGGGAAAAGGCAAATAAGCCAGCAGGAAGACGGTCAGGGCCCCATAGCGTTGCATCCATCCGCGTACCCGGGCATAGCGGCGGGTGTCGGCGATGATGGCCGTGCCGCTCCATCCGGCGAGGTAGCCGGTCAGTTCCCCGATGGCAGCGCCAGTGCCTGCAGCCAGCGCGACGCCCCACGGGTTGAGCACTGCCCCAAGCACATAGGGCAACACCAGCCCCGGCATGGGCAACACCACGCTGGCGCTGGTGAGCAGGGCAAAGAGGAACAGGCCGGGGTAGCCGTAAGCCTGGAAACGCGCAATGGTCGCCCGGTGGGTGTAAAGCGCCACGCTGAGCGCGGCGACCAACGCCAGCCCGGCGGCGCTCGTCCCCCAGCGGCGCCAGGCTTCGCGCCAGCGTTTCACCCCAGCCCTCGCTCACGCAGCAGCGATTCGATGCGCGCCACCACCATGTCCATCGCCACGCTGTTCAACCCGCCTTCGGGAATGATGACGTCGGCGTAGCGTTTCGACGGTTCGACGAATTCCAGGTGCATGGGGCGCACCGTTTTGAGATATTGCTCCACCACCGAGGTCATCGTGCGGCCGCGCTCTTCGATGTCGCGCACCAGGCGGCGGATGAAGCGGATGTCGGCGTCGGTATCGACGAAGATTTTGACGTCGAAGAGTTTGCGCAATTCCGGCTCGGCGAAGATCAAGATGCCCTCGACCATGATGATGGGGTGGGGCTGCACGGTGACGGTTTCGGCGGTGCGGCTGTGGGTGGTGAAGTCGTAAACGGGGCGCTCGATGGGGAACCCCGCCCGCAGGCGTTTGAGGTGTTCGATGAGCAGGGTGGTTTCCAGCGAATCGGGGTGGTCGTAGTTGATTTTGGCGCGCTCGGCGAGCGGCAGGTGGCTGTTGTCTTTGTAATAGGCGTCATGGGGCAGGTAGGCGATGTGTTCTTCGCCGACGCGTTCCAGAATGACGCGGGCCACGGTGGTTTTGCCGGAGCCGGTGCCGCCGGCGACGCCGATGATGAGGGGAGGATGTTGAGGAGGCATGGCAAATCACAACTTTTGGGGGCCAAGGCTCAGGCGAGCGATGAGCCATTGCGGGAAGGCGGTGGGGTATTTTGCCATCGCGGGGGTCAGGCGGGAGAGCATGGCCGCGGCCAGGTTTTGGAAGGCAGGCTGGTGGGTGGCGGCAGCAAATTCCAGCAGCAGGGTCACGGCGAGGGCGTTGCTGCTGGGGGTGACGCCGTCGACGATTTCTTGCGTGCGGCCAAAGGGGGTGAAGTGGGCGGCATCGGTGTCGTAGTAGCCCCAGTCGGCGGCGAAGCGGTGGGTGAGGGTTTCGAGGCATTGGGTCGCTTCGTATAGCCAGGATGTCTCTGGAGTGGGGGGCGGGGCGTCGAGGCGGTGCAGGGCGAGCATGGCGAGGGCCACGGCAGCGTGGTCTTCCAGCAGGCCGGCACCGGTAGCGCGGTCTTCGTACCAGTTGCGCGCCAGGCCGTCGGCGGTGCGCAGGTGGGTGAGCAAGGCTGCCCCGCCTTGCGCGGCGGCTTCGGCGTAACGCGGCGCATCCAGCAGGCGGGCGGCTTCGGCGAAGGCGCGGGTGGCGAGGGCGTGCCACACGGTAGTCACGGTGGTGTCGGTGATGGGGGGCGTGCGGTGCTGACGGGCTTCTTGCAGGTGGGTTTTGGCGGCTGCAAGGCGCTCGGCGGCCTCGGCAGGGGCGATGCCCAGGCGGGAAGCCAGCGCCTCGTCGCTCAGGGCGCGCTGCAGGGTGGCCGCGGCGTTGCCGAGATCGTAGGCGGCAACCAGCGCTTCGGCTTCTTTCGGCGGCAGTGCCGCGCGGACTTCTTCCGCTGTCCAAAGGTAATAAGCGCCGCGGTCGCCGTGGTGCAGGCTTTCGCTGCCCTGGCCGTTGACCAGCAGGCCGTTGGGCAGGCGGAGCTCCCGCAGGATGTAGTCGAACGTGCTCGCGGCCACGCGGTGGAAGGCTGCCTGGCCGGTGAGGCGGTAGGCGCGCGCGTAGGCCAGCCCCAGCAGGGCGTTGGTGGGCAGGCTTTTTTCGAAGCAGGGCTCCCGCCAGGCGGCATCACGAGCGTATTCGTGGAAACCGCCGCCCAGCACATCGTAAATGCCGCCGCGTGCCATGCCGATGAGGGTGGTGAGCGCCATTTCGCGGGCGCGGTCGTGCCCTTTTTCGGCCAGGTGCAACAGCCAGAGCAGCAGCAGCGGGCGGGGGAATTTCGGCCCCTGGTCGAAACCGCCGCTTTGGGGCTCGTAATCGGCTTCGACGGCGGTCAGGGCTACGGCGTCGACGTCGCCCGGTTGCGGCAGGGGGGCTTCCAGCAAGGGAAGCATCCCCTCACGCATTTGGCGGGCCATTTCGTTGGCGGTGTCTTCCACCCGGGGGCGGTCTTTTTCCCAGGCTTCGAGGGCTTCCCGCAGCAGTTGGTGCAGGCTGGGGCTGCCGGGCACTTCGCTTTCGAAAGAGAAGTAGGTGCCGCCGTGGAAGGGTTTCCCTTCGGGGGTGAGGATGACGGTGAGCGGCCAGCCGGTTTTGCCGGTCATCGCAGCCACGACTTGCATGAAGGCGTTGGCGATGTCGGGGCGCTGGGCGCGGTCGAGGGTGACGGGCACGAAGTAGCGGTGGATGTAGGCCACGCCGACAGGGTGGCGAAAGACTTCGGAGGCCATGCGCTCGCACCAGTAGCAGCCGGTGTAACCGATGTTGAGGAAGATGAGTTTGCCGCGTTGCCGGGCTTTGCGGAGGGTGGCTTCGCTCCAGGGCTGCCAGGCGATGGCGTCGGCGCCGCGCTCGGCGTAATAGGCGGTGTCGAAGGTCTGGTTTTGGTGATGATGGTGGGGCATGGGCTATTCTCCGAACTCCGAGGCGATGTCGATTTCGGTGGAGAGGTTTTCGGCAGTCGGCAGGATCTCAATTTCGCCGAAGAGGGTGGCCTGGTGGGTCTGCACCAGCCGTTGTTTCACCAGTTCCAGCAGGGCCAGGAAGGTGACCACGGCTTCCAGTCGGGTGGGCTGGCGGCCCAGCAGCGCCGAGAAAGTGGCCTGGCCGCGACGGGCGAGGGTCTGGATGATGGTGCGAATTTTCTGCCGGATGGTGATTTTGGGCGCCCGAATGACGCGCCCCAGCGGTTCGCGCGGGCGCAGCTGGAAAGCGGCACGCGCCGCGGCGGCCAGGTCTGCCACGGTGTAGCCGCGCAGGTCGATTTGGGGCGTGGCTGCGGGCGGTGGGGCAGCGAGTCGCACGAAGGCGTGCCACCCCGCTGCGTGGCGGTCGGCCAGCCACTGGGCGGCTTGTTTGAAGCGCCGGTAGGCTTTCAACTGCTGTACTAAGGCTTCGCCGGGGTCTTCTTCCGCTTCTTCGCGTGCCGGCGGGCGCGGGAGCAAGGCTTCGGATTTGATCTGCACCAGTTTGGCGGCAATCACCAGGAAGGCCGAAACTTCTTCCGGTGAGCGTTCTTCCATCTGCTCCAGATAGGCCAGATATTGGTCGGTGATTTGAGCCAGGGCGATTTTGGTGATATCCAGTTCGGCGCGGGAAATTAACTGCAACAGCAGGTCCAGCGGCCCCTGATACACCGGGGTCTGAATGTGATAGCGCTGCACCTGAAAACCGAGGACATCGGGCATGGGGAGATTATAACATTGGGGGCAGGGAAATGCGCTATAATACCTTCCTGATGCTGCCATGCTTCTCACACTTTTGAAACCGATGCCATGAAGATTGACCAGCTGCTGGAACGTTTGCCTGCTTATTACACTGTTGCCGACCGGGAACTGGTGGCGCGCGCCTATCGGGTAGCCGAGCATGCCCACGAGGGGCAAAAGCGCGCCTCGGGCGAGCCATACATTCAGCATTGTCTTGCCGTGGCTGATATTCTCGCCGAATTGCGTATGCCCCCCGTCGTTGTGGCGGCGGGGCTTTTGCATGATACGGTGGAAGATACCGACCTCACGCTGGAAGACATCCGCCGTGATTTTGGCGATGAGGTGGCCTCGCTGGTCGATGGGGTGACCAAACTGGTCTCGTTGCCGCGTGTTTCGCGCGCCGACGGTGCTGTCGGGCAGCGCCCCGATGCCGAAGAGCCCGCCGACGGCCACGCGACCGAGCGCCAGCGTAAGCGGGAACTGACCAACGAATCGCTGCGTAAGACTTTCCTGGCGATGAGCAAAGACATTCGGGTGGTGATCATCAAACTCGCCGACCGCCTGCACAACATGCGCACGCTTTCGGCCCTGCCGCCTGCCAAGCAGCGCCGCATTGCCCGCCAGACCTTGGATATTTTCGCCCCCCTTGCCAACCGCCTGGGCATCTGGCAGATCAAGTGGGAACTGGAAGACCTGGGCTTTCGCTATGTCAACCCTGAGGCCTACAAAGACATTGCCCGCAAGCTGGCCGAGCGCCGCACCGTGCGGGAAAAGGAACTCCAGCGTGCGGTGGCGCGCATTGAAGAGGTGTTGGCCGAAGCCGGCATTCGGGCAAAGGTGTCGGGACGCCCCAAGCACATTTATTCCATCTACCGCAAAATGCAGCGCAAGGGGCTGCCTTTTGAGGCGCTGCGCGATATTCGTGGCGTGCGGGTGATTGTGGATGACGTCCCCACCTGTTACCATGTGCTGGGGGTAGTGCACACGCACTGGAAGCCCATCCCCGGCGAGTTTGACGATTACATTGCCAACCCCAAGGACAATTCCTACCAGTCGCTGCACACGGCGGTGCTGTTTGAAGATGGCAAGATTCTGGAGGTGCAAATCCGCACGCAGGAAATGCACCACAACGCCGAATATGGTATCGCAGCCCACTGGCGCTACAAAGAGGGCGACGAGCGGCTCGATGAAGCCTTCGAGCGCAAAATCAACTGGCTGCGGCAGTTGATGGAATGGCAGCAGGATGTTTCCGACGCGTCGGAATTCATGGACGGCATGAAGACCGATGTTTTCGACGACCGCATCTATGTTTTCACGCCGCGCGGCGACATCCTCGACCTGCCTGCGGGGGCGACACCAATTGATTTTGCCTATCACATCCATACCGAAATCGGCCATCGTTGCCGCGGCGCCAAAGTCAACGGCAAACTGGTGCCCCTGAGTTACAAACTGAAAACCGGCGACCAGGTGGAAATTCTCACCGCACGGCGAGGCGGCCCCAGCCGCGACTGGCTCAACCCGCACCTCGAACTGGTGAAAACCCAGCGTGCCCGTGCCAAAATCCGCCAGTGGTTCAAGAAGCAGGCGCGTGAGCAAAATCTGGCGCATGGCCGGGCGGCGCTGGAAAAGGAATTCAAACGCCTCGGCCTGGAAAACGTGGACCTGCAATCGCTGGCGACCTATTTTGGCTACCGCAGCGTCGACGACCTGTACGTCGGTGTGGGGTGTGGCGACCTTTCTCTCAATCGGGTCATCAACCGCCTGGCCGAGGTGGAAAAGGCGACGCAAAAGCATTACCTGGCTGCGCACCCCATTCACCGCGAAACCGGCAAAGACGAGGTGACCATCATGGGGTTGCGGGGCATGTTGATCCACATGGCGCGCTGTTGCCATCCGGCCCCCGGCGACCCCATCGTGGGGTACATCACCCGCGGCCGCGGCGCGGTCATCCACCGCCAGGATTGCCCCAACATCTTGCGGGTGCGCGACAAAGGGCGGTTGGTGCAGGTTTCCTGGGGCACGCCGACCCAATCGTATGCCGTGCCGGTGCGCATTCGCGCCTACGACCGCGGCGGCCTGATGAAAGATATTACGATGGTGATTGCCGACGAAGGCGTCAACATCGAAAGCGTGCGCGTTGAAGTCAAAGAGCACGATGGTGAGACTATCGTCGATCTGGTGCTCAGCGTGCGCGACATTGCCCATCTTAGCCGGGTGCTCAACCGGCTGGAAAACCTGCCCAACGTGCTGGAGGCTTCCCGCAAACGGGCGGGGTGAGCCTTTATTCCCTGCAACGGAGGTGTTCCCATGCAAGCCCGACCTGCCACGAAAGCCTATTGGGCCTCGGTGGTGCTGGCGCTGCTCGGCCTGGCCGACGCAACTTACCTCACCCTCCTCAAATTCACCCACCACGAAGCCATGTGCGCCGGTGTGGGCGATTGCTACACCGTCAACACCAGCCCCTACGCCGAAATCCACGGCGTGCCCATTGCCCTCTTGGGGGCGCTGGCTTACCTCGCGATTCTGGCTTTGCTGTGGCTGGAACGCCGCCATCCATTGGCCGAAGCCTATGGCACCCTGGCCGAGTTTGGCCTGATTTTCGCCGGCGTGCTCTATTCGGCTTACCTCACTTACCTGGAAGCCGAAGTGATTCACGCCTTTTGCCCTTATTGCCTGCTTTCGGCCACAATCTTGCTTTTTTTGCTGGTTTTGGCTATCATTCGCCTGCTCAATGAGGCCCCGCCCCAATGAGCCGATTTCCTTTCAGGAGGTGGCGTTAGATGCCCCGCATTCGTTGTGCCTACGAGGATTGCGCCTTTTTAGACGGCCACTATTGCACCGCCTCGGAGGTGGAGTTCGACCCCGATCAGGGGTGCCTGACCTATAAGCCCGTCGCTGAGGTGCTGGAAGCCTGGGACGACGACCTGCTGGAAGACGACTTGTTGGACGACGATGATTTTTTGGACGACGACGACTTGTGGGAGGATGACGACCTGTAAACGGCGTTGAATCCCGCTGGGGAACCCCGCGCCCTTCGCGCGGGGTTTTCTGCCCTTTACGGTGCGGTCCGGCCAGGAGGGAAAAACATGCGTTTGAGCAAGCTCTTTGGACAAAGCCAGCGCCAGGCAGGGCGCTACCCGCCAGAAGATGGCCGCCATTGGCTGTTGCGGGCGGCTTACTGGCATGAGACTGACCAGGTGCGCCTATGGCTGCCGCTGGGCATGGCGCTGCAGGGACGGCTTTTTCGCATTTTGGAAGCCGCATGGGGTGAGGCGGCTTCGTTGCAAGAAGTTGACTTCCCCGCGCCAGAGTTCCCCTGGCCGCGGCGTTTGCCTGTGGCCCTCACCGCGCTGCTGGAGGCCCACGTGGCTTCCTACCGCCAGCTGCCGCGTGTGCTGCTCTGGCGTGCTCCTCATCGCCTCGCCGTGTTGGCGCTGGATGCCACGCCTGAAGCCGCGCTGGAAGCCGCCCAGGCGGTGCGCGAGCGCTGGGAAGCGGCGTTGCGGCCGTTGGGGCTGCCGTTGGATGCCGGGGAAGGCCCGGCAGCCCTGGCTGGCCTGGCAACCCTGGGCCTCGCGCCTGCCGCACAGGGTGGCGAACCGACCTTGCGCTGCCCTCGCTGTGGCTACGAAGCCCCTGTGGCGTGGGCGCGGCGCGCCAAGCCTGCGCCAGAGACCGAACCGCTGGCCCCGTTGACGCCCGTTGCCACCCCGCACGCCAACACCATCCGCGCGTTGGCCGATTTCCTCGGCGTGCCCGAAAGCCGCACGGCCAAAGCGGTCTTCCTGCACACCCAGGAAGCCACGCCGCGCCTGGTTTTCGCCGTTGTGCGCGGCGATATGCAGGTTTCTTTGCCCAAATTGGCTGCCTTGCTGGGCGTGGATGGGCTGGCCCCTGCAACCGACGACGAAATTCGCGCCGTGGGAGCGGTGCCCGGCTATGCTTCGCCGGTGGGCGTGCGCGGCGCGCTGGTGGTCGTCGACGACCTCATCCCCCGCAGCCCCAATCTGGTCGCCGGCGCGAACCGGGAAGGCTACCACCTGACCGGCGTCAACTATGGGCGCGACTTCCAGGCCGACCTGGTGGCCGACATTGCCGCCGCAGGGGAAGGCGACCCCTGCCCGCAATGCGGCACGCCTCTCCAGGCCGCGGCCGCCTGGGTGATTACGGCTTCCCAGAGCCTGGAAACCTCTGCTGTTTACCTCACCCCCGAGGGGAAAACCGCCCCGCTGGGGGTGGCGGTTGCCTGGGTGGATGGCGAGGCCGCGGTGGCAGCCCTGGCCACTGCCCACAGCCAGCCCGATGGCCTGGCCTGGCCCTCCGCGCTGGCCCCGTATGCCGTCCATTTGATTGCCCTGCGTGGCGGCGAAGAGGTCGCGGACGCTCTCTACAGCGAATTGCGCGCCGAAGGCTTCGCAGTGTTGTACGACGACCGCAAGGCCAGCCCCGGCGTCAAATTCACCGACGCGGACCTCATCGGCCTGCCGGTGCGGGTGACGGTGAGCAGGCGCAGTTTGAAGCAAGGCGGCGCCGAGGTCAAACCCCGCCGAGGCGAAGCCCGCATTGTGCCGCTCGACGAGGTGGCCGCGGCGTTGGCGTGACGAGCAGCGGGGGATGCAGAAAAAAACAAAAATTTTCTGGAGGGACTCATGCGACATTTGCAAGGCAGGCTGGAAGTGATTGCAGGCCCAATGTTCAGCGGCAAGACCGAAGAACTCATCCGCCGGTTGCGCCGCGCGGTGATTGCCAAACAAAAGGTGCAGGTTTTCAAGCCCGCCCTCGACAACCGCTATGCCGAAACCGCGGTGGCTTCCCACGCAGGCGGGGTGTTCGAGGCTATTCCCCTGAACGATATCGGCGAGTTGGAGCAACATCTGATGAGCGAGACGACAGTAGTAGGCATTGACGAGGCGCAGTTCTTTTCCGAGGAAATTACCGCCATCGTGCAGCGTCTGGCCGACCGGGGCGTGCGCGTCATCGTCGCCGGGTTGGATATGGATTTCCGCGGCGAACCCTTTGGCCCCATGCCGGCGCTGTTAGCCCAGGCCGACCAGGTCGATAAGTTGCAGGCTATTTGCGTGGTGTGCGGTTTCCCCGCCAGCCGCTCGCAGCGCCTGATCAACGGGAAGCCGGCGCGTTACGACGACCCCGTAGTCATTGTGGGTGCTTCAGAAATGTATGAAGCCCGTTGCCGCGCCCACCACGAAGTGCCGGGGCGGCCTGAGGCATGAGGAAGCCGAGGTGAGGGGGTCATGACTGGGCGGCGACGCGCCGCAGCAGGGCTTCCGGGTTGTGGCGAAACGCCTCCAGTGGCAATTCCCCCCGGGTGAGGGCTTGCAGGGTTTCGGTGAGGGCGCGGTTGACCGGCGTGGGCACGCCCACCCGCGCCCCATAGCGGACGACGGCGCCGTGGAGCGCGTCCACTTCGGTCTGGCCGCGCCCGCCGTGCAGGTCAATGTGGAAGGAAGGCATTTTGCCGCCGCGCCCGCTGCCGACGGCTTTTTGCATCAAGGGCTGCAGCAGCCATTGGGGCAGCCAACGGACAGCCCACGCCAGCCGACGCACCGCAACGCCGGGCAGGTCCACCACTGGCAGCCCAAGCGCGGCCATCACGGCCAGGGCTTCCCGCAGTTGGGCGGTTTCCAGGCGGGCGAGGGCGGGGTGAGCGAAAATTTCTGCCGGGGGCATGTCGAGAATGGCAGAAGTGGCATTGCCCAGCAGGTTGGTGAGCAGTTTCGACCATTTCATCGCCGCGCCGTTGGGGTAAAGCCGCGTCGCTACCCCCGCGGCTTGTAGCGCCGTGGCTAACGGCTCGGCCAGGGGGTGATTGGCGGCCAGCCCCACGCCGCGTGCCCGCTCGACCGTGGCCTGCCCCGGCGCGCGGCGCGCTACCGCGGTGGTCACCGTGCCCGCAAGCACCCGGCCTTCTCCCAGGAATGCTGCCAGCACGCCTTCGGCTTCTACCCCGTTTTGCAGGCAGACTACCGGCGGGAAACGTTCCCGCCACGGGGCGATGCTTTCCAGAAAGGCGGCGGTGTGGTAGGTCTTCAAGGCCAGCAGGGCGGCGTCGTAGCGGCGGTGTTCCAGCGCCTCGGCAGGGGAGGCTGCCACCTGGGGGGCGCGAATGCGCCGCACTTCGCCGCTCGCGGTGATCAGCCTCAGACCGTGCGCTTGCAGGTGCGCCGCGGTGGCAGGTCGGGCGAGGAAGGTGACTTCCTGCCCTGCATGGGCCAGATTGACGCCCAAATAGGTGCCGATGGCGCCTGCGCCGATGATGAGGTAGCGCATAAGGTTGCTCGGGTGAGGAGGCTACACGCAGGGAAATTCGCCTTCTTCGAGGCGGTGGCACAGGCCGAGGATGT